>Ga0209671_1003541_pt1 | contig 15067 bp, 8 predicted proteins | sample WorMetHERISLAND2_2_FD_187401 | JGI IMG/M metagenome (GOLD analysis project Ga0209671, IMG submission 187401) | Marine gutless worms symbiont microbial communities from Max Planck institute for Marine Microbiology, Germany - Olavius geniculatus... | ecosystem: Host-associated > Annelida >... | reverse complement strand
CCAAAAGTTGTACGTGCGTTAACACCCCAACCTAGAGACACGTCAAGTGCCAAAGTTTCGTCGGGCTACACTTTCTAACTCTTAAGTTATAAGCGCTCCTTTATTGCATTTTAAGCCAATTTTTGACACCCCTTTGAAAAAAATTGTAAGGGGGGCTCCGTCACCGGTGGGAGTGCGCTAGTAATACTTGGTCATTCTCTAGCGCGTGTAAAAATTTGGGGGCGCAGCATCCCCTAGGGGCCGAAATATGATCTTCCAAAAAATGCGTTTTCGGTGGGTTTAATTCAACATCGAGATCTCCAAGGTTACTGGACCAAACTTCACCGGACTTGTTTCGCCTAACGCAGGAGGAATCGATGTCGAACGAGTAACTCACTGATTTTGAATATCTTCATCCGTTCCGAAGAAATTCGCCGCCGAACTTCGAAGTCGACCGAAATCGGGCCAAATTTTGCCTGCTTTTGGCCCCTAAAAATTTTTTGGGGAGGCTCCCCCAAAATTTCGGCCTGGGATTATAAAACTGAACATACTTAGGAACATCGTGCAAAATTTCGCGGCGATCGGCCCACGGAGCTCGGAGATTACGCGAGGGGAAAAAAAGAAATAAACCACAGCAAAACTTAAGTCCGCTTCCGCAAGCTATCGCTTACGGGCGGACTAATAACTGAGACAACAAGCGCGTTGTTTCTGTTGTTAATTTTTTAAAATGTGTTCTTACAAAAGTCGTCTTGTTTTCATTGTTATTTTTAAGACACTAACATTTCACAAGGTAGTGTAGTGACACACTTAGGATGTGGTAGAATTTATAATGACAGTTTTATAGCAAATTGTCTCCTGATTCTGACAGTGAAAGAATTTTGAAAATCGGTTAATATTTGGTGAAGTTATAAGGTATACAAAAAACTGTGCCATTTTTTGGCCCACCCTGTACTACTTGCTGTTACGCATTTTATGTGGCGTTGTAACAAGGAGGTACCGAGGTAGGGGGCAATTAACATTAGCTTGCCCAAAAATTTTCTTCCACAGATACAAAAGTTTGGGTAGAAAATCCTCCATTTTGGGTGATTTAGGGGCAAAATTAAAATTCATTAAATGTGTAATAATTTCTCTGTCGAAATAAGCCTCTAGTGCAAATTCCTGTTTCCTTACATTTATTAACACGACGCTGCTGACTTAGACTATCGTTTAGTAATAAAGAAAATTAAGAAAGAAACGAGTGAAAGACTGAATTTTGTTTTGTGTTACGTTGCAGATGATTTTGAAGTTTTTTGACATCTTTCTGAAAATGAAGGATCTCTCGTCATCGGAAGCTTTCATGGTACGCAAGCCTCGTGCTACTGATCTATAAACATTAAACACTAGACTATAGGTCTGTCGAGCGACTAATTGTTAGCCGACCGTACTAACGGTCGCGCTTACATATATAGCACGTTGTTGGATGTTGTGTTTGTCGTCTGTCTGTCGTCTGTAACGCATGTCAAACATAATGTATGAAAACTGTCTGAAAAAGCAAATCGAGTTACCCGAACACTAACTTGCGGTACCAACTACCAATTCGGGCTCCATAGTTTTTACCAGCCCCCATTTTCCCTAAAGGGGGGTATTGACTGCACCTCAAAATTGGTTTACTTGCATTGTGAATTGGGGCCAAACCGATTCAGTTATGTCAATTGTGTCAAATGTAGACTTATACAGCGCATTATCGTTAAAAAACCTTTAATGCGCTGTTAGTGGCATGGTTACTATTGACAATGACAACTTTTAAAAATTTACTAGCGTCAAATGTGGGTTTAAAATTACCCATTTATCGGAGAATTTACGGGCAAAAGTGAAATTTTCAGCACCCGTAATTTCCTCAGTCGAAAATTGCATCTGTCTGTCTGTCTGAAAACTGCAACTTCATGCCCTTCACTTTTATGACCCAGGACGCCTCTGTCCGTTCCAGAGCTAAAATTTACAAAATGCGATAGTTCCTTTCTTGAGTGAACAGTTTTAAGCCTTCTTTTTATCATATACAAAGTAAGTATATAGGCTTACGCATGGCACACGACGTAAGAAAATAGGCGCTGCTTTTGCACGTTACTTTCAGCTGTTGCGTCGATTGCGTTTTTGCGTCATTTCTGTTCCTTGCACTTTTTGCGCACCTTTCTTGTGTCACGTGCGTGAAAAAGTGAGCAACGACTTTTTGTGTTGCATGTGTTACGTCGGATATTTCAAGGTTTAGTAACTGTTAGTTCTTAAATATTAATTTGTACTGCCTTTTGTAGGAATTCGACGTAAACAAGGACGGTGTGATATCGCCGAAAGAATTCCGGCGAGCGATGGAAAATCAGAAGATTTATTCCGAGTAAGTACACGACGTTTTCCTACTGAGTCAGAGTCGTAAAGCGTGGTCTAAAGCGTGGTCTATTGGCGCTGTTCGTTCATTTATTATCTATACCATTGCTACAGATATTACTTTGTGTCACACTGTCCTTCTGTCTGTGCGCCCTCCTACGGCCACAATTTTGATTCATTTTGATCAAATTTTGCGCAGTAATTCGGGGCCCGAAATGTAAGGTCGAGTTTGTTTGGGAGTAGAAATCAGATGACCCTATTCCCTAATTTTTTACTCAAATTTTTACCGACGTAATGCATTTTAATGGGAACGTTCTAATACCACAGAATAGAGGCCCGAGAATCCATAGTGACGTTTAATAGCTCAAAAGCCATGGCCTGGGGGCTGCTATAGATGAAAATCCAAAAAATATTTTTATCTCTTAAATAGCCCCCCTAGCCGCGTAAAAAGGTAACCACTGCATTCTCAAGGGTAATTAAGCGTGGCTAAGTGTTTGACAGGCAGTATCTCGGTAACCATGCGAAGTAGCCTAGAGGGATGGCTTCAATAGACTACTTATAGGAAACCATATATTGCGAGTCTAATGATCACGTGACCGATGACGTTACATGACTCCAAAAGGTCAAGGTCGTGACCCCAAGATTTTCGAGGCCCCATATCTCCATAATCGTGCAAGATAGTCGCATGGTCACAATGGACCATTTATAGGAAACCACGCACTGCGAGTCCAACGGTCATGTGAGCGACGACGTCACGTTACCTAAATGGTGAAATTTTAAGACTAAGATGGCTGTTGGAGACACCCACCACCAGTGGCTATGACAAATTTAACTGACGAGCGTCAATACGCAGCAGATATACAGTGCCAATGGGATAGATACCTCGTTCCGCAGAACGTGTTACTAGTTAAATTTCTAATTTATTTGTGGCACATTTGTACGGGGCATTTCAACGTCTGTTTTGTGTGTTTTGTTTTTTTCCAAGAAGTGCAGAAACACGTGATAGATATGGTAGAAATTTGAACGGTCGTTTGATGGCTAGTTGTGCCAAGAATATTCGTGCCAAAAGTATCAGAATCTGACTGCCTTTAAGTTATAGTCTATAATGTAAATATGCGTCGTTCAATTTGGCCCACCCTGTATGTGTCTTATGGCAGTTGATGATGATGATGATAATGATGATGATATATGTGATGTGTCTGTGTGATAGTGAGGAGATCGACTACGTGATGATGTGTGTGGACGCCAACCAGGACGGCAAAGTCGACTTCAACGAGTTTACAGACCGTTTCCACAGCCCCGCCAAAGACATCGGCTTCAACGTCGCCGTCCTACTTACCAATCTCTCAGAACATATACCAAACGACTCCCGGTGAGCGCCTAACTGATTCTCTGTACACGCCGTCAAACAACAAAAAACCTGTCAGTGAATATCGATCAACTTAAAAAAATACTGGCACACTTTGTGGAAAGCTTGCAATAACGCGACTACTAAATATATGATTACATCTTAACTGCGTCGCTATCCCATGAAATATGAATTTTTAAATCATTACAATCCGAATAAATGCATATGCAAAACGTATTCTCTAAAACAGTTTCTACTAATTTTCTTATTTAGACCCAAATGAAATGATGCTCTCATACTCTGCTACATCATTTTATGTTAATTAATTTGGTGATTATTGTCGGAAATCAACACGGAAAGCTGATGGGGGAGATGCAGGGGCAGCCCCCTTAAATTTTAACTTGTCAGAAAAGTTTTTTTTCAAAAAATGCTTTCAAAAATACCAAATTTTGGGTTGAAAGTAACGATAACGATAACGATAATATTATTATTAAGTGCAACAAACGTGTACAGAAAGCATTACAGATGATACTACAAACTCATTTTTGGAGAATTTGCGAGCCATTTTGAAATTATAAACAGCCATATTATCTTCTCTGTCGGGAATTTGCATTTGCAGTTGCCTGACGGAAAATTGCTACTTCCCCCCATTTTTAACCCATCACGCCACTGGAGAAGTCGAACGTTCTATCGTGATGATGATGATGATGATGATAGTCTTTATTAAAGCAATCAACAGACAAACCGCTGTAGACACAATGCAAAACATACTGACATGCTAAAAAAACAACTAAAAACAGTCTTTGTACAATACACAATATGTGTGTTATATCATTGTTCATGTGCGTAGACTGAACAAGTTTCTGGACAAGGCGAAGTGTGTGCTGGACTATTTCCAGCCGTACCTTGGCCGCATCGAGATAATGGGCAGCGCCGGGCGAATTGAACGAGTCTACTTCGAGATCAAACAGTCCAACATCGACCAGTGGGAAAAACCGCAGATTAAGGCAATCGCTTGATCTTTTAGTTAGCCCATTAAACCCAAACGTTAAGAGAAGTTTTGAGGATTGCTTTCACTGTTGTGTGATTTCATACTTTATTGAAGCAATTTAACGTTTAGTCATATTTAATTAGTTTATCTTTCAGTCAGTCTTTGGATTAAATTGAAAACTGATTGGAAGTTTAAAAAGCACACAGTGCATAAATTGCAACTTATTGTTACACGTGATTAGCCGTAAATCAGTCATTAAGTTAATTTATGCGAAAGATTGCCGCGCATTGCGCCGTACAGGAGTTTATAGATGCATACTGAAAGTTAAGAAAAAAAATTAGGAAAATTAAAACGTTATTAGTGTTTCTTGCAACTGCCCAGGAGTCGAAGCGTGCATTCTTACACAACATTGTGAATGAGGAAGGCGAGAAAGGAAAACTGGAATGCTTCGTCAACTTTTGTGAGGACACCATCTTTGAGGTTCATAGTAACACAGTTTACCTTGAATCGCGTATGTGGTTATTCTGTCTTTGTTGGTAAATACGGACGTATTTTAACATATATTATTTTTGTGTATGCTTATTCTCGAACGTTGATTGTTGTTGCTGCGATGTGTGATGGTTACTGACGAACAATGAACTAAAATGCTGCCTAGTAGTTGTAGTAGTAGTAGTAGTAGTATTAAAGTGTTAAAGTAAAGCCTAATATGGTTATGCTTACTGAGTGCTGACAGTTTTACTGACGGTTTCGTTGTTATTATTATTAATTAAGTTTAGTTAAGATTTATTTTTTGTTTAACTGTGCTACCATTGTATTATGGTGAATAAAGTTGTATATATTTGCAGTAGTTGTTGTCGTTGTAGATGCAGCACGCGGCCAGCATCAGCGCTGAAGAACAAAGCATCAAGATGGCTCAGCAGTACGCTGCAGCAGCGGGCGGCGCTGAAGAAGGCGGACCTGAAAGACTGTCAGTTATTCTACGTCCCTACTCCTCACTTGCTGATATTGTTCTAAAAATTACGACGCGCAAGCTTGGAAGCTTTTGTATTTCTAGTTACCAAGGGACGGAGCTCACAAGTATATCTGTTTGTGCTACAAAATGACACTCTTAATTATTCAGTTGACAAAATATGTGATATCCCATCAGTCTGGTCATCCCATTGCATATAGACGTAGTGAGTACCAGCGAAAGCTGGGACGTATACAGGCACACCGCGCGATGCATTAGCTCCGTATTCGTGGTCTGGCAGTGTAAGCTGGTGTCTGGCTGAGGGCTAGCGAAAGGAAATAAATCAGCGCCAACGTATGAGCCTTATGGCTTAGGAAAGACTTTACGCTACTTTTCGTATTTTGGTGTATGTTCGTCGTGATTTGTTTTTTACATGATAAAATTAAAATGAAAATGTGATGTTTGCTGTTGTCGTTATAGCGGGTTCATGGATATGATAAAGCTCGGTTGCGGCTACACAAAGGACGCCATTAAGTTTATTCTGTGTCTGTTTGCGCCGTCCAACATCAAGAACACGTTCAATGCCCTACGCAGCATGACGCCACGAGATATCATAGTCGGCTTCTTCCGTCTACACTTCCATCTTGCCTACATGCTTCTCATGTTTCTCTTCACCATCTTCTGGTCAGTGGCGCACGTCTCTTTGGTGATCTTTAATTCGCCAATATCGGCAGATAGTAAACAACACGAAGAAACAAAAAACACAGCAGCAACACTGAAGAGGAAATGAAGAAGATAAACTACATATATCCATGCTTTACGCTTCTCTTTGTACTTTTTTACATGTAGCTGTTACTCTGTCAATTTTCTGTTCTTTTTGGAAGGCTCCATTTTGAGAGAATTTAGAAGCAAAATTTAAATTTTGTACGTCCATTTTTCGTTTGTTGGAAATCTGTCGGAGAATTGCAACTTTTCTTCTTCTTAACGTTTTCAACCCATGACACCGCTGTTACACGTCCCTTGATGGAGAAGTGGTAGATCTATTTGCTGGGGGTTATGATGGTTGATTTCTGCACGAAATGGTCCATCCCATCCGTCGTGAAGTCGATTTACTTGATAATTACCGGAGTAGTAACTTAGCTCAGTGTTGCGGCTGAGCTCAACGGGATAATTTTCCCCCAAATTTCCGCCGGAGTTGCAACGAAAAACCTACAATATCTGTAAAACGGCGCAAGACAGAAACAACGTCGCCATTGTTCACTAAAGGAATATAAATCAACGACCTTGAACAAACATTACGCACTTTACTATTTTGCAAAACACGCATCTATTGCAGTTCACCAGTTGCTGTAGTGTAAGCGTTAGAAATAGAAATGTATCCAACGTTTATCGTTTTATGCATTTTCAGACTATCGCGTCCAAATGATTGCGGCTTAGCGCGATCTTCTTGCGACAGCACAACTCTGTCTCTCTCTCTCTCTCTCTCTCTTGTTACGGTTGCAGTTACCACTAACTCAACCTAGCCATCCCTCTGTGGGCAGCGCAAATCAGTAGCAGCGAAAGCTGGGGCGTGACAAGGCACATGGCGCGATGCACTAGCCCTGTTTTCGTTGTCTCGCAGTGTAAACTTGTGTTTGGTTGAGGGTTAAAGAAACGAAGATCATTGCCACCTTATAGGCTTTGCTTGAGAATGACTTTGCGTTTTTACAATGTCGATAAACGCTGTGACTGTAAAAAGACGTTAAGTCCTTCCCGAGCCATAAAGCCAATAAGAGGCGTTAATCTCCGTTTCCTTAGCCTTCAGCCAGACATCAGTTTTCTCTGCGAGGTGACCATGGTGCGTCGAGCGGTATGCCTGTTTACGTCCGAGATTTCGCTGGTGCTCATTGCGCCTACCCACTGAGGATGGGCAGGCTGAGTTGATCTGGGTGACTGGCTGCATACCGAAATGGACCCGTGGTTTACCCGTCTGCCGAAAGTCACCCATCCAATTACTAACCGGGCTTGGCGTTGATTAACTTCGTTGATGTGACGAACGACGTTACCGACTAAGCCAAACGGCCAGCGCTGTTGTTGATCGTGTGTCTGTAGGACGTTCATTAAGTTCATTTACGTGATGATGCGTGGCGAGTACTATTCGCCGCCTCCCGCGCCGCCTAAACCAGTCGAGAAGGTCCGTCGCAAGAAGGCTGCTCCCAAGGCTCCGCCCATTGCAGACATGCTTCCGCCCGAAGACTACGGCGCAGGAGCGGACACGCTGGGGTTAAGCACAGGACCGAAGAAAGACGAAGCAGATGAAGAGAAACAGTACGTATTTATTTAAGGAGACACTTGGTCTTTACGTAGAAAAGTTTTGCATGCAATTGGCTACTAAAATAGTGACCCACGTGTTTCTCAATGTCCAAAGTCGGTCACCGTAGGAAAACGAGAGAAGCAGCCTATATAAATAGCTACTGGAAATTTATTTTAATGATTGATTAAGCTGAACATGGAACCTACTATCTGACATATAAAATGTGTTAGGGTATTAGTGTATGATGTGTATGTCGTTTGTTTCTACTCTTAGGATCTTGTAACATTTTGAACATCTGTCAAAGTGTAATTATTTTTTGACATTGTTTACAGCTAAGTATTTAATATTTGCTCTCATTGTTGTTGTTGCAAATATTAATATGCAGTGCAGTGGGCTTACTGTGACTGATTTTAATGTGTAAAATCTGTTTAATTTCAGACAGGAGAGGTATGAGTTTTCTTATTACGGCATAATGCACTGTTGGTATTTTTTTCATTTTTGCATCCCCTTGTGCGTGATGTAGCACTTCTAGCCAGTTCTATGCCTATCCGTTCAGTCGTGTTATGTACAGTATGTACAAATCCAACAATGCGTGCATGATTTGTTTGTGCCTTTTTTATTCTCGCAGGCGCCTTCATTTCACAGCATTTCGCGCATCGACAGCGAAGTTTCTGTCGCTTTACTATGCCTTTTGTTCGTAACTTTGTAACTCGTTTGGTAATTCATATGTGTTAGAGTAAAAGATGTTTTTCGTTTTGTAGATCTAATTAGTCACACCGTTTATCATTGTAACCATTGTGGTGGTCGGTTATCCCTTATGAAGATTTCATAATGATTGATTTGTACTTATACTTGGATTGCTTCTTCCCCCGTTCTGTCTTGTTTTGCACTGTTTATTGTGTTGCTCTTATATCTATCTATTCATGTTTGCTTATTCAAAGTTGACAAAACACAACTTAATTCCATTCAAGAGTAAAACGAAAATTTGAACCAAAATCGATGATGATAATTGTTTTACTTGGGAAATTATTCATTATATTGTCGGCAAGTATTTAACACCGTTAACTGTTTTTCATCGTTTAAGCAACAGATTGTGAATTGCACTGTGTTGCAGTCTGATCTGCACGCACGAACGGCTGTCAGTTTGTCGAATGTTGAACTTATGAGCTTTGTATTTGACAATTTTCTGTTTGGTTTCACTTATCAGTTTGCATTGTAATTACCAGAATATCATGTGTAGCAGCGTCATAATTATCGTCGTAATAGGCCGCAGTACGGGTCGTGCTCGTCTGTCTGTCTGTCTGTCTGTCTCTCCGTCCGTTTCGAAAACAACCAAGAGTAGAAGAAGCAAAATTTGTGCGAACGTTCTCCAGGGCAGGAGTATTTCGTATGCCAATTTTCAGCTCGAAGAGTCAAAGTTTACGGTTAAGATTAAGGTTGTATACAATGCAGTGTATAGCTAGGCAGACGGCCGCACAATATTTCAACACTGAGCCGACATTTGTTTCTAGTTTAAAGGCACATTTTGGGCTCGATATTTGTCTGGATCTTTATTCGTCAAATAGCCAGCAGCCAATACAGTAACTGCAATACGAGAAAAATGGCTAGTGACAAAAAAGAGGGAAAGACGAAGCTAAACACACGTAAAATGAGACGTAGCCAAACATAAACTACTATACATCTTTCTAACACCAAATATTTTAAACAACTCTCGTTTACCCCTACTGCAAAAGAGATAGTCTGAAACATCGTGAGCTGTGTGATATTTTTGCATCTTATTCTTGCACTCCATATTTATGTCTACTATCGTGTTGTAGCATGATACCGATTCAGTCATATTACGGGTGCACAAACTGAACATTTTCATATCTGAACCATTTGAGACTGGTTTTGTAAAAGTTTATACACTTAGTGGCTTTTATCTCTCTAAATCTAGACTCGAGAGCGGACTCAAGTTTCCCCATCTTCTTCTCCTTTTCTTCCCCTCCCTCCGGATCCAGGCAGAGCTTGGTCGCCAAACGGTTTGTGGTGCATTTTGCTCTAAAACAGCGCTTTCGGTGATAGCAATTTTGCTTACACCCTTAGTAACTCCCCCTTCTATTTTGTACCATTGCCCATCAGGTATAGGAATAGAAAGCCCCTGTTTACGCTGTACGTGTGATTTTGTGTGTGACAGCGGGAAGGCGGCGCTACAGAACGGCGCCGTATCGGGTCAGACGGTGTTGCTGGATCACGGTACGGAGACAGCGGTCAACGGTCCACTCATCACGTCCGACGGCGAGGTCGCCGCCGCCGTCACTGACGAACATGCTCTTGTACGCACTGTCGTCTGTTAAACGCTGTTCTACCTCGTCGTCACGCGTTTGACGTGATCGCTATATTGCATGTTAATCAATAATAGTGAAGTGAAGTATTTTTTCAGCTTCATGGGGCTTCGCCAGTCTGACTCCCTGACTAGGGAATCTGCCTTTGAACTCGACACTGACGAAATGTAGCAAAATATTGACGACAAAATGTATTAAGCACTTAGAGATTTTTTTTTGAGTGCGCACTATATTCACACTTTTCTTGCTTGCTTACTTACTTACTTTCCCGGCTGGAGGCTCAGCTTCTCAACCTCCTTTATAGGCTCGCTTTCCCTTTTTGCCATTTTCTTCACTCTGGGATTGCTTTCCACGTCGCTGAATCAGCCACCTTATGATGTTCTGCATACCATGAAGTAAATAGAATTTGATGGTCAAAAGTAGTAGGAGTATCATTATTTTAGTCCGCAGTTATGCGCAGGAGTAAAAAATGATAAAATGTAGCAAAATGAGTAATACTCTGAAGATATCGCAGTTTCCTGAAATTGCCTTTAGTCTTCATGTTTTTTACTGTTGTCAGTCTATTTATGCGCGGTATTTTGATAGAATCGGTAATGGTTACAAAATCGGTAATAGCCAGTAAAAACATTTCTCCATCAATCTGATAATACTGATCTAGGCCTAATACTTTGATTGCTTTACTGTGCGTACGTATCACAGAATGGTCCGGTGCGAACTGCAACCGTCGCGGCAACACAAGAACAACCGTAAGTTTAATTTATTTCTCAATCACGTTTGCTGCCGATCGCAGTAAATATGTCAATATATTCTAACTGCAATAGCAACATAAAATGCCGCAAGTGCAATTAAGTATAATTCAGTGATATCTGAAATTGATTCTGTGGATGAATTGGTAAGTTCACTAAGGCAGGGAGGCCAGAAACAAACAAATTGTCCAGCATGCTAGATATCCAAAGAAACGAATTTAACACATGCAGCATCGTACAGGGATATTTAATAACGATATTATTGCTAATTGTTCACGGAATGCATTAGTGAAAGAAGTTTCGAAATCCGTTAAAATTTGGCGAAGATATGGACAATAAAATGGGGCACAGCTTTTTTCTGACTCACAGTGTACAACTAACCGTACATCGATCCACATGGGTGCGTAGTTCGTCGGAGGTGGAGGCGTCTGGCGGTGAGAAGACCGGTGGTGAATCGCTGGCAATGGAAGACCAGGAAACGACCGGACCTCCATTGGAAGCCGTCGAACCGCCGCTCGGCAGCTCGCACGGCATGAGCTTCTGGATGTTCATCGTGGTGCGTGCGTCTCACCAACGACTACTATAGAGTTTACTACGCTATACGTAGCACCTATGCTATACTTTGTTTCACGTGTTTCTCGAAACTTCCATTTATTATCATTCGTTGCTTGTTTCGTTTCTACCGGGTCGTAGTAAACAGCAGAACATGAATGCTTTACATAGGCCTAGATCGAGTAATCGGAGCAGTTTCTGAAACGATTACCCTTGATCATTGCAGTGAAGGGTGGTCATGTTGAGCATTGTGTTCAAGTGTTCAACATGCAGTTCAGCACTGCAATGATCGAAACTAATCGTTTTAAAAACAGCCTGATTTATCGATTTACGTAAGCCATGAATGTTCCACTATTGATGCCATACTCTGTATTTCACGGCCTGGCTTCACAGGGTCCGCTTTTTAAATAAAATTCTGTACCCAACTTTCTCGTTTTAGTCGCTTTACACCAGCTAGTTTTCTCAGTAGCGTTTTTCAAAGTCAAAAATTCTAATTTGACATTTGGCTTATGGAACGCAGGTCTGGGCAAACGTTCAAACAGCTATCTGTTTCTGTTCTATCAAAATTCATTCGCGTTTTGGGCGAACTTGATTATTTGAAAATTTTTTATCTCTATCTTTAATCAGGTCGTCCATTATTTCGCTATTAGGTCTGTCGCTATGTGATTGCTCTTTGAGAAAACCTGTAGGTTAAAGCATACATTTGAAGTATGTAGTAGCTACAAACAAACATGCATAAAATATTGTAGTAATCGCTGATCAGTTTGTGTGTATTTTTACAGGGAATATTTGCACGTAACTTCTACACGTTCAAACTGGTCGCTCTCGCTCTCGCCTTCGCCATCAACATCATGCTGCTCTTCTTCAAGGTATAATAAGGTTTTATTATTAATCCAGCATTTGCATTACGCATCTTGCATGTTCATCTGTTTGTCCGTCGGTCTGTCTTCTCATCCGTTTATCCCGTAAGGGCTCATAACTTGAAAAGAAATGTTGTTTGACCGCAATTTGCAGTGTAGTTTTTGACTGCGAAATTTTGACCCCGCCGCCGATAAGCAGTAACCATTAATTGCTAACTGATATATATTAAATTTCTTGAAATAATTTAGTCAAATAATCAATCGATCAATTCAGAAATAACCGCTTACAAAAGTAACCAGTGGTGTACATACAACAAAACTAAAATAAAACAATATATTGGTTGGCATTATCGCTTTAGTTTGAGCTAATGAACCACAGTGTTCTTTATAATCTGCGGCTGTTGTTGCCTCTGAAGCTGTGGCATTTACAGCGCATTTAGGCATGTTCGCCCGAACAAGGGCCTTCGCAAAAAGTGGGCTCCGCAGACGAGAGAATGTCGGAACTGTACAATGTTGCTTACCTAATTATTTTCTAAATAAAAAATTTACGTAAGGCCCCACAATTTTATCGAACAGGACCTAGTCGGGCTTAAATCCATCTCTGGGCTTTTGCAAATACGTAGGCTATGATATTTTATTTCATTTTATTTTTATTTGTTCGTGCTGGCGGCTTGGTTTAGTGGTTACATCGTTGGCCATATCAACTAAGTTACTCTGATTTGCACTGAGCCAGGTTTGTATTGGGATGCGTGACCGTTAGCGTGCATACCGTTTCAGTATGTAACCAAGCCGTCAGGGGAGTCAACTCAGCCTGGCCATCCCTCCGTGGGTAGGCGCAATGAGTAGCATCGAAAGCTAGGACGTAAACAGGCACAATGTGTGATACAGTCTTGTCCCGTATCCGTGGTCTGGCAGTGTACGCTGGTGTCTGGCTGAGGGCTAACGAAACGGAGATCAGCGCCACCTTAAGGGCTTTATGTGGCTCGGGAAGGACTTTAGGCTTTTTACGTTGTTTATTAATTGTCAGGTAACAAAGGAGACGGCTGACCTACTGGAAGGCAATGGCTCTGATGACGCGGATGATGTTGCTGACGCTGTGAACATGACTGCCGCCGGAGGGGGTGATGGAGAGACAGGTGATGACGGTGACGATGATGATGACGGCGTCGAATACGTCGGCATGGATTCCAACGTGTCTTACTTGGCTCCCGTACTGCGCATGTTTGCTATGCTTCACACCTTCGCCGCCATCGCCATGATGATCGGCTACTACTATCTCAAGGTCCGTTCGTGACTACGTTTCGTACCTAATTCTGCTTTTATCGTATTCTTAAACAATAGGCGTAACTGATAGTCGTCGAGCATGTTGAAGATGTAGGTTTTGATTTATTTGGGGTGACGTATCGCTTCGAAGTAACCGTATTATTGTTCGGCCATTTTGTAGGCCGCGTTGACGTTACGGATTTTGTGTATTTGTTTGTCTTTTCCACGTGCGCCTTTAACAAGAAAACAAACCAAAATTGGTGAGAACGTTAATTCCCAGGGCAGGAGTTACCGATGTCTCAGTTTTCAGCTACGCAGTGTTGGGAAAACTCAGATAGAGAATGAATTAAATCAAACTCTCAAATCACGCAGACCAAATGAGTTTAAACTTAAACTCAACTCAACTCAACTTACCTACTTTGTAGTGAGTTAAATCAAACTCACCAAGAAAATGAATTAACTCATAAACTCATTTTGTTTTTCCAGCTATCAATCAATCAAGCAATAAATCAGTAAAGTTAATTAGGCTGTTCTAAAATTTTACAACCGGTCAATCACCAAACAATCACTGTTCGGTCACTTCAGTGGTCCACAAAATATTTCTTTCTCAGTTAATCAATCACTTAATCAATCAGCAAAATTCACCCCCCAAAATCTTAAACTTATACTGTTTCTAATCACAGTTTACTTTCTGTAATATTTCATATTTGCTTTCAGCAATAGAAATTTCTTAAAGTTTGCATCTTTAAGTTAGTTGCGTCTCAGAGTTTCAGTCTGTCCGCTTGAGTCTTTCTACTGAAGCGGATGATGGCCCTATTGTAGGCCCCTTTTAATCCATTACAGCATGACTTATTTTGTGATGTACCATCAAAGTAGGTATTTTTGGGACAAAATTACCCGCAGTAACTGCGGGATATATGTGTAGCATTGCTAACAACGGATCTGGATTTGCGAGATATGAGGACACTTCTGTATCGGCAGCAATAATCGGAAATAACCGGTTCAGTCCAGTTAGACGTTTGCTGCGGCCGCCCTGTTGATCACAGAATTGTTGACTTGTTGCGGATCTGTAAGTTTAACCATAAACTGCCAACTTGCAGTGAGTTGATTTTTACGCGCGAAAGCAGAATGCTTCGCGCGTCTTTGCCATCGTCTGGGCGTCCGTCCGTCTGTCCGTCCGTCCGTCATACTCGTGAGCTGTATCAAAACGGTGCAAGCTAGGATCACGAAATCTTCACCGTGGACTGCCCCAAGGTCTCTAGTTTATCGTGACAAATTTTCGTGCCACTGGGTGCAGGGGTTCCCCTCGAACGAGGGCGTCGAAGAGGGGTACCCCCCTAAAAAGACGTCATTTTGCCGTTATTGGCTCGAATAATGTGAAAACGGTTGCAGATAGGTACATAC
>Ga0209671_1003538_pt1 | contig 15072 bp, 9 predicted proteins | sample WorMetHERISLAND2_2_FD_187401 | JGI IMG/M metagenome (GOLD analysis project Ga0209671, IMG submission 187401) | Marine gutless worms symbiont microbial communities from Max Planck institute for Marine Microbiology, Germany - Olavius geniculatus... | ecosystem: Host-associated > Annelida >... | reverse complement strand
CGCTGTAACATGTAATAATAATAATAGAGATGTCAAATTAACGCGTTAATAAATTAATGTGCATCAAAAAAATTGATGCACAAATGCAAATTTACTAAATTCTGTGAAACAGGAGTTCAGATATTAAATTAAACTGGGGTTATTTGATGATTGAATGAATTCCAGTAACTAAACTGTTGTTACTGTTCCATCACTACAGTAAATAATAATAATATTTAGAGGACAGGATGCGGTTTGGTCCTTCAGTTTCCAGGTATTGCAATTTCCAGTCACTGTTTTTTCATGATCCGTCTTTTTCAGATTCTGCAAATTTAGCGCACCCAGCAATATTGATGGTGCATTGTTAATGCATTAACACAAGCATTGAAAAAATTGATGGTTTCACAGCTCTATATAATAACAGCAATAACAACAACGACAATTTCTAACGTATGCTATAACATGGAAACCAACAACACGGATGTGGTACAATAAAAACATGATTAGAATGGTATGACTGCAAGGCACTTATAAACAATGTTAAACCATTGAATCCATGATTGTCTATCAACAAAAAAACTAGAAAATATAAAACAAGAAAAGCAACAATAAAACCAACATTGTAGCAGGGTCTGATATGCTGAACATTTTTTGATTAGTTGCATGCATATGTATTGTCAAAAAAGTGACTTGTAGTACACTGTATTCTGCAGAACTGTCATATAACACTGACATCATCACATACCCAGAATAGTGCACACAAATAACTTCAAAGCAGATGGTTATAACAGTCAAGAGATTACCTAGAGGACACGGCAAGCACAAAGTGGCACCGGATTCATTAGTAAAATATCCCGCCGCACATTCCAGGCAGACCTCTGCACCAGGCTCACTGCAAAATACAATGCCACACACACAGCCTCTTTAGTCACCACCGCCAGCATTTCATTAGGAAACACTCCAAAATTTCTGTCATGTTTCATTACTACAAAAGCAATAAACTATTCCGCATGTTAAAAACCACAAAAAAATCTGTGACTTGCACCAAAATCACACAGGTTTATGCTTTCTACAACACTGCCAATATTCAACTTAACTCGAAATAAATGTTCAACGAACAAATAATTTTACACGTGTTATCAAATGGCAACCGCAAAAAAAAAAGTCCAGCTAACGCAAAGAGAAACTCGTGAGAGTGGTGCATGTTTGAAGGCCTGCTGAGAACGAAATCTAAGCTCACCGATCTCAGCAACTGACATTACACAAAATAATTTTCATTCATTCACTCGCATACACCAGGTAGCACTACCGGTTTTGCACCGCTGCTGTTGTTCAACCGGCTGAAAGCGAGAATTTTAAAGAGGCAACCCTCTGTGATGCTTTGCTTTAGTGCGCAGGCCTCCTTAGACATAAAGAGTCACGACCTGGACCATTAAAATTTACAGTTAGGTCGTTCTTTAGTGATTGCGGCACAATTCGCTCTTGAAATGTGTCTCACAGCCCAAAATCGCCAAAAAATCCATTAAAACTCCTATTTTAGTGTTCAAGGTCATCCAAAGTCATTGCTCTTGGTGCCAGCTGAAAGCCCATGTACAACTTCCTATTAGTGATTAATAGTAACCTAACCCCTATCTTGCACCATTTCTGAGATTGACTTACTGGCTTAAAATCGCAAATTTTCCTACCACCCCCTTTCATTTAGCACCCTTGCTGGGGGTGACCCCTTCCAAATTTATGGAAAAACTTTACTGATCCTGAAACTAGACTCTTCCAGGCAGCTGACGGTAAGGACTTGGTGATTCCAGCTTGCACCGTTTTTGACTGATCCACCCATGTGACAGACAGACAGACAGACAGACGAACAGAATTGCGATGGCTAAGACGCGCTATTGCACCTAATAAATCAGTTAGTCAGTAAATAAAACAAAGTCACTGAGACTAAAAGTCTAACCACAATGAACAACTTTCCAAAATTCTAGTAAAGCACTGTTAGGCAGCATAGCTAAATATTATTCCGTTAGGCCCACTCACATGTACGATGCTGACGTGACTCAAAGTAACTCAACTGTTGAGTTGAACGCAAATTGCCAATGCAACTCAACTGTCATCGCTCAGTTTCGAATTCGGTACCCAATGACTCGAATGTTGTGTTCACACCTAGGACGTGACTCAACTCAACATGCAAGTCGCGACGATGTCGTAGATGTGAGTTGGCCATTAATGTCATCTCTCAACATGTCAAATAAAATTAGCAAAAATTGTGTAACTTACAATTGATATGATTCACAAATTTGTGGCATGCACGCAAATTCACAGAAACTTGTAATTGCCAAAATAAATTACATCTTGTAATGTTAGCAACCTGGAATATGAGCCCGGCAAGCATGGTGTGCAGTGGTTCTGTGCTGAATGGTCCTGGTACATGCCGGGCGGACACAGAGTGCAGTGACTAATCAAGTCTTGTGTACATTCACCAGCCACTTCACAGCAACTGCACTCCTGCTTGCCTGCCAACACAATGATAATTAATAGAGCTGCAGCTACACATAATAAATAGACAGCTAACAAAATACCAATTACTGCAGTAATTATACACATACAACAATATATTAATAAATAGAAAATTAACAGTAGAATCACACAAAATCTCTTTTATATGTCAATGGACCTTATAATTCATCAGCCTCTTATGCTTATGACTCGAATTTTTAAGGTACAAACTAAAAAGGGATTCTGAGTTGGTATCAAAAAGCATTACAATAAATTTGAGCTAATGCTCACAAGACACGCGAAAGCCTATAGCAGTTCCTTTCGCAAACTGTCAGGCTATCTCCAGCCATTTCATCGCAGTTCATTCTTGAAGTGTACGCTGCAGCCAAAGATCAGAAAAATCAATAAAAACCCCTTATTTTGGAAGTTCAGAGTCTTTCAAAGTAACTGATCTTGATACAACTAAAAAGCTCGTCCTTGTTGCTTGCTGTAATAGGCAGCAGGCCCATGGTGATTTGCAACCGTTTTCACAAAAGCTTGGCCAACAACGGCAAAATTACAACTTTTACGGGGTACCACTCTTTGATGCCCTCGTGCGCAGGTTTCCTTGAACCTGAAAAATCGACACTTGGACCACCACATCTATGTTCAATGGTAAAAATTTCATATGCAGCTTGACCATGTCTAACTCAATTGATTTTGGCGCAATTCGCTCTTGAAATGTGTCTTACAGCTCGAAATCGCCAAAAATCCATAAAACCCCCTACTTTGGCATTCAAGGTCATCCAAGATCATTGAATTTGGCGCCAATCGAGAGCCGGTGTATGACTTCCTATTAGTGATTAATAGTAACCTAGGCCCTCTCTTGCACCGTTACTGAGATACAGCGACTTACTGGCTAAAAATCGTAAATTTTACCTACCCCCTCTCATTTAGCACCCTCGTTCGGGGTGACCCTCTTCGAATTTTTGAAAAAGCTTTATAGTTCCTAAAACTAAAGTTGTCCAGGCAGCCGACGGTGAAGATTTGGTGATCCTAGCTCACACTGTTTTTGACTGATTCACCCAAGTGACGAACAGACAAATAGACGGATGTACAGAATTGCGATGGCTAAGACGCTCTGAAAGCAGTAGCTGCTTTCGCGTGTAAAAACAGTATAAAAATATTATAACCTCTACAAATATGAAATATCTAATTTTCAGCCATTACCCATACAATATGTGAAATAATTTTTAACATGTTTCCCACAATACACTGTACCATAAATACTCTTAACTTTTGTTTAACTGGTAGAACCAATTAGTTGCATATGGAGTGATAAATCAAACCAAATTTCGCAGTACAAGATTCTTACAAAATTCTTACTGCACTCAAAACTATATATACTACAACGCTCTTGTTAAATATGTGGCCACACATAAAAAACTTGCTTCATCAAACATAACATCAACATATTTCATCAAATATTATTTCATATGTCTATTATATGGACATGGTCATTGATTATTTGTAAGAGTTATCACAAATATTAAGCATAAAATTAACTCACTGCTCAGTTAGGTATTTTTATGTAAATATAATATATTTGCTAATCAATTACAGACTTCTCAGTCAGTCAAAAAGCACAGCCCAGCACACAGTAACAAATAGAAAATTCAAAACTGCACAATGCACATACTCTGATTGGCAAAACTTCCTGCATGGCATTCACGGCAATCACGTCTTGTTGAATTAGTGCAGTTGAACGCTGCATGCCAAAATTGCCAACTAGCATCTGGCATATCAGTTAATACCAAGTAGTCACCGATGTAGACTGCAGCAAACAATACACAGCACAAGTGTTACACTCAAAGTTGCAAAAACACCATATGCACAATACACAGAGTAGCACACAATCATAAACACAAAAACAACATATTTCCATATGAAACTGTAACAAGAAACCCAGCCGTTGCTGGCCATACTGGTTGTCAGTGACCTTCAAGGCCACCCAAGGTCGATTATTTTCATCTCATCTGAAAGGGCATATGCAATTTCCTATTAGTGATCAATGTAGAACCTTGGTCCTATCTCTCACTGTTTCCAAGACACAGCCACTTATAGTTTAAAACTTTCTGTTGAAAAATGCGTCCAAACCGCAGCAGATGGAGACATGGTTACTATTGACAGCCTATAGGAAGTCACCAGTGCCCTATCCGGTGCTACCATTGCTGACCCCCTACAACTTACTATTTAGCCACAATACCGCACAATTGGCATACCATTGTGCATTATGACCCTTCACAGTCATCCAAGGTTTTTGATTTTCATGTCATATGAAAGCAAATACGTGACTTCCCATTAGTGATCAATAGCAACTCAGCCGTTTAGCCACAATATACAAGAAACTCTAGGCCTATCTCATCATTTCTACTGCACGATAAAATTCACTAGACCGAGTTATTACTCAGATATGTTTCAGTTTAACCTCCTAAATTCATAAGCTACAAACAAGCTACGAGATCAAGCTTGTGGCAACTGGGCTGCGGTAAAATGCAAACATCACGAGCCAATCACTAATATTGACGACGAAAACCTGTTTTAGACGATTAAAACATGCTGAATAAGCAATAAAATAACACAATAATAATTTACAGTATTAACTGAAGAAGAAAAAAAGTATAAAATTGGTAGAGCCTGGACTCGAACCTGCAACCTACAAAACACAAGGTTGATAGCTTACGCACTATGCTCCAGCCACAACAAAGAATATCTCACGACATACTTTATATAAACATTGTCATTAATTAATGATCACATAACAAATACATTTCTAACAATAAAACATGATTAAAATGGAGTGAGTGGTCTGATAAGGAAGACTTGCCAACTACGCACTCTGAATCTACTTCCATTATACCACAGTTTGTTATTGTGTCTACCATAGATCTGCACCCGATCTACCACTAGTAATTTTCACTGTGTTTATGCAGAAATCGCCGATCTACCGCTAGAATTATCGATAAAAAAAATTGTCAACAGAGTTCGCAAACGAATTCTCCGCACTGGTATCGCACACAGCGGCAATGATGCCAGTGGCTGCCATTCTCACACTCAACCCAGGCGATCTTTTTGTCGGTGCTGTGGCTGTTCTTCCCACGTCCTTTCTTGACAGGTGGCGGGACTGCAGCGTTGCAGGTGTTGCACAGTTCACTGGTGCCATATGGCAGGTAACGCTACGTAGTTCTGAAATTGGCTTACAATACTTACAATAAAAAAACTATATCACCACTTTTAATCACCACCTTTAGCCTGTGTGATCCAATATGACAAGTGAAGCTCCGTAGGTACGCTACGTCTAACACAATACATAATACAAACGTCAGCAACAGGGAAGGAAGACATATAGACAACGCGGATCTGCGGACCGACTAACAGGTAAACTGCAAACCTGGTCCGCAGGTTTGGTCCGCAGTTTACCCGTTGGTCGGTCCGCAGGTCCGCAAGTCCGCATTTTACCCGTGCCCGGGGGTACGAACGTTCCATGAAGCACTCCCATAATGCCTACAGTGATCAGCAAACGGTTAACACCTGCATACGTTGTATACAATATAGCTAATATCAACAACTTCATTGTAACTTCTTTTTACGCGAATTCATTACATGATCATTGGAAATTTTGCGTAATACGCATAATTACGAACTGTCTCGCAAAATGTAAACAAAAACCCATGACTGTTTGTACTTCCGGTAACGGAGTAAATAATAGTGATGTGCGTGTTTAAACGTTTAAACGATAACTTTCGTTTAAACGTATATCTAGCGGCGATAAGAAAATATTAGTTCCCCTGTCGAGACGAATAGCGTTGGCAGTGTGAAGTGAATTGAGAACGCGACGAAATTTAACTCAACTCAACTGGACAAATTCTAAACTTGTCAAGTTTATAAATTCGCCAGTCGCCAGTTGTCTGTCGGCAATTGAATTCAACTCGAGTCGCGTCGGCGTCGCAGGTGTGAATTTGGTATTATTCTGCTTGTTGTAATTTGTAAACCCCTAGCTGTAACTCACTATGAGATATTTTATAGCCCAATTCTGTGAGACCGTAAAATTAAGATATTTTCCAGTCCTGCATTTTCAGGCGACCCGCTTCGCTAACCGAGCAATCTGTTATGCTCGAGAATTTGGCGAGTACTCGCAGAGTAGCTTGGCGATTAGGCTACCCGATTAAGCTCATAACAACACAACTCAATGGGTTTTTAATTGTAGGCGTATATGGGGCCTATAATGTAATAGCAATACGATCGCTAAGCCTCTTAATTCTGCCAGTCCAGCAATAGAGCTAGGCCTAGGCCTATATAAGCTTCTTGTGCGTGTTCTCATCTCAATTATCACCACTCGCCAACGAAAGCCGACTATTATCGTTACGTCATTTCAATTTACAGACAAACAACGGTCACGAATCGCAATCTTACATCCGAAATGTGTCGCGCGGATATTGCACATTAGCCAGTAAGCCACAGATAAGCTCAGCTGTAAGCCAGTCGAGACGAAACGATTGATCCAAACAACGCGCGTGGCCAGGACCTCCCGTGGACCTGAGCGGGTTGGGTGGAAAGGCGAGGGCGGGAGCTAGACTGGCTGGCTTATGAGATGGTTCTGTGACTTGGGATTATTGGCAGGCAAACACCTGCATCTGGGCTGTATCTGTGGAGCCACGGCACAGCACGGGACAGCATTTCCTGTCTCCGTAACACGTGCACGCGGCAAATTAACGCTCGGACCTCCAGCAGCGTTACGGCTTAATAACATGACACATGTGCCACTGAATGCTGATGTCACATGCGTCACGTAGGTCTAGGTCTAATGCAAGTTACAGGTAACCTACAATGCATTGTGTTAAACTATGTAGGCCTGTCTGCACTTATAAAGCACTTTGCAGTGAGCGACACTGTATTGCACTTGTAGTGACTAACGATTACTGAATGCCACGTAACGTCTAGTCAAAAAAAAGGTATAAGTTATAAAAATTCAAGAACAAAGTTACTAAGTTACTAATTTACTTGCTTGGAACTTTTTTGCGGCTTTCACGTGCCGTCCGAAAGATGTGTGACGCCTTGCGTCGTTTGTGCCTATCTGCTGCAGGCTGCACCGGATTTGCTGGAATTAATTTGACGGCCGCATAATGCGCTGCGGTGTCATTAGCTCATGTCCGCTAGGCTACGTCTGTCTTGTCAGGGATTAAGCCAGGCAATTCAACGGCTGAAATGATCCGGGTCGGTCAATGACTGTGGGCAGCGGCTTGCTTTAAATTAGACGCGCGGCCGTGAGCAAACGACAACGACAAGGCAAGGCGTTAATGTGATCCGACCGGACGGACGGACGGCGACACTAATAGCGCGGAAGAAGCCAGGCAACAAAGTGGTACTGTCTCGAAAGGTGTGTTTTACGCAGTGACTTTTATTCTCCCCAAATATAGAATCATAATCGGGCTCAAGCCGCTCAAGTTTTCCCTCTCTATCTTTCTCCACCCTTTTCCGCCTTATTTTTTCTTTACTCCCCTTCCATGTCCTTTGATCCCTTTTTTCTTTACTATCTTTTCTGTACCATCCCTTCCTTTTTCCTCCCTTTTACGTTTCATCCTCCTCTCTATTTCCCGAGGGCCCTACACCGTCCAGCTATGGCGTCTAAGGGAGCGCTTTGAGCTCTTCAGCAGGTACGTACAAAGCGAAGCTCAACCGCTAAACGGTTTTTGGTGCATTTTAGGTAAAAACAGCGCTTCTGATGACAGCAATTTTGCATACACTCTTAACCAAACCCCCTTCTTATTTTTCATTAAGCGCAAGCTGCGCCCAACAGATATAGGGATAGAAGTCCGTGTGCGGACGTTGTAGGCAGCGGGGCTTCGTCTTTCGCCGTCAATAAGCCACATTTCCAGACACTTCATGGATCAAAGGAAACCGACATAACGCCACACAATCAACAAGCTGAGCTCGTGCTCCACGTAGCTTCACGAATCACGATGGACGCATTCCATCCCGTTGCCAGCACGGCACAATGGACGTCTGCTAACACGCAATTAACAACGCCCGGACGAACGGACCGACGGACGCGAGACGTACAGGAATCGTGAAGCAGTTAGGGCAGCAGCGGCATCGTGCGTTAAGAAAGCAGGGGAGGCAGAAAATTTGCAGTTTCAGAAATAATGATAATAATGATAATGTCGGACGAAGGCGACTATACGGCGGATCTGACCAGTCAACAATAAAATGAAATACAGTAGAAGATACATTTAAATAATTACGTAGGCCTGCTGCAAATTACCGACAGAGTATAGATTACGAGTGTTCAGAGTTTTAATTTTACTCATTTCCTCCAAAATGTATAATTTCAGTCACAAATTTTTGTACGTTTGGAAAAAATGTCCCGACATGCTAAAATGTAGTAAAATGGGACGGGTGATGGTAACTGCCCCCTTCTTGCTCCTGCAGTGACGCCACTGGCTTGGCGTCTTGACTGACATTAAGCGTACGTCAGTTGACGTCAATTGAACCACGAGCTGGCGTTTCACTCGTATCACACGCTTCAACGACCGAAGCGCACAATTGCACATCATGCGCTGATCGCATTGCACACACGATCATCAGCTGCTGCTCTACCACTTATTCTATCATCAAGATGATCGGGGCGGTGGTATGTCTGCTGGCTGCACCGCGCTGGTTCGCTGAGTAGAACAATGGATGGCTGCGTAATGCGCAGCTGGAATTTTGCCGCCACGTTTGGTTACGAGAAAGCATAAATCATTAGATCACAGTACTGCAGACTCTCAAGAATAGTTTGACGATTATTGACAACACGCTTAGCAGCAATAGGTTTTACTGCTAAAGGTATCGTTAAACCATTATAGCATAGGCTTATTGACAGATCGCGATTTATGAGTGTGTCATACGTAGGGACTGGCACGCATGAGGTATACGTATTTTGGTGGGCCTATATTGCCCTACAGTTCTGTTCAATTATCATCCAGTACGACACCGAATTACGGATGCAGGTTTCAGCAGGTGACACATTCAATATCACGGCCACACACACACGCATACAGGTATGATGACATGGACATTCATTAGCCGCATGTTCAGGTGATAATGACATAGCCTACGTTGCGTGATGATTACCCGTCTAGTCCACGTGTGCACGGCTGTTGTATCTAATTTAGCTTCAATCTCTCGTCCCTCCGCCTACAGGCTATATACGCGCCCAGGTAATTCCGTCGTCGTCCGGCCCGTTTCCTGTCGAGATCTTCATTTCCTATACAAAAGTAATGTCGACGCTGCCGGCCTACGTGACGCTCATTAGTCTAGTGTAGGTCTATGTGTTTTGCAGCTTAGACGGCAGACGCACGCGCCCCGCGTGGCCACACGTGCGAACACCCCATTAGCGTGCCTACGTCCATTAAGACTTGCAGCACATCATTATAACGCCAACACGTTCTGCAGTTCCGTCTTTTAAAGTTAACTAATTCACTTCGTTTACGAATTAATTAGACGAAATTCATTAGCCAGCGGGTTCCGCAGACTGTAGACCATCCGATTCCGTGCATTGTCACCTTACACTCTAAGATTTAATCTTAAGCTACTTACTTATTTACTTGCTTACTTACCAATTTTTGTCAGAACTCACGCATTGAAGTTTTGCAAATTAGGACAATTAAACAAAGTTACTAATTCTCTTAAGTTCATAACACCTTTTTCGTTGCATCTAAAATCTAACACTGCGGTGCAGTCTACGGCGGAATGCGAATACATCATTTTGCTTCCAGTGTCGGCCGACGGTGTCAGCTCGTGTGTTTCGAGCTTTCATCATGCTTGAGACTTGATCCGGCAAAAGAACGAAGTCGGCGTTGCAGCGAGGGACGTAACCTACTAAGCTGTCTGTTTACGCCTGGGCGTTAATTGTAGAACAATCTACCAAGGTTTTCGGTTTTCAGTCACCTACATCGCTTTACTGCTGCACTGATTTTGACGCTGATTACAGAATGGATATAGTGATATTATGATATATCAATCAGTCGTTCTACCGATGTTCGTTTTCGGCACGTGCACACGTGTTTCAGCATATGCTTACGCCAATCGTCTTGCAGGGATCTCTCTCTGCCCTTTCGCATTAAGCGCTGTCACCACCATTCCCCCTGGAGTTGCAGGTAACCGGAACCGTCGCTGGCGGCAGCAACAAATTAGCGTTTGTTTACAGCGGAAGCAGAGACAAAATCCCCTCTGGACATAGCCTCTCCTCCGAGCAGAATCACCCATCTAGAAGACCACGAATATAGGGCAAATTCATCCTTCTCTAAAAATATCACAGAAGGTGCAGTCTTCTGTTGTAGGCCTACCTGTCATGCAGCAAATCATATATACATGTATGATTGTATATGTATATCAGTCACAGCTGAGCCTACCTGCAGTTGCGCTCTCAAAACACAAAGCTGCCTATTCTCCGGCTCTAACATTTATACATGTTTGTCTACACTGGAGAAGATTCCGTACATGGAGATTCTGTGCTACAAGATATTCGAAGAATTCTATCCGGGGCGAAAATATTTCTTCCTGGGAAGGGGGTTTCTGTGACGGAGAATTGTGTCCCGAAGGAGAGATTACGTTGTGGATTCTGCGCATTCGGTGCATGCCCGGTGTGTGTGCTGCGGCTCGCCACGCGTTGATTTGTTCGCTCATCGCGCCGTCGACGTCGTCGTCATTCGCTGCGGCTTTAGTTCAGCAGTCTGCAGTCCACGTAGTCCCATTGTTGTAGCCGTGGGAACCGCACCACAACAGCAACAACTGAACACTTTCATTCACTGCGCATGCGTATAGACGAGCACCTGTCGGTCGCCGCTATGACGTCATACGATCGCTACCTGCAACAGTACGTCAGATCGCCAACGGCTTCGTTTTATTATCAGCATTATCACCATTATCATCATCATGATCGTTGTCAGCAGTCGGACGAGAGCGGTGGCAGAAGTGCTGTCTGGGGCACGAGTGGACTAGGCGCCTCCGGAGCCGAAACGTTGTCCCTCGACGAAGGATCGTCCAGACACGGCGGCAGCCTCCAGCAGGCAGCCAGTACTCCGACGGCGGCCGACGTGGAGGTCGGGGAGGATTTGGCTGACTCGCGGCGCCGGGGACCTACAGCCCCGCCAGCGTTCAGCATCGATGCCATTCTGTCAAGAGCAGGAACGACGACGATGACGACAACCGGAACAGGAATTGAAATTATTGCCGAGTTGACTTCCGCTGCCGCCGCCGGCGACTGGTCACGTGGACAATCGCTTGTGACGTCTCAACAGACAACCAATGCAGGTGTTGGGGAAAATACGACGCAGCTGACGAAAGGTAAAGTATGGAGTCCAGGGTTTGTTTGCCTTCCGGAGCTGTGTAGCTCATGTGCAGCGCTGATCTCTGTTTCTTTAGCATGCGAAGCAAAATTAACTCATAATTAGGCCTACTTGTGGTTAAAAATTTTTCACGTGCAAAGCAGAACTGCGGTTTTGTTGCTTTGTATGTTTCCGTTCATAGATTCTCCAATGTTGAAATGACATTTCCGTGAATAAAGTATATAGAACAAAAGTGTTTGGTGCTTACTTCAGTGAGTGTTAGAGCATGGAAGCCTCCTGGAAGCCTGGACATAGTGCGCCGCCATCTATCCAGGCTTTCTTGGTTGGAGAGTCTGTTATTGAAATAACATTAGGTCTGTGGTCACGGTCGAATTGTGAGCTGGCCGCTGCGCGTAGCTAAGGGGCCATTAGTTTCGCCGTAATGAGGAACTGATACTGAGAACAGTTACTGCAGTCTTTCTGCGTTATAGGGTGTTTACACGATCCAGCAAACGTCCAGCATTAGCACGTGTATTTTGAATACATTTGCTGGAAGTTTGCTGGACGTCTGCTGGATCGTGTAAACACCCCATTAAGGTTTCTATGCAGAAACTGTTTTGATCATCGATGCGTCAGTTGTGCGCGCTGTATAAATTACCGCGGCGAGTCGTCAGCCTTGACGTTTAGTCTAATTAGGCTACAGTCTGCGACAGCTGCATCTGATTGGCTTATTAGCTGGCTAGTGCAGATTTGTGTTGAATATATTTAATACGAGTGCGATTTTTTGGCGTTGCAGTTCTCCTCCTGGCGTAAAACCTCAGTCAGCGCGCGAAGATCTCTTTTATATTTAAGCAAACCATTAAAAATTTAGCACTTGTTATGGTCATGTTATGGTCATGTTCGCTATGGCGATGGCGTTACTTTGTTTTTAGTGTTGATTTAAATTAATTATGACTTACTGTTAAAAATATCTTTTGGAGCACAATGCGTTTTGCTTTAAGGTTTAAATGGTGTAGACGCTCCTGCCTAAAACATTGCTGTTTCAGCGAAAGTTTTTTTTTTATCTCTAATTTCGCTCTTTTAGATCGGGGATAATTATGAAACACCTATATAATATATCTTTAGGTTTTATCTTGGCTTTTAAGCATATTGTCAACCATGGGTCAAGCTTATTGTAAGTGGTTGTTATGTAACTGATTAACTGTTTGATTGATCTACTACTAGGTCTACTACTGCTGTCAAAAAGTAGTTAGGTCTATAACTACTGTTTAACTACTTCAAAAGATAAGTAAACGTAGTCACCTAGCTATACTGGTATAACTAATTTCCTTAAGTAACATGAAAATAATTAACTAGTGCAAATCAGTGGTATAAACAGAAATGGGAATTGGGGAGCCTCCGCTTTCTTTCACTCTCTTCCCATCACTTTTACTCCCGAATGCTGTGAGCTCTCCAACGGGGTCTGGGCGGAGCCCAAGCTGAAATCAAATTGGGTACATTACGACGACCTTATATGATCTAAAGGCAACAGTTTTAGTTTTTTTTGAGTCCCTAATGTCTAGCCTATTTTAACCAAAAAAATTGAAATTTTGGCCTACGCCCCAACAATGTCCACGGCGTCCACGCCATTAGTAGCCCACAAATTTGACAAAATTATGGCTAGGACGGAAACGGCTTTAAATGTAGTCTATCTTTATTCGCTGAAAATTGAAAACAGTTTTAACAATTATTCAGACATTTACGAAATATTACTTTTGAAACATTGAATGTGAAACGTTATCAATCACACACATGGGCCCAATTTTACATTGTCAAAACGTTTACGTTATTCAAAAATGTCAGTAAAATGTCTGGATTACAATAAAAAGTTACCAAGCAGTTGTAGTTAATCATATTTTTTCATGCCAAATGTGGGGCCCTATTTGTGGAGGGACCTAGGCAGTTGCCCATGTTGTCCATGCCTGAATCCGGCCCTGTACACAGGAGCCGTGTAGGGGCCCTATGCGTTATTCTCGCAGTAGTGATGTTTCCAGCGCATTGAAGGCTTTTTTTGCGAGAATGCCCTTTTATAAGTGTAGGCTGCTTTTGACATTGCCATCAACCCCGAGGAAGCTGTTTGATTAATGAGAGGTTTGTTGCTGTCTCCAAGCGTCGTTAAAACTTACACTTATTGGCGTACTTTTTGGGGCTACTCTGTAGGTTACACGTTTTCTTTAAGCCCACTCTGTATAACAATAAAAACCTCTTAAACGAAAATAATATTTTTTGCCTAAGTTCAGTATTTTTAAACAAAATATCAGATATAATTTTTGGCAAAATTTGCCGTTGTTGTTGCAAATTTTACGATTAGGTCAGTCATTCTTTAGAAGTAACTCCGCTTTGAATATAAAAAAAAACATTTTTTTCAACTGCGCAAGGAAATAAATCAGACTAAAGCCAACTTTGCACGTTAGGTATGTTAAAAAACCACTGTAGTTATTTGTCGTTAAAACAAAAAAAATAATCACGAAGTTCACTCTGCAGTTGTACAAACCAAGTTAAAGGTTAAAGTTAGTTTCTTAATGCTAATTCATCTCAGAGCTATGGAGCGTCGCCTGCCATATGGGATCACACAGTGTTATTTGCCACTTGACGCAGGTCAACGCGCCTCGCTTCATATAACCCCAGCACACATGTAGGCCAATACTCGATTTACCTACACCGGAGGGATAAAAGGCTGAGTTGATCTTTGTGGTTGTTTGATTATATAGCGAGATGGTTTACCTGTCCGCAGACAGTAACTTATTCGAACAGTATTAACCATGCACTTGATAGCGACTCGACCGGGCGTCGAACTCACGACCTTTTGGTCATAAGTGCAACATTTTTAGTCGTTACGCCACCAAGCCAGCAGTTTAGTTTTGTCGCCTTTACTGTGTGCTAAGGTCAACTCAGCTTCCTACTTTCCGTGGGATGTGAAATGAGTAGTAGCTCACAGACTACTATGGGGGCGAAGGCTTGTTGTGGCAGATTGGGTCCAAGTGTTCGCTGCATGACGCCGGCAATGGATGGCCGCATAGTGCGCTGCGTATCATTCGCTTACCATAGGCGTAGCCGTACGGGGGCACTGGGGGCACGCCCCCCCCCCTTAGGAGCCTACTCAGTTACTCAAAATAGTGCAAAAATGCACCAAAACACGTCATTCTCACACCAAAAAAATCCAAAAATTTTCTGAGGAAGGGGCACAGCCCCCTCCCCAGGCCCCTTCCCCGTGGGG
>Ga0209671_1003532_pt1 | contig 15077 bp, 12 predicted proteins | sample WorMetHERISLAND2_2_FD_187401 | JGI IMG/M metagenome (GOLD analysis project Ga0209671, IMG submission 187401) | Marine gutless worms symbiont microbial communities from Max Planck institute for Marine Microbiology, Germany - Olavius geniculatus... | ecosystem: Host-associated > Annelida >... | reverse complement strand
GATATTCATTGTTCAAGTTATTGCAAAAAATGTAGTCACATGCTTTTTTTTGAGACACAGTGTATTTAAAGCTTTAGTTCACTTTAGTTTTTTATGTTTATTTTGTGTGTGCATTTGACACTATTGGTTGGACATCAGGAAGGGTGCATCTTGCTCCAGAAATTTTTTTTCTTAAGCTCACTTTCGGAAAACAGTCATAGCCTGGAACTTGATTTAAAAAGTGGCCAGTTAAGCTGGGATCAAAATCAGTAATATACGAGTAAGTAGTGGTAGTAATCACTTACTTAGCACTTAGATCCTCCGGTCCTTGACAGGACAGTGGGCAGCAAGAGTTCGCCATCTGCTTCTGTTTGTAGCCACAGCCCGGACGCTGTTCCAGTCGACGCCTCGGTCCACCAGGTCTTCTTGAAATGTAGACCGCCTAGTCTTAGTTGGACGACCTTGTCGTCTGCCACTACCACGAGGCGTCCATGACATGACGTGATTGGCTGGTCGTCCAGGTGGCATCCTGATGATATGGCCTGCCATCCGAAGTCGTCTCTCTGCTACAATGTCCTATAATCTTCGCTGCCCAGTCCGGCTTAGCACCTCCATGTTAGTCATGTGGTCCTTCCGTGTAATGCCCAGAATCTTCCGTAAGTTGCACTGGTGAAAGACGTCCAGCTGCTGACATATTCTAGCTGTACTCTTCCAAGTCTTGCTGGCGTACATGGCTGTAGAGACAATGAGGGAGGTGTAGACGTCCAGTTGAATCTTGAGGCTAAGCGTGCTGGATCGCCACCGTTGTCAAGTCGTTGGAAGACTGCTGCTGCTTTTGCCAGTCGAGTGTTGATATCTGCTTCAACATCTCCATCGCTAGATATTACACTTCCCAGGTAGGTGAATCTCTCTACATATTCTATGTTCCCTTGTGCAATGGCTATTGGCTGTGGTGATGAGCGCTGGGTGATTCCCATGGCCTTCGTTTTTTTCCTGGCTTATAGTCAGTCCAACTTGTGCACTTGGTTCCTCGAGTATGGTAGTCATCTCTTGGCATACGTTCTGTTCCTTCGCCACTATCGCTATGTCATCAGCGAAGTCCAAATCCGTTAAGCGGTTTCGCTTTTTTGCCAGAGGATGCCGTGTTCCAACTTGTCCATAGTTCTGCACATGACGAAGTCGATGACTATGATGAAGAGGAATGGTGAAAGGATGCAGCCTTGTTGAACCTTGTCGAACCCCTGAGACAATCTGAAAGAACTCTGTGTACCCATTTGCAGTCTTGACACAGCAGCTGGAGTTGTCATGCAGTGCCTTGAAGATGTTAATGAACTGGTCAAGAATGCCATAGTATGTCAGAATTTTCCACAAGGATGGCCTGTGTACATTGTCAAATGCCTTTTTGAAATCGACGAAGTCTTGTTGATGTTCTAGGCTCTGTTAAATGATGTTGCGCAGGGTGAATATTTGTTCAGTGCATGAACGCCCTTTTCTGAATCCTGCCTGCTCGTCCCTTAGGGTGCAATCTACTGCATCTTGCAGTCTGTTTAGCAGCACTCTGCTGAAGACTTTGCCGGGTGTGGATAGTAGTGTGATTCCTCGCCAATTATTGCAGTCCTTGAGACTTCCTTTTTTTGGCAGCTTGATAATCACACCTTCTGATCTTCTGGGACCTCAAAGTCCTGCCATATCATGTTGAATAGTTTATGATAGTAATCAAAGAATTAGATTTTGGATGTATCTGAACAGTTCCTGGACTATCTTTCTAGATCCTAGACCATTCGAAGCAGAGTTTTTTAGCTTATTGTCTTTCTTCTATTGTTTTTTTTTGGTTTTCAGTTTGTTTTCATTATTCTGCTTCTGAAACTACATTGGCTACACAAGACCTTCTCTCCGCACAACTTGTTTCATTCTTGGTGTGATGTTGATATTAACTCAGTCCGATCCTTACAACCCAGATCTGTATCGAACTGTCATTGATTTGAAAAACCAACCAACCAACCGAACTCTGGTCTGTTGTAATGTATTTCGTTTATCACAATTCCCATGATGCATCGGTCAGTGCAGGTGTTCCAGTTCCATTTCAGATGCATGATGGGAATTGTGATATGGCCATATCTGTTATGGCGATCGCTATATTACAATCTCCATCATGCATTTGAAATGGAACTGTAACTCCTGCACTGACCGATGGATCATGGGAATTGTGAACATTTTGTTGTAACCGTTTATGCACGAGACAGCTTCAGGGGGATTCTAAGTATCTGCCTGGTGAGCGATGAATATTCCAAAGTGTGTATTAAATATGGAAAATGAAGTGCATTGTCTGTTTCTTGCTGGTAAGCGAAATGAGCCGGAACACAGTCAAAGTTGCAATCAGCCACCTGTCTAAGAATTAACTTGCATTGACACAGCAACCCAAATTGAAATTTTGTTGGCCACTGCTGGAACATTGGTTTCAAGAACCTAGGTTTTCAGGTTTTAAAACGTGAAGTGAATTTTGGGGTTTATAGTATTGTTGAGTTCATCACAAAACGTGCTGTATTTTTTAGCGTCCGGTAATTAGATCGTTGCACCCAGCTACAATCTACAGAAAATGATGTGACAGGAAAAATGCTGCACATGACAGACTTCTGGGTTGTAATTTTGTGTCCAGTCTACTTTGTACACAACCCCAGAACCTATAAAAAATTTTCCGAAACGACTAGGTTTTTCCAGCCCTGTTGTTATAACCAAAGATGCTACCACAGAGCCTAAAAGCCACTGTACCAACTGCTAATGCAGCGTAATGCCACAAAAAGAACAGCACAGTGTTGCATAAAACTGTTTTATTATCGACTGGCGATCACAGCATTGCAATAAACGTACGACAATAGTTGCACCACAGCATCACGGACTTGTACGAAATCCTGTAACTTAGCATCAGCGGCGGTTTACACAGCCAAGCAAAACGGCTGCAGAAATGTTGGGACGAACAAGCTAGATGACTATGTTGCACATGGATAGCTGATGTTTATATGGTCGAGAACCCAAAAACGCAAACTGCCACAAAGGCTCATCTTGTCAGGCCCATCGAGAGCCCGGGAAAATTCTCACGGGGCCCCTGAGGAGAAAATTTTGATTTTTCTTTTAAAATGGCACATTTTTATGTACTTTAATGAGGTGACTTAAGTAAGATTTTGCACATTCTGAACGTCATTAGTAGCATCATACTACTGGAATAGTCTAACAATGCAAAAAAATATCAGATAAACGAAAAACTGACATCTTGCGACTCTTGCAATTCCAGACTCAGTAAGTTTAATTTTTGTGACAAACTTTCCATTACGTTGTATTTCTGTACAACGTCAAAGTTGTAGGCCTTGAGACCAAATTGGTCCAGTGATATTGTTGACAACGATGTTGTGCTGGTTTCGACAGTTGTCAAAAACAAGAAATTAGAGCTAATGCTCACGAGATGCGGGAAAGCCTATAGTAGTTTTGGTTCAGTACTTTAGCTGAAAATTGGGGTGTTCACGCTAAGTTAATATACAAATACCAAATTCTCTATCTGGACCCCATAACGATAGTAGCGTGGCGCCACCTTGTGAATGATATAGACTTGTGTTGCAGCCCAAAATCGCTCCAAAAATCCATAAAACCCCCTATTTTGGCGTTCAAGGTCATTCAAAGTCATTGAATTCGGCGCCAATCGAGAGCCAGTGTACGACTTCCTATTAGTGATTAATAGTAACCTAGGCCCTATCTTGCACCGTTACTGAGATATAGCGACTTATTGGCCAAAAATCGCAAAAATTTGCCCACCTACCTCTCACTTAGTGCCCCGTTCGAAGTGACCCCATTCGAATTTATGGAAAAGCTTTACGGTTCCTGAAAATTGAGTCTTCCAGGCAGCCGACGGTGGAGATTTAGTAATGAAAGCTTGCACCGTTTTTGACTGATCCACCCGTGACAGACGGACGGACGGACAGACAGAATTGCGATGGCTAAGACGCGCTGAAAGCAGTAGCTGCTTTCGCGGGTAATAATGGTGTCCCTTAAATTACATAGAAAACAGGGCCAAGCACTGAGCCCTGTGTGATGCCACTAAGAACATCAGACTAACGTGACATAAGTGAGTGGGCTCCAATTGTTAGCATCATGGGTTTCGGTATGTCATTAGCTAATGTTCAACATTTTTTTCAGTTGGTCGGTAATAAATTGATAATGAAAGGAATAAGTTCTCGGTGTTATGGCCGAGGACTTTGTCTCAAGGCCAAGGACAAAGCCAAGGACTTGAGTCAGAAGACAAGGACACAGCTCTTTGTCCTCGAGGCGCCTCGAGGACGACGACAAGTCTTCGAGGACACATCACTGTTTGGCAGCGGTAAATAGATCAGCAAAAAATATGCAACAATTAACTCGTGTGTAATAACTGTAGCACACAAAACTGTTTTAATATAACCGTATACTGGTGATCTATCGGAGATCAATAAATGATGACATTTTGGCTAACAGAGGACAAAAATCAATGGATTTGCACTAACCCAGAAATGCAAAGCTCAAACACAGACAATATCTATATATACTTGACATACAACACATGCTAATATGTATCACATGTATGAAAAGTGTCAACAGGTTTTGTGGTGTGTGGGGTTCTACAGTTGCACAGAAAAGCACAGAATGCAGCAGGCCTATTACCATTAATGAATGGCACGAGTGTACAATGGTTATTATAATGCTTATTAATTATTTGGACCACGTCAAATCCTCTATGACAATGACGACGACTATGAATTACTAGGGTGTAGTCTTACTACTGTTAGAAAACGCATTTGTGCAAGATGATCACAATGGTGTGCCTTTGTCACGAAGTAGCATAATTTGCTACTGGCGAGGAAACTGGGTAAAAACTGCAAAGCCGAAAAGCACACTATGCTATCGCTCCGGCAGACCGGGATTCAGCGTTGGTATCATATACAGAGAACCATCTGGCCTAGAACAAATCAGCTGCTAATGATTACATTACGCAAAACATTCCCGATATCAAAGCTCATGCCTGCATTGCACAACTCGGCCAACTATTGCACTACAAAATGCGGACGAAGTGCTGAGATGTATACATCTGACTATTAACTGCAAATTCTTCAAATATGCAGAAATGTGGAGCAGACAAAATGCACAATTGTGCACTTGCATGAAAATCAGACTCACACATATATACATAGTATTACATACGGACACAGTATAAAGTCACCGGGTGCAGTACCTGAACTGATCGATCACCATATTTTGACAGCGAATCAACTGGAAACACAAAAGCTGAAAGCCACACAATCTGAACTAAAACGCATCCAGAAAGCTAACATCGCTGCCCAGTAATGTCTTTTAACATGATAAGTGGCACTAACTGATTGAACCCTATTGTAAAGAGTTTACTGACTTGGAAGTTTAATCCGCATGACAGAAACAGAAAAAAAACATTCCATCTAGAAGCCATACAACAACTAATTACTAACAGCCAATGAAGAATGCAATGAAAGCTAGCTTCTTAAAACCAAAAAAAAACAGAACTCAAAAGATATCCTGTAACAAGTTCTGACACAAAATGAATTGAGCTTCAGCAGTCTGCTATATCTGCACAGCGTCTCGGGGGAAAAAGTCAAAATTGTTTTTGTCATAACTTTGTCAAATTTTCACAAAACTTGATATTTTTGGCATGAAGATGTCCAAGACGATGAAATTGTGCAAGGTGCAGTCATTTTCCACCTCACCTAATTTATGTCAATGCACTACCGTGTGAAAACATAAACGTTCCAAATTGTTGAATAATGATGAGTTACTGTCCAAGTAAACGCTGTAAGGACTTAATTAAGCACAAAATAAATCTCAGTGTAAATTATTTAGCAGAATTATAAGTTTTATAACAACTCGCTTGCAAATCATCAGAATTTATGTCCAAAGTGGACCCCTCATACAAGGACAATGGCTTAGATGCAACGACACTGGCTGATAGTGGAATAAACAAATGACTGATCAAACGGCATTCACTTATCGATTAGGTGTGTTTTACGCTCATCAGTCAGCTATTTTGTTGTCTGCTGTTTACACCATAAAATATTTAATACCACAAAATTATTAAACCACGTCGCACCCTCTGTCGAACTGATGATGCAAAGGTAAGCAATGCGATAAAAATAACCACTGCATAATGTAACAATTTGGAGCATCTGTGTTTCACACAGTAGTGCATTGACATAACTTAGGTGAGGTGATAAATTAATGCACCTTACATAATTGTATCGTCTTGGCCATCTTTGTGCCAAAAATTATCAAATTTGGTGAAAATTTGACGAAGTTAAGACAAAAACAATTCTGACAGTTTTTAAACACAGTGTACATACGCAATGCAGTGCTGCTCAGTAAAAATATATGACAGAAAATGACTGGGGATAAATTGGAACAAATGCCTAAGTAACGGGCGCAATTATGAGGATGCATTGTGGTGAACGCATGTCAACATCACTCTGCTATGACTTGTCATTATGGGGTCACAAAGTTTTAACTCGCACCTGTACAAAAAATACATGCACAAAATGAACGAAATTAACGCTCAGTCAGGGACAAACAATCACAAATGCTTACACTGTCTTTCTTTAGTCAGTTTATGCTGTAGCAATAATGCCCACATAATAACACATTTATTAGAAAAGTCGACTTGTCCACATGAAAATAATTTACACACATGACATATCGTCTGTGATGTACATTAGCGTGATAAATGCTGCCAAAAATGCTACAAATTAGTCAAGATAATCTACAACCAAGCATGATGCTTCCTTCCGGAGACAAGTTATCTCTAGGAACATTAACTTAGAGCATTGAAAAAAGTCTTTTACTGCACAAAGAAAAACAGAATGCATATTCAACACGATTTCAGTATCAAATTTAGACATAACCGATCGACAGCAACAATTTAGCGGCAATAACTCACTCACCATCCAAAACAAAGATTTTATGCAAAACGAAATTCAGCAACAACAAATGAAAAAACAGGCAAATGCATGATATCAGCTTGCATAAGACAGTTTTGCAGCAGTAGAAAATGTACTATAAAACTCGAAAAATACAATACATCTTGATCAGCAGATCGTAACATGCATTAACACATGACAAGAAGGGCTATCCTGAACACAACTATCTATACACTATTGCAATGAATGGTAAATACTAGAGCTGTCAAAGCGTTAATTTTTTTAACGCATTAATTAACGTATTATTAATGCCCCCAGGCCCGTCAAGAGGGAGAGTAGGGGGAAGTTACCCGGACCCTGCGACGTTTGGGGGGTGCTGCCTGTAGAATATAGAAAGTTAAAAAGCAAATAGAAACACATTTTTCAACAATAACTGACGTCACCGCTAGCATAGCAATCTATTAGCCTGTCATCTAAATAATATTTATTTACAGTAGTGATGGAATAACAACTACAGTTTAGTTATTTCAATTCATTCGACTGCCAAATAACCGCAGTTTAATGAAATATTGGAACTTCTGCTTCACAGAATTTAGTAAATTAAATAAATTTATGCATGTGCATTAATTTTTTTAACGCACGCGCATTAATTTATTAACGCAGTAATGCGTTAATTTGACAGCTCTAGTAAATACAAAAGAACTCATGGGCTGTCACTATGCAGCAACAGATTACGACGAATGGCTCTGTTAAAATAGGCAACTAGCCGTAAAGTATCCGACATCAGCAATTCACATTATACACCGTGTAACAAAATTAGCGACCCCCTGCTTCAAACACACCTGATTCAGTTTTTAGTTCATGGATTTCAATGAAATATCGTACACTGCACTATCTTAACATTACTTACAGTCACACCCATTATGACATATGCACTTTACCGTGTGTGCTCAATGTAACGTCATTATGAAGCTTATGTCAATACACTGTTATTGACAAAGGGATCAAGCAGCAGTGTACCCGCCTTAAACTAAGAGCTTGCATCGAAGCCAAAAGTGGCCATCCTGAGCTCAAACGTTAGATGCTAGTTCAGAATGATTGTCTCAACGACTGCTTCAAATTTTGTAACAATCTGTTAGGTATTAACGATTTTACACTAACTTATCTGTAGGGGGGCCGCTAATTTTGGGACACAGAGTACAGTCTATTTACATGTACACATACAAAAAATCGGCCGAGCGATCACAAGATTTCATAAAAAAATCAGCTTCATTTACGAACGAGACAAACCAAGTAACAGCTGCTGATATTAAATGCAGTTCGAAGGCAAGCCACAACAACAAGCGCATTATTGTATTCTGTAACAATCTTCAACATACCGAGGGTGACATAACAGATGTTAAACTACTGCGCAGAACTAGGCTAGAAATTATATGGTCTACCCTATTCACGAAACCCAAAATTGTGTTGGAGTAAATGCCGAGACAAATGCGTGCGGGTAAGTTACAATGACTTGCATTTGCATTGCACTGACACACAAAATACGCCGAGTTACTAGCTATACAAACTAAATGTGGGGCAACATCTGCAGAATTACAGATGCAAACAACATGTAGATGAGAACATGGAGGCAATACTAAATGAAAAACAAATATACATTGGTGCTCCAACTGGAAAAACGAGGGACAAGCAAAACTTTTAAAAAACTAACAAACACTGCACCAATGATTAATTCCTGAGTTATCAAGTAACCGGTAGCAGAACTGCAAAAGGCCTAGCTACTGTTGCTTGTAAGGTTAATCTGTGAATGCATAAATCTGGGTACCGTATCTAAACTTCCACCAGGTATCAAAAATTTACTAGCATCACAGTTTGCAGACACACTATCGACCATCAGGCCGTACAGCTTGCAACAGCCTTTCACATACCAATCATGTAAACTTAAGCACATTACATTTCTTAGCACTGCAAATTCCCCTTTGGCCCATAATTCCCTAATGCTTCAGTAGCACTGTCACTGTATACTAGCAACATAATAAAGAGAGCTAATAGTACTCATAGTAGAATAATGCAATCCAATGCACCTCAGAAATGCATCATCCGAACCATTGCACTAATGCCACTGTGCCGTCAGTGTTGCCAATTTCTCAGACCAGGGCCGTAGCTACATTGAGGCACGAGGAGGCAGTTCTCAGATCGCTTGCAAAATTTTATCACAAAACAAAAGTTTCGGCTAAGTGAATTTTGTAAGGTTTTTCAGCTTCTAGGGGGGAGCTATGCTACCAGACTGCTTACCGAAGTATTAATTTTTAGCTAACAATAGACCCCTCAGCCGGCTAGCCGTAAATTTCACGGCTGGCTTAGCATTTTCACGGCTAAAGTCCAGGGTTAGCCGCGATTTTCATGGCGATGGCGGCTTAGCAAAAAAATTTGGTGGTTGGCGGCCAGATAAGTCTAGTTAGCAAGCAAATAGGCTACACACAGTTAAACAAGCATAGTAGTTGTCATCTGCCTATGTAAATCTTTTAGACCTAGTATAAATTTGGAAGTGCAATGTTATGCTTGCGTTTCGCATTGTACTGTTACCTACATATTGCAAACAATTACGATCGCATGTAGCCAGTTACAGATAAACACGGAAGCCTTCAGTGTTTGACTGCCAAGCACGTGTATCTCCAAACAAGAGTTTCAGCTAGGTAAATTTTGAAAGTTTTTCAGCTTTCTTTGCCCCCAGACTCCCACCAGGACTCCACCCCTGGACCCCGCTGGGGGACTCTATCTCCCAGACCCCCTGCGCTGCCTGCTCATTTTTCACATCCTGGCTACAGCCCTGCAGACAAAATTACCCCCATTCCCGATACCCCAGACAATTCCATAACAGCTACCAAATTCCCGCAGCGACATTTTCAGTCCACATTTTCCAGACAACAGGTCAGTCACCCTGAATTGGGTGAACTCAATCAGGCTGCAATTGAATAGTGATATAACACGGTACTATCAGAGGAGTGGGCCATCACTGGCAGCAACCACCTTGTGTTCGGTGCAAGAACAGATGCCGGCCAGCACCTGCTGCAGCTGATCATCATCCGACGCAGTCTCCCACCAGTCTGACCGCATCCGGTGCAAATTAAGTTGCCTCAGCTGAGGCGCCCCGTGGCGCAGAACGTCGTACACACATGGGGTATCCCTCAGTCCACTCACCCACACCCCACTGTCCAACGTCTGTGTCAACGGACTGCGGGCCATGTGGTACGTCGCGAGGCTCGGCAAACACATCTCACTGATGAAGATGCCACGACACGACGACACGTCGAGATACTCCAGCGTCGAAGACTGCAGCAGCGACATACAAGCACGACGAAAAATTGACAGCAACTAAGCTACATAGACGCAACAAACTACAATCTTTATATACACAGCTTACTACATTTTTTCAAGTGGAGTTTATTTTAAAACACTTCATACTAGAAGGATACTCAAAGAATGCAAACTTTACAGCAGCGATGCTAAGTCAGTTTTTCTGTCACGTTTGCCAATTGGCAGCATTAAATTCAGCTTTACCAAGAATATTTCAGTCTACACTGTGTCTCCCAAAAACGTCCCACTTTGTGGTTGTCCATAACTTTGCTAAATATTAACCAAGTTTCAATTTTTTTACTGATGCATTCTGTGGACAATTAACAATGAAGCGATTATTGAATATCCCGCTACACGTCAATTGCGTCGCTACACTACATCATGAAATATATATGCAAGAAAAACCAACAATACTAGACAGCAAGCATGTTGGAAAACAAAATACACTTTGGACTAGTGACTGCAATCCCGGGATTAGATTTTCAATCCCAGGAATCCGGGACTGAGAAATTTGTAATCCCCGGATCCCGTTTCGGGATTAGGCTTACAGATTGGTCGTTATTTTCGTATCCCCAACTGACTTATTTTATGCACAGGGCCCCTACGAAAGGTATATCCGAACTGTAGAGAGTAACAGTGACGGCCAAAATACAAATTTCCGGCAACAGCACGAAGTAGTACTCTAGCGCTCATAAAATATTCTAGTCACCAGACGACTAAAATTCTTATTTTTGTCATTTAATATGCGAAAAAGTACAATTATAGCTAATTTTTGTAATCCCGAAATCCCGGGATTGAGACGCTGCTAATCCCGGGATTCAGGATTGGCGAAAACAGCCGGGATCCCGGAATTGCAATCTCTACTCGGACCAAAAAATGCAGCGAATGGTCTGTATAATGCTACACTTTGTTAGATCTGTTTCTTTGGATATATGGCATGTTAAACGATATGTTTGTTTCTGGCCTTTGTGGTTTAGCAAGCATACCATTTCATCCACAATGGTCACGTTCTCTTCAGTACAAAAATTTCAAAAATCGGTTAATATTTGGCGAAAATATGGAAAATGACAAAGTGGGACATTTTTTGGGACACAGAGTAGATCCAGATGCATCCTGGATCACTGCCAAAATCAAAACTTTCAGCTAAAACCACCTCTGCCTTTTTGCAAAATCTTGGTAAGAAACTAACAAACCATACCAATAAATAAATGTCAGGTATCACTGACAATTTCGTGATATAAATCACCTACCGTAATTCAACAGAAGTGCTGTTGACAAAAGGCAGCTAAGTTAACAAATCTTTAGAAAGCAACAGTCTATGAATTGGAAACCAAATTACACTAAAACAAAAATATAAAATCGTCAAATCAATTCCAACCTTTAGCTTGAAGTACGAGAATCCGCCGGAACTTTCGGTCCAGAGCTCGATCGTCAAACGGCGCAAGCGTGGCAACGAGGCAAACGTGTCCGTAAAGAGCTCCGCATTCACTGGAGCGTAGCGAAAATACTTTGAGAGTCTGACGTCCCGCAGGTTCACGAGTCGAGTCAGCAACATGAGCGAGCGCTCGGACCAATCGAACGGCAGTGAAAGTACGGCGAGGTTTGGCACGGTCGCTGTGAACAGGTCAAAGAATCGGACGAAGTGCCGCTGCCTGTGATGTCGTTTGAACATGAGATCACGCATGTCGCTCGTCGACCACGTCGCGCTCACCGGCTGCCAGGCGTACGGACGTTTTGACGGCGTCTCGGTCCAAACCAGCTCCGCCACCCTCATCTCATGACACCGAGACACCTGTATAGTACAGATGTGTGACTGACGCAATTACTAGCATGAAACTAGAGCAACAGCAGGCTATAAAATGAAAAATTTGCACAAAATAATTCTAGGGAAACAAAACTAAAGTACTAACCTGCTCACACGCAAAGTTTTAACTACCACTTAGCAACAGTGCAACAGTAATCTACAGTAATTTAGACAATTTCAAAAGTTTATTCTGTCAAAAAATTATATAAATTGGTGGGTTACTGTGGGTAAAGAAAAGAGCATGGATATATATCTGACTTGGAAGGCACCCTGATTTCAGCCACAAGTAAAGATGAAAAACTAACGCTATCCTATCTGGTAAGGTAAATCTTTCTGGCAATCAAGTTGAAAAAAACTTGAGCAGTAAGTAACAATTTATCATAAATTTTTGTATTAAACCTGACATCAACCTTACTGCCAAGAAACAATCATAATCAATCCTATGATTAGTGACGTTGATAACCTTACAGTTCTGCAACATTGTTAGTTCATTGCAGAAAAACATGCAGATTCTAGAAATCCCTACTACAAGGATTAAACCGAAACTATGCCGTACCTGCTGGGAAAAAGAGCTTGCAAAACCAAATTTGTAAAGCAGCATGTGCTCAAATAGACGAATAACAAACAGACTGTGACAGAATAAATAAACAAACAACAGCAATATTCGAGAAATTAAAGACGACCATGCTCAGGCACAAACACAAACATACCCGTATGAGTTCTGACAGAAGAGAGCGGTAGCCATCAGCCGGATCATCGATGTCCAGTGAAAACTTGAGCGTTCTCATGACTGGACGAATCTCAATCAGGTATTCAAGAAAGTGCTTCAAACGATGCCGATAGCCGGCGTAGCACAAGTATGTGCACTGGTGCCTCGGCTGGGAGGAACTGCAGCATGCTGGGAATGACGACAGATCAATTACCGACCACAGAGAGGGACGTCGGATTATCTCATGCCACTCCATGCATACCTGCACAATAGATTCCGGTCCGCTATTCCAAAGATCCGCTACCGGTACTCCTACTAACCCAAACCTAACCTTAAGGCTGACCCTAACCATATAACCCTAATCCTAACCCTAACCCTAATCCTAACTTCAACCTTAACCCAAACGTTAGCACTGTGGTGCGTATCTGCACAATGGACTTTCGGAATTTAGCGGATCTTCAAAATAGTGGAGCTTCAGAATAGCAGGCTGGTACCGCACAATACACCTGCGTATGAATCATCAAAGTCGACTGACAAGTTTGTAGTAATAACACTAAATGCACCAATACTATATCTACATGCAGCAAAAATTATGAATCGCAAAGTCACTGCTCTTAAACTTCTCAATTATTATATCCGCAAATGGGGCAAAAAAATAAGTAACCTGCAAAATAAGGTCAAACATTCAGGCTTGTATAGCAGTACTAGATAGTGATAGTACTAGATAGATTTTTAAAAACAGAGAGCAGTAATAATAAGAATGACAACTGCAAATGACAAGCACAGTGTCTTGTAAACTTCTAACCATTCTTCAATCTTCATGCAGTAAGATGCAAATTTTGGACACCATTCTCAGAAATGATAATTCAGCAGCTTTAGAAAGATTTCAAGAAACCGGAGTAGTCTTATGCAATACTGTATCTATGGGGGAATCAATCAGTGATGTCACAATAGCATTTAGCACTTTGACGAACTACCCTACATATTATATAACCTTTTCTAATAATTGTACCATATCACGAGTTACATGAAAAAAATGAATGGACAGTTAGTATAATGTTGGCAGTAATCAGCCAAAAAACTGCAATAACACCCTGAAATATTAAAACACAATTAAGAGCTACTGAAGTCGGAAGCACTAAGCAGACCTGAGCTGCAATGCCACGTTCACTGATCGTCAGGAAGCTAAAAATGTGTTCCCGACAGTCGTCCGGCAGACAGTTGAAGTCCAGCACTCCATCCGTCTCATACAAACCAAACTTTGGCACACCATTACGATCACCACCAGCCGCTCCGACAACTCCACGGTATCGATCGATGCAGTTTGAAGAAAACGTCCGAGAAAACTGGGAACTGGGTCGTGATGCCGCCCAACGCTCTCTGCTGCCGCAGTAGTCGGACGACTTGCGCCCGACATACACCTGTTTGCTTGCATTGCTGCTTAGTCTTACATACTCAGCATCTCCTGACAGCGATACCGAACGTGTCCGACGAAAACGCGCCGAACCTGGTGAGCCAGCAGCCATCCTGAAATCAGCAACATCGATTCACTTATCCATCAACAGTTAAACCTGAAACTGTAGCATACTAACTTATGCTGTCGTAATTTTTTCTTCATGGACAGCTAACTGCTAATTTCCAATTTCAACACAATGCCTATGCCCGAAATGCAGCAAAAAGAAAAGAGCACTGCACTTTACACAGAGATAAGAGATAAAACATGGCTTAAACTGGTTCACTAAAGTGAACACAGTCGTAAATAGTTGCAAAACCGCATAAAAAGGCCGCTGAAACACGACCGAACTTGGTGACCCTCAAACAGCAAGGCGTTGAAGCGCAGCGATGGCCGCTGGCTTTGCACTGTAAACAGCTGACGAGTACAAAGTGGCGTGACCACGATGAGTAAAATGTCTAACTTTAGAAACAAAATCTGCATTGATACAAAAAAAGAAAGAAACATACGGAAAGAGCATACAATTATCAACAAAAATGACAGTTATTGGCCCATGTCCCAACACCGAAACTACTTTTAACTACAATTCACGACCCTCTTTACAACTGCGAACCCACACAAAAAGTCCAGCACAGGGCGGCTTAAAAAGCAAGGCCCAGAGGGATGCAAAGACACAAGCGATACGCGTTTTTTTCTTTTTTTTGTAATTTTAATTTTGCACGTTTCAGTACATATTGGCACTGAAATTTAAATAAATATTTTACATTTTATGCAATATTTTCTTCAAATCTTCGTACTTGTTGTCATTCAGCCAGGAAT
>Ga0209671_1003530_pt1 | contig 15081 bp, 6 predicted proteins | sample WorMetHERISLAND2_2_FD_187401 | JGI IMG/M metagenome (GOLD analysis project Ga0209671, IMG submission 187401) | Marine gutless worms symbiont microbial communities from Max Planck institute for Marine Microbiology, Germany - Olavius geniculatus... | ecosystem: Host-associated > Annelida >... | reverse complement strand
AAGCACCGGTAGTGTAGAAATGCATTTCAGGTGTGGCGCAATCTGCAGTGATCCTCTTCAGAGTGCGTCAGTAATAATAATCTCAAAAATTGGTCAGTATATGGTGAAGTCATGACCAAAAAAAAAACCAGCGGTCTAGATATTTGCTCCAAACGTAGTTGAAGGCTAATGTTTTTTTTAAATCAGAAGCCACTCATTAAAGGCAAAGCTACAGTTCTACGTTTGGACATCATGAGCATCTTGTGTCCTACAGATGTCACGCCATTTGTCCAATACATGCAGTTCAAGCAGCACCTCGTCGGCAATTAACTAACAATTTATACTAATCGACTTCACAGCAAATGCAGTCATAAAAATGTCTTTAAAAAGTACTATAATTGCCCTGTATGATCTATAACGGTCATAAATCAGTCATTGATCGAGGCCCTCGATTCAAAACTGTCAGTCGCAACATGTCAAATGACAGTCTAGTACTAATTCATGAATGCATAGCTTAAACAGATGGAATCCATCCGTGATAATACATGCACAATAATAGAACGTGGCTGATCCTCTATAATGTGAAATTATGAAAAAAAATATTACCGGCTATCATTAACAAAAATGTGAAAGTTTACTTCTGACGATAACTTGGTCAAATCTTACACGATGTATACAAGTTTCACATTCTTTTAAATGAGGGGCATTTCATCCCCAAATAGTACACTTATTGCAAAAATGGATTAAAATGTGGTGGAGCTATTGTCAAAAGCAAACCATCACCAATCATCATGTACATTAGCTGTTAATGGGTAAATGAGACAGTCGGAACAGAATGTTTGTGATATTCTGGCCACTGTCAAAAGAATGGAACTAGCCAAAGGCGTCTATCAATCACCGAGTCATTGAAGCAAGTTCTCCAATTCTACCCTCACTCTGCCCTCTTTCTTTTTTGTCCCAGGTCTTATCTTTCCCCATTTTCCCCCTAAATGTTACAAAAGAGGTTGGAAAGGACTGTTTAAGTTCTTTCAACTGCTGCTGATTCTGGTCAAGTAACATTGCGAGCGTAAAAACGCATTTGGTAGCAAGCTATACGCCGGAAGCTAAATCATATGAACTCCGCCCCTAAAGGTTTCAAAAACCTTCCCCGTACTTTTGTGATACAGCATTCGCTCTAGGGCTAATAGAGCATTTGCCCGTGAGTTTACGGTAACGTAGACGCCTCTGCAAACTATCCAGATGCACGTATGCTGGCCGGCACTTTACGACAGCATGACAGCTCAGTCACTGAGCCGTAGGCAACGAGAATGGCATATCAATCACCAACAAGTTCCATCCAGCACAGCAGCTCAGCATCATCATCATCGAGCCAGCGTCGTTATCAGGTTGGCACACATCTCAAAGAATTCGAGAATCTGGTGATAGTTGGCCGCCTCTTCGCTGTCTGATGCTATGTCCATGTCTTCTGTACAGCAAATGCCAAAAATAAATAGCGTAATTTGATGAATCAACACACTTTATTGGTTAATGTTTATGAGCTTACTGGAAGCAAAGATTTTCTATACATTCGATTTTTGCTTCAAACAGCTTACACATTCCAGCCCATACTTCCTTCGGCACATGATCTAAGGCCACGGTTACAAATAAATGCATTTACTTATGTTTACAATCATGCTTCCAGGTGACATCACTAGTGACAAATAAGTAACTGCATCATGCCACAGGCAATGTATTCCACCAAACATTTGGGTGACATTCGGGTTCGAAGTAGTGAAGACTCTAAACTAATTTTTGTTGAATTATTGTTCCAGCATCACAACCTAAATGGCCTTGATACTTCACTCAAATCAATCGAATAAGGATTACAATCAACACAGAAAACAGCAACCACTGTACACTAACATAAAGCTAATGAACAGATAAACAACAAAACGTAAAAATGATTAAAAAAATATCTACCAGAATCGGACGTCACCGACATGCTGGCACGAGTCATGCGCTTGACACGAGCGGCATCGGGATGATCTTGAGTGTTGAGACTCTTGAAGTCGAGCAGAAAACTCTTCTGGTCAACCTGGTACAGCTGCAGGCTCATCTTCACCTAAACAAAAGACAAACATTATCTACTACATTATGCTGTCAGCTGCATTCAAATCAGTCAATGACCAACCTTTTCTGGAGTCTAGAAACTCGTCATCTTGACACTGTCAGTGATTTAACTCCAGTTTTGTCTGAATACATATCTTCTCCCCATCTCCTGCCCCACCTCATAAATGTGCAGTGTCCATTCATGCAGTGACACTACGTCACGTTGTCACTCTAACCGGTCTCATGTTAATTACTTACTACCACACAGAGTCAAAATCTATTGAAAATTACAGTCAATTAATATAAGTGATACTAATAGTGGGTAACTACAATTTTCAACAATAACTTTTATTCAGTGTTATGATGCTGTTTGCTGGCTGAGAATAAAGGCCTATGAATGGTGATGAACATGTGTGCAACAATCAGCAAAGGCTCTTCTATTAAAGCATGCCAGAAAGTTTTTTGAGAAAAAAACTGCTGAAATGTGACATTAAGGTACATGCCTATAGTTGACAAGAATCAACAACGTAACCATGAACAAACAGACAAAAAGAATATTAGAACATATCAGAGCAGTAACATTATAAATTAGATAGAGTCTCGATCAACTGCACAGACAATGCTTTATACAACAACAGTGAAATGAAAGAGAATCCAACAAAAGTAATCTTGAATAATGTTTAACATTTTATCTAATAACACAAAACTGTAAACCAAAACTATGAAACACAGATACATCTGTTAATTAAATTTGGGAGATAAAGTGCTAAAGTCATCACAATAAGGGCCAGTTCTGCACATGCAATGCAGAATCAAGAATTCACTGTTCAGCCAAGGATCAGTAAGTTACACAATGCATGGCACTCACATATTTGCCTGTCACTTTGTTGCGACGACGGACACGTACATGAAAGTTGTTAATGATCTTCCATTCCTGAACAGTTGCAACACATTAAGGTCATGACCACCAAAATACCATGGTATTAAATGAACACACCACTCACCACATGAGCAACTGTTCGATGTTTTAGTCGTCTGAATCTCAAGAACGGATATCAACTAAACCAAACACATACAGAGTGTCACAAAGTGATGGCTAGGAACAACTACATTCATTATGCAGCAATTGACTCAAAGTGCAGCAAGTCAGGTTTTAAATAAAAAGCCGGAGTTAAACTAGCAATGAACTAGACCTTTAAGCAACTCAGCAGCTGTTTTCTCGCTCGCTCGTTGGTAAATCTCGCTCGCTTTCTTCACCCAGCGAGAAAAGCAACGTTATGTCAGAAAACTCAATGTTGTTGCTTAAAATTTTGCAAAATACAACAGGGAATTACTTTTTGTTGCAACCTGTATAGATTAAGTAGTTCTTTCATAATTAGTTGAATGATGCAGGAGATATAGCCTATATGATTTCCATTAGATCATGTGGAAGTCGACTCCATAGATAGCTTCTTTTAAATTTAAGTGTGCGATAGCCAAGGTGAAAGTGATTGAGGTCTCCTTAAACCTATGGCATCAAAAGTTTGAAACTTCAACTAATAAAATTTACGTCTAATGCTAAAAATTTCTCCATCCTATATCTCCAGCCGTTTCGGCGCAATTCACTTCTGATACGAGCGTCGTAACCTGAAATGCAAAAAATCACTAATAAACCATTTATTTTGCATTTCAAGGTTGTTCAAAAATGTTGATTTTAGTGTCAATCAAAAAGGCTTATGGAACTTCTTATAGGTAAATAATTAATAGTAATCTTAATGGCCCTATCTCGCACCATTTCTGAGATCCTGCAACTAAAGTCTAATTTTTGGCAGTCGACAGTGAAAATTTTGTTATCCTAGCTTGCACTGTTTTGATACAGTCACAGAGTGTGGTGGACAGCTAGACCTCACGGGTGCCTCAATGATAGCTAAGATGCGCAAAGCATTACATGCTGTCTCGCGTGAAAAATCATGTGCTGTTTTAAATTTCGCTCGCTTTGACTCGCTCGTAGGTACTGTTGTTCGCTCACGGGAAAATCTCGCTCGCTCTCACTTGTCCCATTTCTCGCTCACTACTGCTCGCTCTTGCTTACAGGTCTACTGTGAACCATGGAGCCTACTACCATCGCGTGTTCAAAGTAAATGTGTTAGGTATGACTTTTCTGCATTAGCCTCGACTGGATATCCTCATGCAGGTGATTCAGCAGGACATGAAAGCAAGCCAGCCAGCTGAGTGCGTGTCGACTGGATTATAGGTTGATAATCCATTTCGCCTGATTCCTAACTCTAACTCCATACTTAACTGTAACCTTAAACATAGGCCACAACTTCACCACATGACAGAGAGAAATGGATTAAATGGATACTCAAACGAACCACAGACATTCCACGAACAGGTATGACAAATACCTAACTTGCACCAGCTGACTGGCAGGTAAGAACATCCAAACTAAAAAAACTAGAACCATAAAACTATAATAACAAAAGTGAAATGAGAGAAATCAAACAAGAACTAATACGTATAACAAATAAAAAAAAGACAATTTCATATACTAGACGATTTGCACTGATTAATGGAGCAGCAGTTACAACAAAAAGAGGCAACTCACATAATCTAGAGACTTCATTGCTTTGAAGACCTCGTGCATGATATCAAGAGGCTTGCTCTGAGACCGTATGCCTACAATACATGTCAACCGTAACGATGTGATAACACATAACTTCAAATTAATATTTAGTCACTACAAATTAAGCACACTAAATTTAAGGCATAAACCTATATTGCATCCTAGCCCTAAAATAGGTAGCATATACATAAAACACAAGTTACAAAATTAACAAAAATATTCTTATAAAATGTGAAATCATATATCAGACAAAAAATTGCAGATCAGCAAATCTCATCACACATCACTGCCATTGTCACTAGTGTATCGAAAAACTTCTAATAAAAGCCCCTAGCGTTTATTTGTACATTTGACAAAAACCCCCCCGGTGTTTAACAGAGACCCAGCATTTAATAGGGACCTGGCTATTATTAGAAGTGATAAGGTATAAAATCATAACAATGCAGCAAGGAAAGGCATTAATTGGTTTTTGACTGCTGTATTAAAATTACTAAATTTAATCCTACAAGAACTACTACTACTATTACTACCAATGCTATGTTTAAGTGCTCACCAAGATGCCACTTGGCCTTGCGAACTGGGGCAGTACGAGTGTCACCGGAAGCCATCTGATCCAGCGTTGCTGTCGTGTTCACATCTACAGCACAGCAGGCAACAACTGGCTGTTAAAATGATGGCATACAACACTGCAACTGATCAAATGCAGCTTTGTGGGCAAATGATTAAGATGACAAAATTAATTTTCTTCGCATCTGCACCTCACTGATATAATACGACAAAGAGATTTCTCGCTAATCTTTTTGAAACATTCAAACTTGAGATATGGCAGGTCAGCAGAGTGCTGTGTGAGCTAAATTCTCATACGTTTTAGCTTTCAAGTCAATGACGAAAAATTTAACAAGAAATATTATTAGATTGTGACCAATCTAATGTACTCCTCGCGCGCATCATTTTCTTTTATATTCTTCTAAGAGCTTTTTTGTTCCTTTCGACTTGTATTAGAGACCTGGCGTCTAATTGAGACCAGTTTAATATTATACTAAAAGCGACTGGCGTTGAGGACGTTATTGAAAATTCTCCCTGAAGTTCATAAAATATTGCCTGATTTTAGGAACTGAAAGAAAAAAAATTCTAATAATGGTCGATGACACTAGTTGCCATTTGTCTTGTCATACCTCAACGCAAGCGTACATCTGGCACCGTTATGGAAATATGGGGCCTCAAAGATAATGGGGTCACTTCCTTGACCCTTTCGGGTCACGTGACGTCATTGGTCACGTGACCATTCGACTCCCGGCAGTCGACTTCCTATGGGTGGTCCATTGTGACCATGCGTCTATCTGGCACCGTTATGGAGATATGGCCGTTTGAAGTTCTTGAAGAAAGGCTCTTCCAGGAACAGAGGTTGGTCGTCAGTCGGTCCTCAATATTACACTGATCTCATATACTCCTCTTCGCTACGTTAGGAATGTAGCATATGAGGAGTAAACATGTGTCTACAAAACAAATGACCAGAGTAAGAAAGCAAGACTAAGGCCAAAAAAACAACCAACTACAATAAGTAAGTAACTACGTAATAATGATCTAACTAATGGCATGCTCTAGTTGATGTGACCTATTTTCGTAGTCATCATGTACTGGTAATTTAAAGCTGTGCTAAAAAAACTATACAAATAACCTCATTCTAGGCATAAACAATTATGTCATTCACACAAATAAATCACAATCGTAAATCGTAAATCCATAAAGCACATACTATCAGCAAGAGGCCCTGAAAATCTTAGCAATGTACAGTGCATACCTGGCATTCTTTCAGGATGTGGCCTTAGAGGAACAGCGGGAAAAACATGACCAGTCTGAGTCTGCAGTTTCTGTCAGATTACACATTACACGATATACTCAACCACAGTACAGAAACAACAACATAAATTGCATAATACACATCACTGAATTTCAAACATTGTACATCCCAAACAACTGGTATCCATTTTTAGAGAAGTAGGGAACTAGGTATTCTATCTCCTTCGATCACACTTACATTTGATCTCTAGCATTCCATAAACCATTTTATGCACATTATGTGCCACCCTGCATATCACAGCAGCAGTCAATGCATTAGTAGCAACGAGATGATAACTGACCACCATGAATGACTCAACGGGCGGACTTGATGCTACAAAGAAGTCGTGAATCTGCAGTTTGTCGGCTTCATCAGCGATGCGGTTGTTGTCAAGCACTAAATGATAAGCAATCACCAACTGGTCCTGCTGATCACCACTCAGCAGCGCATTGTGCACTTCCTGCTCAGTCACGTGACATTTCTGACCAACACAACACAGACGCATGTTAATGCAGGATTCAGCAAATGCAAAGTGACAAACTATAATTTGAAGCAAAAAACATCAGTTACAAATTTAAACTTAAAGTAAACCTTTCTGCAAACCTGAACTGAAATAACAAGGTGTAAACTAAACCGAAACTGTTTGCCTAAGCACAATACTACTGCAACAAAGGAATGCAGATTATCTTGGCTCCAGCTTTTAGCAGGTCCAGCAAATCACTAGTCTGGTGAAATTCTATGATAGACAGCCATTATGGACAATAAGAGTAGTGATTAACTCCCAAAATAAGGTACATTCTAACACAAATACGGCCAGAACAACTGGATGCACCATACATTAGCTTCATTACAACATCCAGCAGCATCAATATGAATCAGAATTAGAGATAGATGTCAACACTATACCGACAATGTCCAACATATTGCATGACCATCCACCAAGAGCAGTGCAACTACAAGAAATTTGAGCTAATGCTCACGATACGCACGAAAGCCTATAGCAGTTCCGGTTCAGTAGTTTAGCTGAAAATTTGAGTGTTCACGCTAAGTTAATATACAAATACTAAATTCTCTATCTCGATCGCATAACGATAGTTCCGTGGCGTCAGCTTGTGAATGACATAGACTTGTGTGACAGTTCGAAATCCCAAAAAATCCATAAAACCCCCTATTTTGGCGTTCAAGGTCATTCAAGGTCATTGAATTCGGCTCCAACTGAGAGCCAGTGTATAACTTCCTATTAGTGATTAATAGTAACCTAGGCCCTATCTCGCACTGTTACTGAGATATAGTGACTTATTGGCCAAAAATCGCAAATTTTGTCCACCCTCCTCTCATTTAGTGCCCTCGTTCGGGGTGACCTCCTTCAAATTTATGGAAAAGCTTTATGGTTCCTGAAACCAGAGTCTTCCAGGCAGCCGACGGTGAAGATTTGGTGATCCTGGCTTGCACCGTTTTTGACTGATCCACCCGTGTGCCAAAGAGACAGATGGACGGACAGAGAGACGGACAGAATTGCGATGGCTAAGACGCGCTGAAAGCAGTAGCTGCTTTCGCACGTAATAACCCTAGCTCTAACCTTATAAGATGAAACTTGGCAAACCAATTAATTCTGTCCTAGGGCATGTTCATGCAGATTTTGATACACCGACGCCTTTTCTTTTCAAGCTATAAACCCATATGAGAGACAGACAGACAGATGGATGGATGGATAGAATGATTAATGAGCAAAGCCGATACTGTGGCTAAACAGAACAGTCACGTAACAATACACCCACTGATGCAGTGTCTGATATAATACCTCACAGACTTCTCTGATGACATCGGTGTCAATAATCGAAGCATCAACGTCACTTGTCGCAGGAAACAAATATTCCGGAAGATCAATCTTGAACCACTCACACTGCCTGCACGTCGATCATTCACAAAACAGCACATTCCTCAGTCCATTCAGCATTGTCTAACAAAGTACAACGGAACGTACACAGAATGTGTCCAATGCAGCTAGAATACAAACAATAATTCCAACAAAATCGATGATGGTGACAGCTTAGATCAGTGATCACATCAGTGAAAATAAACAGAATCCACAAAAATGTACTGTTAACAGCAACAACTCGAGCACCATCGAAGACTAACAATTACCCACAGATAAGACTAACCAAATCATTACCTAATATCATGGACAGTAGCTCGCTGAACAGGGTCCACAAGAAGCATTTTAGAAATTAAAACTGACGCTGTCTTTGGCATGGAATCCGGTGTGTGATATATTCCAGCTACATATGACATGCAACAAACAGCCTCATTTACAACTAAAAAATACAATGGCCGAATGCTGACATGCAGTGCAGCCATTCTGACCTTCAACCTCTTGAACTTAAAACTGTCACAGCATTTCCTCCTGCCCTAAAGACCATTCACTCCTATTTTGCTTTTTACGTGCGAAAGCAGCTACTGCTTTCAGCACATCTTAACCATGGCAAATCTGTCTGTCCGTCCGTACGTCCATCTGTCACACTGGTGGATCAGTCAAAAACGGTGCAAGCTAGGATCACTAAATCTTCACCCACGGCTCCCTGGAAGACTCTAGTTTCAGGTAACGTAAAGCTTTTCCATAAACTCAAAGGGGGTCACCCCAAACAAGGGCGCTAAATGAGAGAGGGTGGAAAAAACTTGTGATTTCTAGCCAATAAGTCGCTCTATCTCAATAAGATGCGAGATAGGGCCTAGGTTACTATTAATCACTAACGGGAAGTCATACACTGGCTCTCAATTGCCAACGAATTCAATGACCTTGGATGACCTTGAATGCCAAAATAGGGGTTTTATGGATTTTTCGGCAATTTTGGGCTGCGAGACACATTTCAAGAGCGAACTGTGCCGAAACCAATTGAAACAGACATCTTTGAAAGACCCTAAACTTCCAAAAAAAGAAGTTTTTATTGATTTTTGCGAGCTTCGGCTGCAGCGCACACTCCGAGAATGAACTGTGACGAAATAGCTAGATTGACAGTTTGCGAACAGGAACTGCTATAGGCTTTCATGCATCTTGTGAGCATTAGCTCAAATTTCTTGTTCCTAAACCTGTGTGTTATCAAGTACGAAGCCCATAGACGGATGGGGAGGATTTGTGATATGACCTATTTGGAAGCTCCATTATTGTTCCTTTAACAATATTTAAATTAATATTTAGTTGATATTCAGTTAAATGCATCTTAGCTATGTGACATCTGTGAAAAGTGTACATGATACTACACAAATATTACTTATTTTACTATTACTACTTCTACCTTTGCTGGGGTTTCTCCATATTAGGCAAAGTGCCTAAGAGTTAACTTATGGAACAGTTGAAAGCAGAACTTCTTACAGGATGAATAACATTAATCTCACGAACAATCTCCGATATAAAGCATTATATATCAAACAAAATGCCTACAATATCTGAAAACTAACAGTAAATTATCCAGTATAACTTGTGAAACATACATTTGATTTTTTTGAACAACGTCGGAACATGCTCATCATCAAATGGCAACTGCAACAACAAAAATCACATCAGTCAAATACTGTCAGTGTCGAGTAGCTGATATCATACAGTAGACATGATTGACTACATTAGTAGCGTAGTAGTGTATCACCAGACTAAGTGCAATATACTCATTAAAGACAGTAAAATAAGATGAACAAGAGTAATGTGTTTAAAAAGCCTGACATCTACCGGTACATGCCACTCACTACACAGAGACAATGAGTACTGCTACCAATGTTTGATCAACCAATGACATAAAAACAATCACTGCTTCTCTGTCCATAAATATGCTTTATTCTACAAGTGTACAAACTGTCAATATAAAAAAAATCAACACAAACAGCTCATAACTTGGAACAGGTTTGCTTAGAGCATTTGAGTAATATCATTATTGTGGTACATTTGTATATGCTACAAATTACAAGCAAAGATAATACTTACACGACTGAAACTCACAATCAAAATGGATCATCAATACTTTGACGAAAACAGTAACGTCAAAATTTTGGTATTTCAGCAGATCACTTTTGAAAGCAATAATGATATATGTATAATGAAAATTAAATCTGTAACACACAAAAAATGGTAACGAAGCAGGTCTAACCGTTCCACAGAGCAGAGCATACAGAATCACACCACAACTCCAGATGTCCACCTCAGGACCGGCGTACAACCTAAAACAACAGCATTGGCACTGATAACCCAGACGATAGGTCCTGCCACTGCTAACAGTCAATTTCTTAACAGGTGTCTTCAGATTATTAACTATAAATGTTGGTTGTGCACTAGACTAACATCAAACAGACACAACATATTCAGCACTGACTTCAAACTGGTTAACAGGTCGCTAAAAGGCTATCCAATTCTTTAACTAACAAAAAAAGCCCAGCTAACACAAAGAGGAACACGCGACAAAGGTGCATGCCCAATGCAAACAGAATCTAAGCTCACCAATCCCAGCAATTGACATTAAGTATCTATAGCGTTTCATTTACACTCACCAGAAAGCATGACCGGTCTCATGCAGCCATATTGGCTAAAAATCACAAATTTTCCCTACCCACGTGTCATTTAGCACCCATGCTCGAGGTGACCCACTTTGAATTTATGGAAAAGCTTTACGGATCCTGAAACTAGTCTTTCAGGCAGCCGACGAAAATTTGGTAATCCTAGCTTGTACCATTTTTGACTGATCCACAGCCGTAGCTGCTGCCATGTGTAAAAAATATGTTGGCACAGTGCCAACATATTACGCAGTCATCCGCTGAGCTGCGCAACCTTAACCCAAACCCCGACCTTACTAACACACTGGTTACTACTGCCTGGGAAACATTCGGAACAATACCATTTTTCCTGCACTTTTTGTTTTAAAAGTTTGGAGACCAAACTGGAAAGACAGAGAGATAAGCAAGACTCGTAATGCAGCTAATGCAGCCAATGGCCACGCGACAAACACCTTGCATTGTATTAGACCAAAACTTGTTTATGTAGACTTGTAGATGGTTGCTATTTAGATTAGCTGAAATTGATTTTTGTGTCTATAGTAGTAGCATTTACCATGCAATAGTAAGATGATAACAAAACTAGAAAATAAACATTTAAGACAATATATTATAATAATACGAATAATATACAAAAAATATGCAATATATTAACTCTTTCAACACATTTCCACGTATGGCTGGTAGTTTAAATTAACAATGTTCTTATTCGCGGTTATGCAAGCGGTAGGCAAGCAAGCAAATATGGCTCAGCAAAACTGACTGGCTGTTGATTCATCACTTCACAAGTTCCTGTTGACGTCAACTGTCTTCGCACCGACGTCGGCTGTCATCTGATGATGTCATACAGAACGTCGAAAACGATCATTCGTCGTGGTCCCCAAAATCCACCTGGAGGAAACCGAGAAATGTCAGCACCACCTCACAAACTCGAGACCGGCTAATTGAATGCGTCCTCTCAAACGTCTAATTTCTCAATCAGAATCTTCTACATACTTGACCCATCTGTTCTGTTGCTACGTAGTATACTATGTTCAACAAGAGAGCATCAAACGTTCTCTCTTTAAATATCAAAGTTATAACTTGTTCATCTCACTTTTTAACTCTTGACTAACCTTTATCCATAAGTTGATGCGCGGATTTCCTCATTCTTATTAGTGATGCATGCATTCACTCATTCTGTTAACAGTTCATGTCTTGCAGTTTCAGTAGCCATATAGGAAGCAAGCAAGCGTTACAGACGTGTATTAAATGTATTTACTTTTATCCTATACCAGCCAATTTGATTATAGGCTTAAATATAGTTGGGCATATCACAGAACCTTACAGTTTACCTTTTGCATTTTGTTTAAGTTCTTCCCATCAGCTGAAATAGGACAGTAACTAATTTGTAGTCTATCTGCATTTTGTCAAATTAAATCATCAGCTTCATCACTTCATTACCACTGACCAATGCCAGTTGAATATAATGTAATTTTTAAAAATATATATGCATTCTGAACACTGTCATCAGCTCCTCAAAATGAAACAGTGCATGAAATAAATGCAAAGGAGAGAAATATGTAAGCAGTCTTCTACAATCTACAAGCACATAGTTTACACATACTTTCCAGATATGACTTCCGGAGCTGCATAGTTTGGCGACCCACAACTTGTCTTGAGAAATTCTCCATCTGTCATCATGTTGGACAGTCCTACAGCAACCAGCAAGTCACATGTTACTGTGCTGTTGCCATCTGCAACATGCCTTCCATCTTAGTTCACCAACCTAGTTTGCCCACTCATCAAAAGTTAATACACGAAACAGCTCGTGAAAATTGCTGGAAGATGTGGATTCTGACGTGCCAGTTCATATGCCTGGAATGCTCTTTGGAACTATCTTACATGTGACACATCACAGACACCAGATAAGATGTTATTACTTGCAAGCACACCAAACATGTTTTGAGATAATTTACAGATAAAGTGGTATAAAAACACTTATACTTACTTACATGGAGAGAAATTTTCTACATCCTGGCACTGCTGCACGCCCCTGATCAAAGCACTAAATGGAAGTCACTTCACCCATGACAAGTGTCACACTGATGGAGACTACAGAACTTGTACGCACAGGGTTTGTATGGAATTCATCAAGTTCGTGTACATAGACATGAGATTCAAGAATCAAGAATTTGCAAAGTTTCTGATTTGTATGCAACTTACGAAGTTTTTCCGTATAAAACTGACATAGTGTAAGTAACTGTAATTGTGTAAGATAAGCATAATGCCTAAATTGAAACTAAGTTTACTGCTCAAACATGGTCAACAGCAACTAACAAATGCCATACAGAGCAACAGACTTTCACACAAAAATATAATATTTTCTAAATTCTAAATAAAGAAAAACTGGACAGAGCTGAAACTAATAATGTTAAACGAAATTCAACTATACCAAAATCGGCAATCTTGACATTGAGGTATTTGTCAAGAAGCAGATTTTCCGGCTTCAAGTCCCTGTGCACAATCATGTGCCGGTGGCAGTAGTCGACACCGGAAATAATCTGCTGGAAAAACCTTCGTGCAGCTGACTCCTTCAACTACAATTATCCAAACACACTGCTTGAACTGCTGTGCTGATAATAAAATGACTAAGATCAATTTATAAGTCTACAATGTTACTTAATCATCAAACATATGTGAAAATCTGCAGCAACAAAGCTATTTCTCTGACCCTGTCCATCAATTCTTACAGCACACTAAAGTAAGAAATAAGAGGATGTGACAGTAACAGCTTGCTACAAGTACATGCTTATAGTGCAAATAAAATCTCATACATATATTTTTATTACTTAACAACTTAACAAAAGTTAACCTTCTAATGCCAATTCACACTGTTTCCAAAGTTTAGACTAAAACCAAAAAACCAATAATTAAAAAATATACAGACTTCTGTCATGTAACAGACTTCATTAAAAATAACTACCCTAAACATCCTTAGGGTTCCCACTCAAATGAAAGACTCAAAATTCAGGACTTTTTCAACTTTTTCAGCACCATAAAAACAAGAAAAACCCATCGACACACTTAGCTAAACTACAAGCACCTGAGTTATTTTAGTGAGAAAACATGATACACAGACAGCAGGTAGTATATGAAAATAAAAGTAAGTAATTTAGTTTGTGAAACACATAAGCAATTCCAGAAATTAAGCATAAATGTTACTAAAAAAAATTACGGATTCAGTATCTTGGATTTTTCAGTATAACACTAGCAAAAATCAGAACTTTTTCATGACTTTTTCAGCACCCATGTCCAATTTCAGGATTTTTCAGGACCAGTGGGAACACTGATCCTAACTTCGAAGACAGATTTTGCTATGAATGTACGAGCTGCCAAAAATCACACTATGTTACAAAACAACCAGTGAATGCTTACCTTGCCATGCTTGACAATATACTCGAAGAGTTCGCCACCACCGACATATTCCATTACCATAAATATATCTGTCGGTGTGCTGATCACTTGATACCTGGCAGACACACAATAATTAAATTTACAAAATTAATTAATCATTTAGTTACACTCAAATGCATTAAAAATGTTAATGCACATTTTGCTTCTCATGATAATGAATGCCATCAGCATTCAGCAAAAATTAAAGTTACAGTGATGCACAAATGTCTAAAATAATGCTCTCGAGCAGATAATTTTTTAACTGCATTAATAAAATAATTAATTATTTTCAATGTACATTAATCGCAATTCTGCATTAGAATTCTGACTAACACCCTATTTCAGACATTTGTACAACATTGTATTTTTTCACATACACTTACTTACTTAGCACTTAGATCCTCTGGTCCTTGACAGGACAGTGGGCGGCAAGCATTCACAATCTGCTTCTGTTTGTAGCCACAGCCCGGACGCTGTTCCAATCGACTCCTCGGTCCACCAGGTCTTCTTTAAATGTAGACTGCCAAGTCTTCGTTAAACGAACTCATCGTCTGCCACTACCACGAGGGGTTTATGACATGGCGTGATTGGCTGGTGGCAC
>Ga0209671_1003529_pt1 | contig 15082 bp, 4 predicted proteins | sample WorMetHERISLAND2_2_FD_187401 | JGI IMG/M metagenome (GOLD analysis project Ga0209671, IMG submission 187401) | Marine gutless worms symbiont microbial communities from Max Planck institute for Marine Microbiology, Germany - Olavius geniculatus... | ecosystem: Host-associated > Annelida >... | reverse complement strand
ACGGACGGAGGGGGAGGCAGGAATGGAAAGGAGCCCGAATGGAGGGGGGGCTTGAGCCGATAATGGGGAGGGAGAACTTGAACCTGAAAGTGGGGGAAACTTGCGCCCAATTTCGACTTCAGATTTGGGGACATAGAAGCTAGTAGCACTGTAGTGGGCACTGCGGCTTTCATCTCGGTTCATTTTATTTTTGTCGCTGTGAACACGCCTTAACGGCGCGGCGCGCGGCGACATTTGACATCGAAGTAGCACCATACAGCAGCAAAGTTACAATCATAATCGTAACGTTATGTTCAACAGTTGGCAGCGATACGACAACGAAACTTGCGGACGGATAGCCACAACAAGAGATCGAGTGATATGAACGAACAAATGTCACACCATTCAGACTGCTGAGTGACACGCCTCAAGTCGTGACTACATGTAGGCCCCTAAACAAGAATAGGATAGCCGACCATACTGGCTGTCAGTGGCCTTCAAGGTCATCCAATGTCAATGATTTTCATATAATCTTAAATGGCGTATTCGATTTCCTATATTAGTGATCAATAGCGGTCAAAATTGCTGCGAATTACTCGCAATTGAAAAAAATGACCAGTGCACTGTGCATTCAACAAATGTGTTTGCTGAAACAAAATTGCCACAGTGAATGGTGCATACCGGGTCCAAGGAGCCAGACAGTAAGCTGCCACTCAGCAAGACTATATGTCGAACTTTACCCACACGTCGCACTTTACCCATGCACACAGTTGACGCGCTACGAATGTTACATGAGAATAATAATTCACTCTGAACTGTTGACGTGGTCTTCGAAGTCACAGTGTCCTGGGCCACATTCTCAAAACTTCTTACATGTAACAAGATATTAGCAAGATTACCGTTCTTAGAAAATTCTTAGGAAAGAATGCCCATTCTCGAAACATCTTAGAAAAAACATTATGAGGAAAAGATCCTATGAGGCACATGTTTTAATAAATGCAATACGCCGTCGAGAAATCCTTAGTGACCTAACTTAGGAAAAACTTAGGAAAGGCAAAGAAAAATTCTTAGAGGAAAGTTTCGAGAAGAGGCCCCTGATCTCAAGACTAATAAGCGTGGTCTTGGACGCTCGGTCTTGATAGGTATCACTCTCGAATGGCTTTGTCATGGTACTCAGCCTATGGTCTTGCTCAGAACACTGAGACACTTGTGATGCCTGGAACATGTAGGCCTAACAAGTTAACAACGAAATTGGGCCGACTGGCTGAACACGCTTGGAATGTAAAACGTTAACTAACTCTAGTCAAATCATACAACACGTGGTTAATTCCTTTCCAAGGTTCGTTCTGTTGCGTCGAAATGGAAAATGGATTTTATAATTTTCAAAAGAACTGCTGCAGATAAGCTTTTTGGAATTTATCCCAAAGGAAACGTGATAGGATGGTCAGAAAATTAAAAATTAGCTTTGTTCCTGGCATGTCGGTAATTCTCACCACTGTCAGAAGTATACAAAGTCTGTGGCTGTTCCTGCTGATGTGCGCTGGCGGGCGGTAGGGGGACCAGAAGGGCTCAATCAAACCTGTCCGCCCTTCCCCTTGGCTATCAAGCCTGTCGCACTTGCTTGATAACCTTTTATACTGGCGTTCACCGGGTGACGGCGGGGTTTGTGTTGTATGTGTTGCTGGTTGTATCGCGTGGTCGGCGAGGCCCAGCCGTGCCAGACGTAGCTGCGACCGTGCCCGTTATGGTAGTGGAAGTAATGGTGTTAGAAGTGGGAAGCTGGCGGACTAGATCCAGTACGTGGTCGGACGCCGCAAGGACCTGGCTCTCGGCATATCGTCGACTGTTCTCGTCGATGTCGTCCGGATGGTAGCGATAGTTGGCCATGATCGTGCAGGACATTGACAGACCGCGAGGTGAAGTGTCCGCCAGCCAGTTGAGTCGCCAGAGCACCGCGCCGTTACGCAAATGAAAGTTCGCTGCACGCCGACAAACACGTCCCACAATTTACACAGACAATTTCGGAATTCGTTTCAATTCAATTTTATTTGTTTCAGACCACGCGGATCCATATCAGTAATAAACAGAGGACAGAAAGACGACAGAATTAGCTACACGCAAAAGACAGAAAGAGAAAACATGTTCTGTAGGCTTTATAGGAAAGTCCATATGTAAGTTTTTATATAGTACACAACCAGGTCATTATCACACAAATTCCACTGAACGCTAAAACATATCGAAAGTTATACATAACAGTGTTAAAACTTGCTAACCGTAACACATCTGTAATACTGTGATACTTGGCATATGAGTAGCAGTTCACCAGAAATACATAGGGCTAGAGAAGGAGGCTGATTGAGATGGTAGTATTACAGTATTACATAATACGCGCTGCGTATATACTATATAATGTACTGTGGTGGTATTTCCGCTGGCTGCACCGCGGGTCGAACTGCAGACCAATGGGTGACCGCAGTATTATTAGCTCATGCCAATCAGCTGCCACTTCCGAGATTGTAAAGCGTTTCTGGTCACAAGTCGAACTCACGTAAGAAGCGCTATAGCAAGTGTAGGCCTACAATACTTTAACAGGCACTTCGCCCATGGTTTACGATGATGATGACAGTGTCAATTTACCGACAGGGTTCAGCGCGTATCCTCGCTTCTTCTCGACGTAAAGATATCGCGCGCAAAGTCTGAGCAGAGGCTCCTGCAGGGTGGATACGACCTGGGGTTGATCGATCCATTCCTCACTGGACAGAACATCCCTGAGTACGCTAAACAGGACCATCTCAGGCACGTTGAAGACCGCCGACATACTCGCCAGCTCGTAGGTTGTCAGCAACAGCTGCTCCGGGTCCTCGCCGTTCTCTGCCAATATATACATCAGTGTAATCAGTTTCTCAGACCACCTCACTCAGCTCCCAGTGGTGCACACTGTAATGCCCCGTTTACACGAGGAAGCATACATGAAGCACACATAAAGCTAGCATCGTGAATGTTTGCAATATAGACCGTTGTCATGCCGGCTCTAAGCGTGCTTCACGTTTGCTTCATTTATGCTTCCTCACGTAAACGGGGTATAAGTTTCACAACTTTCGGGGACTGCAGTCGTGTGTCATAAAAATCAAACGACGGTCTAGTCTATGCGATCTGGGCGTGGTTTCAGTATATTACAGCACTGTCTGGAATGGTATATTGCGATAAATCACTGATCGACTGTTCAGCAGTGCGCCTTAAAATTCGAAGAAGAAAAAACTAAAGCAGACCCAAAAAATAATTACTCAAAAGTTCTTACACTGAGATTAAAAACCGCAATTGGAATTTCAGAAAGCCGGGGTTTCCCACTGCACGAAATGGTTAACACGCCAGCAAATAATCAATCAAAACACATTTAAGGCTTACGTAACTGAACTGAACTGAACTGACATGGTTTAGTTTTTGACGAATTGACCAACGGCCAACGTCCAACGGCGTCCGTAACGACGCTCACATACGCGTCAACCGATGACCAATCCTGCTTGCCCATTGGTCAGTGCGTCAAACACTAAACTGTGTCATTTCGGTTTAGTTCAGTTCAGTTACGCCTAGTCGGTCTGTACGCGCCTTTATACAGCGCTATATGTTGCAAACGAATAATTGGAGGCGCACAAGTCCAGAAACCAGTTAGTGAAGGTCCTATAGCAGTTTTTACTTGGACCACGTTAAAAAACTTTAATGTAAAACTTTAAAACTTTAATGTAATGATTATACGTATGTGACGGATGGGTGACAGGCCTGTCGAAAGCCACAGCAGGACTCGAGGAAACATTCTCGCGGGGCCCCTCTGGGGAGAAATTTTTAAATTTTTCTTTTTAAAACGGCGCATTCTGGTGTACTTTATATTTCTGAGCGACGGCGGAGGCCCCCAAACATCGCGAAGCCCGGGGTAACTTACGCCGTTACCCTCTCCCCTCTCGACGGGCCGTTGGGAGATCGTACACTGACCACGTAGTCGGACGTAGGTTGAAATCTCGTCTAGAAGCCAGTCGCGGAAGCCGGGGACCGGAGAGAGGCTGGCGAACTGGTTCATTCGCGGAAAGTCGGCGAGCAGATCGACGATGATTCGTTTGATTACCTGTCCGCCCAGCTCGACCCCCTGCAAACCTGCAAACGTTTCACGCAACTCTTTCACCACTGGGCCCTAGGTCAACTCAGCCTTCCATCCTTCCGAGGTAAATAAATCGAGTACCGCCCTATCCGGCTGGGGTTGAGGCGGAACGCGTTCACCTGCGTTGGGTGGCAGGTAACACTGTGTGATCCCATATGGCAGGTGACGCTCCGTGGCTCTGAGATGGGTTTCCTAAACATCACCTTTAACTTTTAACCTTTAACTACATGACACTGCACGATCGAACCCGGCGTTGTTGCCACTGTTGGCCTTTGCTACCCAGTTGGTTCCGTCTGGCTGTCTGTCGTCTGCAGTGCATGTATTGTGGCTAAACGGTACGTCTTACCGGAAAACTGTCTAAACAACTAAATAGGGTTATCCAACGGTCGGCCACCTCTAGCAATAGCTGGTTTTCTTGTCATTGCGAAATCGAATCGCCATTTACCCATTTTCTGCCTATCTGTCGTCTGTCACATTCGTGCACCTCGCTTAAACCATTCGATGGATTTAGATGCCATTTGGCAGGTACTTTTGCGAGGTCCAACGACACATTGTGACTCGCCAATGGAAGGGGAGTTTGGAACTTAACCCCCCCCCGGCCAAAACTTGCACTTGCCACTTATGATAAACCAGGCAGCAGAACCGCTGACCGATTTTGCCTCTTATGAAATCATTTTCTACTTGTTGTCAATCAATCATCATTCTCTGATGTTTCATTAGATTACGTTGTACAACGTAGCCTGTTGCGTCCTTATGTTTGCGGAAAATAAACTGACGAGAAATGATGATGGCAACTGTAGTTTCGGCGTAATGTGTGCGCTGGTTTACACAAAACGGTCAGGCGAAGAAAATGGAAAAAGCACATTATACGGTAAAGCCATGTGAGACCTCGCTGCGTGGACGTGATGGAATAAAACACGGATGTCGTGATGCGTTTCGGATCCTCACAAGTCAGCGAATCGTCGACGTGAACGCTGCTTCTTTCCGTATCGTTCACCGAACCCACGATTGACTGCAAGCACACTACACGTACGGTTAAAAGTGGCCAAATTATATAGCTCTTCATAGGAAACCCATCTCAAAGCTACGAAGCGTCACCTGCCATATGGGATCACTTGCCACCCGACACAAGTAAATGTGCCCAGCCATAACCCAAGCCAGACAGGCCGGTACTTCAAACTCGACTTACCTATCCCGAAGGCACAGAAGGCTGAGTTGACCTTGGCGTTGGTTATGTACCAAGATGGTTCACCTGTCCGTAGACAGTCACCCATCCAAGTACAACGAAGCCTGTTGCGTCCTTATGTTTGCGGAAAATAAACTGACGAGAAATGATGATGGCAACTGTAGTTTCGGCGAAATGTGTGCGCTGGTTTACACAAAACGGTCAGGTAGCGACCCAACCGGGAGTTGAACCAACGACCTCTTGATCGCACGTGCAACAACCTAAAATACACTTATACATGCTGAATAATGAGGAGAAAACAATGTCAGTTGGCCAGATGTCGCCACATTACGCGGCCGTCCAGTCCATCTAGCTATTAGACAGCACTAAATCATTCTGAACGACAACTGAAAGGCCACAGTCCTGTATATTAGGCCTACCTACAGCGAAACGCTGCACCTGGTGTGCTTGGGCTGCACGGTTTACCCCAGTACAAGAAGCCCAGCGTCGCCAGGATAGCCGACCGTACTGGTTGTCAGTGACCTTCAAGGTCATCCAAGGTCGATGATTTGTAGGTCATTTAAAAGCCAATATGCGACTTCCTATTAGTGACTAATAGTAACCTTGGCAGTATCTCTCACCGTTTTCGAGATATGGCTAGTTTTCCACTAAATTTCCTACCCCATCCATTTGAAAATGTTCTCATTGCACTAGATGACTGACATTTTGCATACCCATGTTTAACGCACGACTAATTATTCGTAAAAAGTTTTCCCCTACTATCTACCCGTTAGCCAGGGTAGGCCTACATCCGTTACAGACAGACAGACATACAAACCGATGGACGACAACCATGCCAATAGCTGGACAGTTACTTAAGTACGGTCGGCTAAAAACCAGTGACGGCTTATAATAGGCGTACGCGTATTCTTCTGCATGCTGAGAATTTTAAGTGGTTAACTGAACATAAGATATCACACGTCGGTTTTAGCTGCGCGCATCAGCGATGGACGTTTATAGAATTCTAGGCCATACTAAAACCGTGTGAATTTTCCACGGCTTTTACGTCGTGGTCAGCAAAAACACTGAAATGTAGAAAAAAAAACAAAGACACGCTTATTAGACATTAAAGCGAAAATCTGCTCGAATCTCTGTTCTGTTCTGAGACTGCGAAAAGCCTGAAAAAACGCTTTTACATCATTACTGTAGCCTACAGGTAAAACAGCAAAAACAAGAAATTAGAGAATGCAAGGCGTAATACTGCTGAAGTTATTATCGCAAGGTAATTGGACGAAGGCGGCCGCCGGTAAAGAATTAAGGGAGAGGAAAGGGAAAGACAGCGAGGCGTAAGGAGGAGGAAAAACGGTCCCAAGATCCGAGCTAAATTTTCTGCAGGAAAAAGAGTGGAAAAGCAAAGTGTATGAATAGGAAGAGAAAGTGAAACAAGAAATTTGAGCTAATGCTCACGAGACGCGCGAAAGCCCATAGCAGTTCCGGTTCAGTAGTTTAGCTGAAAATTGGGGTGTTCACGCTAAGTTAATATACAAATGCCAAATTCTCTATCTGGATCGCATAACGATAGTAGCGTGGCGCCACCTTGTGAATGATATAGACTTGTGTCGCAGCCCGAAATCGCCAAAAAATCCATAAAACCCCATATTTTGGCGTTCAAGGTCATTCAAGGTCATTGAATTCGGCGCGCCTATTGAGAGCCAGTGTATGACTTCCTATTAGTGATTAATAGTAACCTAGGCCCTATCTCGCACCGTTACTGAGATACAGCGACTTATTGGCCAAAAATCGCAAATTTTGCCCACCCCCCTCTCATTTAGCGCCCTCGTTCGGGGTAACCCCCTTCGAATTTATGGAAAAGCTTTAATAATCCTGAAACTAGTCTTCCAGGCAGCCGACGGTGAAGATTTGGTGATTCTAGCTTGCACCGCTTTTGACTGATCCACCCGTGTGACAGACAGACGGACAGACAGACGGACGGACGGACAGACGGACGGACAGAATTGCGATGGCTACGACGCGCTAAAAGCAATAGCTGCTGTCGCGCGTTGCCGTCCGTCTCCAGGAAAAGCTGCGTCCATAAAATTTTTATTGGACCTTCAAAAATATCAGTGCAGTTTATAGATGCTTTCGAAGTTTTACTGAAAATTGTTTAGTGTGTCAGTTTGTCATTTTGTTGAGTTGTTAAGTAATATTACATGACACGTCATTATATAAAAATAAATAATAAAAATTGCTTTCCGCTGGCCCCAGTCCCTATTTTTGCCGCTGCAACGGGAAGCACAGAAATTATTTACGCCTTACCTGTATAGTGTGTGAGATTTGAGTGGTAAGCGCAGCGTGGACAACTATGAGGGGTTCCCGCGGTAGAGCACTGTGTGTCAAGCAGTAGCAACGCCGGTAAGGACCAACTCTTCGCCTCAGCTCCGTCAGACTGCGGATCGGCTGAATAGCTTCGTACGCGCTGATCTGCACGACACAGCGACAACATTTAAGGTGTTTGTCGTGTAGGAAACCCATCGCAAAGCTACGAAGCGTCACCTGCCATATGGGATTACAGAGTGTTAGGCCTACCTGCCACCGGACAGAGATAAACGTGCCCCGCCTCAACCCCAGCCAGACAGGCTGGTACTCGATTTACCTACCCCAGAGGAACGGAAGGCTGAGTTGACCTTGGTGACGGTTGTATACCTATATATATATGGTTTACCTGTCTGCAGACACTCACCCATCCGACAGCAACCATTTGATAGTGAATGACCCGACCGAGATCGAACCCACGACCCCTTGATCACAAGTCTGACAGCCTACCGCTACACTAACAAGCCACATGAAAAGATTTAACGTGGCCCAAGTAAAAACCTCAACCAATCAATCAATCAATAATGTCAAGTTTAGGGCGCCGTAAGTAAAATAAAAACACAACAAGGACGCTTAACAGCTAGAACAACCGTAAAAAATAAGCAAAATATCACGGATTAAAAGCGACATTAAAAAGATGTGTCTTGAGATTTTTGCTGAAACAGTCAGCAGAGTCGACTGAATGAATGAAGAACGGCAGACTGTTCCATGCACGGGGTGCTGCGACGGCGGACGCCCGATCTCCAAGTGGTGAAACTGTGCGCGATACTGGCACGGTCCTCGACTCAGTTGACCTGAGACCAGCTCGGCTGTGTGCAGCTGCGGACGGCGTGATGAGCTCCATCAGGTAAGATGGAGCACGTTCATGCAGACAGCGATGAACCATCACGCAAAGCTCGTAATCAATGCGTTACTGGATAGGCAGCCAGTGACGACCGCAAAGCAGTGGTGTGACGTTGTCTCGTCTTGATGCGAGGACCATACAAATAAGACCGCGACTCACGACAAAGTCATACTGTCTGGAAACCATCACACTCTGTCACATGCGATCATGCCTGGCGGCTAACTGTTCCACAACCCAGCAAAAGCAATAAGAAAGCTTCGGTTTCTCGTCAACCAATAGGCCTAATAGCAGTGGCGTCGTGGACGGAAAATAGGGGGCAATAATCCCTCCCCCTAAATTTAGGGTTGTCGGAAAATTGTCCGAAAATCTTCTTGACGTCGGCAAATTTTTGGCAAAAAATGCTAAATTTGCGGCTGCATCCCCCGCAAAAGCAAACTGAAATTTTCAGCACTCGTAATCTCCCCTGTCGAAAATTTGCAGCTACTCTCTGTTGGAATTCCGTCAGAAATTTGCTGTGTCTGTCGGAAAAAATGTCCCATTCACTTTTTAAACCCATGAACGCGAAAACACGACAACAGCATTAAACCAGAGCCGGTGGAAGGGCCCTCGTACCCTCGGTATGCTCAGGGCTTCATGTTACGTATGAAAAAGTGTAGTTTTTTCAATTTTTTTTCAAAATATAGAATAGGAAAACATGTAGATAGTTACCCAAAATTGACAAATTTCTTACTTTTCATTAGTGCACAGTAATATCTGCCGTATTAAACGACATCTTTTTGCAAAGACAATACAAATTGTATCTGATTTCTTTGCGTTTCCAAATTTTAGAAAAGTGGGCAATATGGCAGCTTTCATTAAACGTCCAAAAACCAAATATGTATCAGCTTCAGGAGGCTCCGCCTCCTGGCCCCCTGACCAAGACTCGGCCCCTTGACCCCGCTGGGGGCTCTGCTGCCAGACACCCGTGCAGTGCTCCCAGAACCTGCACCCCTTCTCAACTTGGATCTTAAACCCCCCAACGAATAATTCCGGGTAACTCGGTAGATCGTACGAGTACCTTCTGCAGCAGGTCGCAGGACGTCTGCCATGTGATTCGTTCCAACTGGAGGTTGCCCATCGCCAGCCAGACGGACAGCAGCTGATGTAAGGCTGTGTTCAGAGTCATCAGTTGTGGACACTCATGGTCAATACCTGGACTTCGTAGAGCACCCTTCAACCAACCACAGCAATAACAACAGCTATAGCACTGCATGTATATGACACTCGGCGTGATACGGATAGCTGTTGCAAATAGAGACTGCAATTCCGGGATCCCGAATCCCGGCCGTTTTTGCCAATCCCGAATGGGATTCGGGAGCGTCCCAATCCCGGGATTTCGAGATTACAAAAAAATCGTTAAAATCGCAATTTTCGAGCATTAAATGATAAAAGTAACAATTCTAGAGGTCTAATGAAAAAATATTTTATGAGCGCTAGATTTCTACTCCTTGCTGTGCACTGTAATTTGTATTTTGACAGTCACAGTGACTACCACATCTAATGCATGAAATAAGTCTATAAAATAACGACCGATTTGTAAGCCTAATCCCGAAACGGGATCTCGTAATCCCGGGATTACAAATTTCTCAATCCCGGATCTCGAGATGAGAATTCAATCCCAAGATTGCAATCACTTGTTGCAAAATACTGCGAATGGTTAGAGATACAACGTCTCTATACACTTCCGGAAAAGTCCGGTTGACATGTATCATTCGTGCACGCGTGTTGAGCCGGTGCTCCCCAGGCCCGTCGAGAGGGGGGAAGAGAAAAGGGTAGGCGAGTTTAGTTACCCAGGGCCCCGCGACGTTTGGGGGCCCCACCGTCGCTCAAAAATATAAAGTAAAACAGAATGTGCCATATTAAAAAGCAAAATTCAAAAATTTTCTCCGCAGAGCGGCCCCGCGAGAATGCTGTCTCCAGGCGCGCGGTGGCTCTCGGCGTCTACTTGTGCTCTTCGGTACGACTTATAACGGCAGTTATTATAACGACACTTATTCTGAAAGTAGTAGTCATCCGTGTGTAGCTTAGGCCTATTTTCATATGTGCGTATAGTATGTCTGTAGTCCGAATCCCGTTTTAGGGTTAGACTAGAAAGCAGTCATAGCCCGCACACCTCCGCCAAGGCAATGTTGTTCGCTAGGTGGCAGCACCATCTTCGGTTTTGCAGCGGTTTCGCTTATGCCCCATTGAAGCAATGGTAACAAAAATTTCAAAGTGATCCAGAATCCAGGATTCCTTCCGGATCACGCCCAAAATTGAATCACTGGTAGTTTGTGCTATCCCGACATACCCTCAAAATTTCAGAAAGATCCGTCCATAACTTTTTGAGTTATCTTGCTGACTCACAGACAAACAAACAAACAAACAAACAAAAACCGGCAAAAACATTACCTCCTTGGCGGAGGTAATAAACAGGCTTTAGAATGGGGACAAAATGCGTCTTTAACTCTTTGGATTTGGTGACCCTTGGACGGAAAACTTAAATTTACTCAAATTCGGACTGCTTTTTTGGACTAGCTAATGGCCATAGGTTCTATGTTTCCTATGTTGATGATCGCCATTGCCGGAGAAATGTAGTCACTTGTTACTGACGTAGGCTATTTGCCTTTGGCGATTTTATTTCACATTATAGAATGCTTTTTCTTGCGTGTGAACAAATACAAAAAGCCCAGCTGTTGCTAAAATAGCCGACCGTACTGGTTTTCAGTGACTTGCAAGGTCGTCCAAGGTCGATGATTTTCATTTCATTTGAAAGCCAATATGCGACGTCCTATCAATGATTAATAGCAATCTAGGCCCTATCTTGCACCGTTTAGCCACAGTACATCCGTGAGGAACAGACGGCAGACGGACAGACAAACGGACGACAACCATGACAACAGCTCGACCGTTAGTAAAGTACGGTCGGCTAAAAACGGCATGTACGCGTATAGACTAGAAGAAACGACAGCAGGCGCAACGCTAAAAATTCGCCGCCACAAAATATTCGCCTATTCACGTCTGCCCAATGGATACGATCAATTGCTCAATATTTAATATAACTATTATTATTATTGGCAGTAAATCGTCTAGCGGAAAGCAAATTGCAGGCTGAATGGGCCACCGCGACGGGTGACAATAATTAGGCCTACTCTGTGAAAATATCTAGACACTTTGTGACTTTTCCGGGTAATGACATGCAATTCTATCTTTCCCGCAAAAAAATTGACAAAACCGTTATGAATCCAGACTGTTTGAACTGTCTACTAAGGCTGATAATATTAATATGTACGTAATTTCAGTCAGCAGCATTCCCTAGATAAATTTCTTTTTACCCTCCACGTTAATGTCCATCCAAAGATTTCGCGTGAGTTAGAAAATTATGGAAACTTAAGTCAAAATTTTTCCAAACACTGTCCAGAAAAGAACTTTCGAGGACTAAATTTTTTTTTTATTATTAAGTTTTTCGTTGATGTAAGTTAGCTAACTGCACATCAATCGAATCCGGACATCAAATACAGTATACAGTAATCGATGACATACAATTTATGCTTCATAATTCATGCGAAAATTTCCAATCGTACATGTATATGTAAATATATAGCCCTATCCACACGGATGCCATGTACGGATTTTGCAACTGGGTCTAATACTAACATTTCCGGAAATTTCCGGAAAAGAAATTTCGGAAAATTTCGGAAATGTTATTTTTCCGGAAAAATTACAACCCTAGATAGGGCATATACTCGTAAATAATGCATATTAAATATAAAAAAAACTTACCAGTTTACACTACTGTGTAAGTGCGACCAAGTCACACATCCAAAACAGCAGAAATCATTTGGCTAGGACGCAGAGTGATAGAATGACGAACTGGCTGCCCTTACAAACCATGTGACGCAGTGGCGTAACTATAATTTCTGGGCCCCCCCGGCAAATATTCGCTACGGGCCCCGTCCAAATTTGATTCTCACATATGGTGATATCGGCTTAAACGTCTACGTGACAGTCAAAGTGCCGGTGTACATGTTGGCCTACTGTGGGATTGTTGTATCACTGTATCAGAATCACCACCTCAGGCACATTGGCACATTCATTTACATACACTGTCCGGCATCGGCTACTAGGCCTATACATTTTACAGCAGAGATGCAAATTATAACACATATTAAACACAGTAACACTACAAGTGCAGTAGGTTATCAGCAGTTAATCAGTTTATCAAGAGATGTGAAATAGTTTATGGCAGCGACATTGACATAAATTACGTTAGTCAGTAGTCTAGTCTAGTCTTATTCGCCGGCTTTTCATGTCAGCAAACTGCTTGATTAATTCGTTTAAATCCATGGATTTGGCACGGAAAGCCTCAATTGCCAGCAGTGAAAGTCCACGAAGACGCGTCTGCCCCATTGAATTACGCAAGTAGTTCTTGATGATTTTCAGTTTTGAGAATGACCTCTCCGCAGAAGCGACAGTCACTGGCAGTGTCAAAAACAACAGAAGCGCGGTCGCTACATCAGCGAAGCCGGATGACAAGGAGGTATTTTCCACAATAAGCATATGCGCCAGCTGTTTAACACTGCTCAACTTTGCAATCTCGTCTCGCATTGATTCTTTGAAGCAAACCATCTGCAGTGGAAATGCTGGCGATAAATCGTTCTCGTATTCGTGCTGCAGAATGGTGGCTTTTTCAAGCAGTTCTTGGCTGTCAGTTTCTGCAAGAGTAGTTGGGTTCAGAATGGAGAATTGTTCGACAACTTGTTTCGTGGCAATGAATCTGTGATGCAACTGGGTTGTGACTGTGTCAATCGTTACGTTGAAGACACTGACGCGGAATACATCTTCTGAGTGAGTTAGTCGGCAGTCTTCTGATAACTCATCGAAATGGCGTTTCACTTTGCCGACACGTTTATTTTCAAATGTTGCTGCTATACCCCACTTCGGCAAATTGGTCACAGTAAGCAGACAGCCTCTGCTTTGCTGATGACAAGTGAATAACAGCCAGCTGCAGTTCAGCATCTTTGCTTTGCAGATACTGCGAGGCAACGTTAATGGCCGACAACACTTCCGACATCACAACTAGCAGAAGTACAAATTCAATACGCTCTAGTCTTTTCTTTAAGTGCGCTGCCTGTTCACGTTCGTCCTTGTTGACATTCAGTAGAATGGTCTGAGACAATGCTTTCATCACGTCTGTGAAACGAAGCTTCACTGCCATAACAGACGCCAGACGGCCAGCCCATCTGGTTGGATTCAACCTTTTCAGTTTTACCTCGGACTCGCTTGTAAACGATTTCAGAAGATCCCATCTTCTTATGCTATGTCCAAAGAAGACATATAAGTCCTCAAGGGTGGTGAAGAAGGAAGCCGTCTCCTGAACCTTGCACACGGCATCGTTGATGACCAAATTTAGATTGTGTGCTGCACAATGAACGTAAACGGCCTTTGGCTGTATTGCCAGTATTCGCTTTTGAACTCCTGAATAAATCCCGCTCATTGTCCTTGCTCCATCATATCCCTGGCCTCTGCATTTGCCAAGAGACAAGCCTTTACTTTCCGCTATTTCCACAATCTGATGTGAAATTCCAGCTGCACTTTGGTCTGTATTGGCATAGAATCCCAAAAAACTCTCACAGATTTCAATCGCACTCGGACATCCGTTTTCATTAACAGCAACTTTCGCATAGCGAAAAACCTGACTCAGTTGATCAACCTTCGAAACATCTTGAGTCGTATCCGTTATATGGAGAAAAATGGCGCAGAATTGATTTCGTCGACAATGATCCGTTCAAGCTGATTTGCCAACACTTCAATCATTTCATTTTGGATTAACGGGCTGAGGTACTTTATGGTATTCATTGGTTTTGTCAGCAGGTCAGCCATAACAGGATCAAAGGCTGCCAATAGTTCCACTTGAGATAAAAAGTTGCCATTGTACACCTCTCCGATTTTTTCACGATGACCGCGGAAGGATTGCGAGTTCGCGGCGAGGCTCAGCGTCACTTTAAACAGTCGAGTGAGTACTTGTCGCCACGTGTTTCTTTCATGTCGTATTTCACTAGCGAGTTTCTCATCAATCGTCTCGTGTCGCTTCCACTGGTCGTACGTCATGCAGGCCACAACATGAATACTGCAAGTCGAATGTTCAGCTATTTTGCGACTAAGATCTCGCCAGTCTCGAATTCCCGAAGACCACGCTGCACGATATCCGGGATCAGCACGATTAGCAAACAGCCAACACGGTTCACAGTACGCCGCATCGAGCAGTGGAGAATAACAAAGCCACGTGACTGGAATTTGTATGCCTGCTTGTGTCTTCATATTGTAGTACGATTCTGAAAATGAACGTTTGTACTGTCGTCCTAACATCATGTTTCTAGGAAAAGGACCAAGTGGTCTGCATGAACCATGTTCAACGACGAAACGCTCTATGCCGGCAGGATCGTCATCTGCGATATCTCCAGGAAAATGTCCCCTGTCAGTTGGATTTTTCACATGTAACAAAGTTGTTAGTGAAGTCATGTTATCATTCGGGTTATCAACTGCTCGCTGC
>Ga0209671_1003528_pt1 | contig 15082 bp, 7 predicted proteins | sample WorMetHERISLAND2_2_FD_187401 | JGI IMG/M metagenome (GOLD analysis project Ga0209671, IMG submission 187401) | Marine gutless worms symbiont microbial communities from Max Planck institute for Marine Microbiology, Germany - Olavius geniculatus... | ecosystem: Host-associated > Annelida >... | reverse complement strand
GGAATGGTTAAGGCATGGTTTAAAATATGATATGTAATAAATTTTACAAGAAACAAAAAAACCCAAATATAGTTTTTGACGTTTTATTTTGTTTTTTTTTTGAAAGGCCTAAAACCTAGGCTATTTTTGGACCAATTATTCGGCCCTGGTTGGGATTAGGGTGAATGCATAGTGGAGCATAGGCATTAGGCAGGGTGGTCATCTATCTTATTGGCCATTGAGCCTAGAGGTCTGTAACTTTGGATGGAACTGTGTTGCACGTTGCACAGAGTTGGATTATCCTCAAGCACGGTATCACTTCATCAGGTCAACGGATGGCAAAGGCTGTGCTGCCATGCTGATTGAATATCACATAGTTCGAGGTTTTCCTTCAGAGGTCGACCTTTTTATCGCACAGGCCGTCTTTCAGTCAGTATAGTTACTCTCTTGTTATTGTCCTGTATATTGGCTTAATTATTTGTCTCAACTCAGCCTGTTTATGTGACTTTTTACCAGTTACATTTCCATTAGCACCTGCAGCTTTATCACAGGCTGAACGGTAGTTCAAGCCCTGTGTCAGCGGCGACTTCTCATTCCTATGGGAAAGCTAAAAATTCGACCCCTCACAGGATCTAAGCCCCTGGCTCAGCTGAGATAGAATTTGGCACAGTTCATTATGTTTACGAGATGACGACCTCTGGTTAACCGGTTGTGAAGGCCGGACCAAGCTGGAAACTGCCAGTTGGTTATGCACATGATCTGCATATAACGGCTGCTGTGCACAAATTTTGGTACATAATTATAGTGCTGCCACAAATGGTCACTTCAAATTTTGCACGAAAGCACAATGAACCCTTTGTATAATTAAACACAATAACAGAATATTTCACAGTGCCATACACAAAACATTGCCATTAGATAATCACATCTTTGGGTATGTTCCAACGGCATAGCATCTGGGCAAGTTATTTAGTAAGTAAGCAGTTACTGCGGTTTTGGTCATGGTTAACCGGTCAAAATGAATGGGGGGTATTAACAGCCCTAGATTCATTTAGCCCAGTCAGTTGATTTCTTTGGCCACCAGTGCATTTTATTACTAGGCCCAACATAGCCTGCGTACTGCAGGTCTGTTGATAGTGTAAAATATGTCATCGTACTGATGTCTGCTGCAGCTCATTAATGTTAGACTTGTATGATGAACAATGAACACTGCCAAAAGACATTGTGTGTGCAGTGTTTCATACATCACTGTCATATTACTGTAGATCTACGAAGCTCTTTAGCAATTTTGAGCTTAATGTAAAATTAACTGAAATGTTTGACGTCATGACCTATCATTAACGTGAATGCTCAGCCATTTTGCATTTCTGATTCATTCACAACATATCTCAACTCAACTCAACTCGGGTTTAATAAAAAACGATAGCCAATGGTTAAAAAATATACAGACATAAAAGTAGCAACTGCATAGCTAATAAAGCATAACATGACATCACACATAATATACAAAATACGAAATAGTCCACACTCAACACTCCCTTAAGTCCGGTTCACATTCACATATATATTTCTAGATACACCAGAACAAAGCACACACTGTTATATAATATATGTTTATGTTTTCCAGTTTTTGGGCAAAGTGGATGGAAGACCGATATTTGTTAGTTCTTGTTCGTGGTATGGGAACTAACAAATATCGGTCTTTTATCCACTTTGCCCTGGCTAAATACCAATAACTTAAAATGTGAAGGTGTTTTGATTGATTGCGTGAATGGTTTCCGTGCAGGTTTTTATGTCTGCAGAACAAGCTGACGGCAGAGGTATGTTTCAACCAGTACACATCTCAACACCCACAGGTTGAGCGAGGTCCGCCATTTGTACGTCCACTGCTCAATTTCCTCTGGATGTTGCTGCTTGCCGTTGACGGGTACAAAGCTGCTAATTAGGGTGTGCAGAATGGTTCCTGAAGTTTAGTTCTGTTTGGATTTGGTTGGTAAAATACCATGCGAAGTTACCATGGATTTCGTTTCAGAATCGGCATAGATTCGCTTTTTGTAATATATGCAGTTTTAGTTAGGAATAATTGGCATAGTAGTAGGGGTCCACATGTATTTCCGTAGGACTAGCTTGTCAAAATTGATTTTTTTTTTACATTTTCAGTTAGCTTTAGTGAAACCATTTTGAAAAATGATGGGGTACAAATTTTCACGACTCTCGGTGACTTTCTGTTGCTATGACAACCAAAAGCCCTTAGTAACAAGCTTAGTGCGCCCATAACAGAGATAATAAATGACTAAATGTTTTAAATATCATTGCTATAATAAGCTGTTCTAACTTTATTAAGTACAATAAATCTAACGGTGGATTTCTGTCATAGCAACGGTTGCTATGGAGGGAGATTCTGCATAGCAACAGCTTATTCAGCATAGATACAAGCATGAGACCTGAACCAAACCTTAGTTGCCATATAAAGTAGGGCTGTCGAAGCGTTAATTTTTTCAACGCATTATTAACACATTATTAACGCACCCAGTCCCGTCGAGAGGGGCCCGGGGTAACTTCCCCACTACTCTCCCTTTCGACAGGCCTGCGTGCGTTAATAATGCGTTAATACTGTTTTGCCTAGCAGCCATTACTATGGATACCGTGGTACGGTAACCTAGTTACGAAGTTTTCATGACATAATGTCACTCATTAAGTGAAGTGAAATGTTATGAAACATTTAGCATAGTGCAAAATGTTTTGAAATGATGTCCCAAAAGGCCTCATATCAACACGGCTTAATTTTTGCTCACATTTTTCCTCGATCTGGTGTAATTATGTCAGAAAAAATAGTTTCGCAATTTTCCGTTAATGGAGTGGCTTTTGTTGCTGTGACACTTAGAGCGTTTAGCAAAATCTTATAAAAATAATGCACTGTGATTGCTTAAGTCCTTGTTTTTAATTGTCCTGACTGAAAACATTGGGCAACTTCATTTTTTGACTTAGGCTTTCGCTGAGCCTAAACTTCGGTCTAAGTACCTACTTAAGTCAAAAAGTGAAGTGATTTCGCTGAGCGAAAACATGGCGACTAACACAGATAGTTTAGTAAATTAAAACAGTCTGGTACCAAAAATAAATGCCGTAATGGCTACACAATGACGTAAGACTTTACGTGATTACGCCATTTGCGTGCGCGGTGCAATTAAATAAGCAAGTCCAAGTGTAACTGGTTGATATATTTCCAGTTAGGTTTACCGGTTTTCCGCCATCTTTAATCGTTTAGTTGAACTTTGGTCTAAGTACAGACTTAAGCATTTAGCTTTCGCTTTGGCTCAGCGAAAAGACTCAGCGAAAGTCTAAGTCAAAAAGTGAAGTCGCCCATTGTGCTGTGTCTGAGTGTTTTCATTCATGCACCATACCACAGCTGATTTATACACTGTACAGTGTGAACTGTGTAGTGGCAACTTAGCAGTTTTCACGGTTCTGTGCGAACAGTATCATCTGGCATTGCAACGTGATCCCACCTACATGGATGTAAGTCAATATTTTTTTAACCCATCGCTAATATAAGGACCTAATATGTCTAAAAAACTGGACCTCTGATACATATTTGGATAACTCCATTGTTACTTTGTGTCATTCAGTTAATCAAAACACATTTTATAGCATAACATGTTGTAAGCAAATCAGAGGTTTATGTTGGAACAGTACTAGCTGCAGTTTTGCTTTGGCACTGCATGATAATACTCTGGACAACGAAACAATAACGTCGGTCATGTCATTGAAAAGTCAGCATTATAACATTAACAAACTGTTGATCGTGACATCATGACTATCAAACTGTCATTCATTCTTTGTAGCAATCAAACTGCTGTCATTTTACTCAGGCATGTGCCCGGAAATGTCTGCTCATGATGAATGTCTGCGGTTGCAAAGCATCATGACAAAACGGAGAAGACATCTCAGGACGTGTGTCAGAGTAAGGGGACAGCAGTTTGAACATTTATTGAAACACCCTAACTACGTTGTTGCTAGTTGATTATTTGATGTGATCTCCGACTGTCTGTCGAAATTTTGTCCACAAACAAATTAAATGAAAGGTTTGTGTTTTGACGAAGTAATGAAATTTATTGGTTACCATTTCAATCTATGTGTCTGTTCAAAGAGAATGTGGTCTGGTTGTGCAGTATCTAAGTCGGATTGGCGAGCTCTTTTTTCATCTTCCGTCACAGAGGCCAAAAATGTCTGGATTATTTGGTAATTCTTTTAACAATGTTTATGTCTGTGAAAATTTTGGCTTTAAGAAATTGGCTAATATGAAGTTTAATCCAGACTGTGAATTTTTCTTTAGCTCAAACATTGTTGGAGTTCTACAGTTGTTTTCTTTCTAACATTACTTAGTTTTTTGCTTGATTATTATGTATTTTCAGATCCATGTCTGGCACATAAATTTGTCACAGAGCCCTTGAATTAATGTCGTGTTGATTGATATGACTTCAGATGCATTCATTGTAGCTGCTTCATACTGCTTTTCCTGACGTGACTTTGACCGAAACTTGACTCATTGAAATTTGGTTATTCCATGACTTGTGTTGTCCTCCTATCTCTTACCACAATCTCTGCCCATAATCTCGTTCCAGTCAAGCATGACTTAATTCTGTGTATCACATGCACGTTCATGCAGGCAGAACACACCGTTGATCACAGCCATGATATAGGGTCATTTCGTCTCTGTCTTGAGTGTGTCGTGTTTGTTATACTTGCTTAATACACACTAGACTGTGACGAAACTTGTACTCAGTTGTTAACATTTTCAATAATTCTGATTAGTTGTTAATTTTTGCAGCCCTGCTGATTAGTACTAGCTGGATTAGCTACTTTGATTAGTTATTAATAGTTTAGAGGATACAGGGTGAAGGCCTATTGTGGCTGATTTCGCGCGAAAGCAGCTACTGCTTTAGTGCGTCTTAGCCATCGCAATTCTGTCTGTCTGTTCGTCCGTCCCTCTGTCCGTCCGTCCGTCACACGGGTGGATCAGTCAAAAACGGTGCAAGCTAGGATCACCAAATTTTCACTGTCTGCTGCCTGAAAGACTCTAGTTTCAGGAACCATAGAGCTTTACCATAAATTCGAAGGGGGGTCACCCGAACGAGGTCGCTAAATGAGAGGGGGGGTAGGAAAAATTTGCGATTTTTAGCCAGTAAGTTGCTGCATCTCAATAACTGTGCGAGATAGGGCCTAAGTTACTATTAATCACTAATAGAAAGTCATACACCTGCTCTCAATTGCCACCGAATTCAATGACCTTGGATGACCTTGAACGCCAAAATAAAGTTTTTCATGGATTTTTTTGCGATTTTTGGCTGCAAGAGACATTTCAAAAGCGAATTGTGCCGAATTCGCTACAGATAGACCAAGACAAGCTACATATGAAATTTTCAGCATTGAACGTAGATTTCAGCGGTCCAAGTCTCGATTTTCTAGGTTTAGTGAAACCTGCGCACAAAGGCATCATATATGGTACCGCCTAAAAGTCGTTATTTTACCGTTGTTGGCAAGTCTACTGTGAAAATGGTTGCAGATAGGAGTGGGCACGCTGCCTATCACAACAAGCTTTAGTGACGAGCTTTTTAGTCGTATTAACATTGATGACTTTGAAAGACCTTAGCTCTAAAATTAAGGGGTTTCATTGTTTTCTTTGGCAGTTTTTGGCAGCGCCATTCACTTCAAGAGTGAATTGCGACGAAATGGCTGTAGATAGACTAAGGCAATTTGCCAACAGGAACTGCTATAGGTTTTCGCGCGTCTCGTGAGCATTAGCTCAAATTTCTTGTTGTATGTCTCTTAGCTGCAAACTGCGGGTCCAATCGTTCTCCGACCTGGGCAGTGGATTGCTGCGTGGTGTATTGCGGTATCACTAGTTCTTGGCAATCAGCTGCCACTTCCGAGATTCTAATTAGTGAAGTCCTTCTGGTCACGAGTCTGGCACATGTAAGAACCACTATAGCAAGTATCAGACCCTTTTTTACTTAAGGGGATGTCCGATGATCAATAAAGTTGGCCGATTTTATCTGCCAGGAAAGTCGCCCGACAAAAATCGTCATGTGTCATGCAAAACTCGGGCGATTTTGTTGACCAAAACAGAACATGTTCTGTTTTTGATGTTTAGTTAACCGTTTTGTTTACAGGTAACTTGTTATCGAGCCTAATGACGTCATTTGAGGATGACATATCAGACGACGCCGCCTCGGATGAACAGCGAGTCGTTGAGCCTTATGCTGTTGAGCTTGACTGACTGCAGTTGACTGCAGGCTTTGTGGTCTTGCAGTGTAAACTGGCGTATGGCTCAGACGACGTCGTGTCAGATGAACAGCTGGTGGTCAGCGAGTCTTCTTCGGTTGAATCAGACTGACTGTTGGCTCTTTCGTCTTCCACCAATGATATACTGTAAAACTTCGAATAGAAGCCGTGTCCCAAATAAATGTCAGGTCCCGAATGCTTGCAGCTTCTTCTAATACAAGCTGGTGGTTTCTAGTAGTTTTACGGTATCCTGGTCTCTGACACTGCAGCAAGCTGACTAGTTGTTTGCGTGGTAATGATTGTTGTCATTTCACCATACGATTAATGAAAATGGACTTAAATCCACACACTACTGTCAAATTAAGCATAATTTCAGAGTTGGTGACGGCTTTAATTAAACAAGAAATATTTAAATGCACTCATATTCAAGAGGTTTACACTTTTTCTGGAGAAAATTTTGAGAAAGTTTTAGGATTAAACCGATCAATGTAAGGCCTTCCAATAAACAAACAGTAACTGCAGAGCATCTATTCGAAACCATAATTAAGCCTATAGCAGGTTTTTCAATAGTGGGCGTTTGGGCGTAAATAGGCCCAAAATTTTTAACCCATACGCCCAAATTTAAGACGTCCAAATCAAACCGCCTACTTGCCTATTTGTTTACAGTAATCTGTAATCTGTCACTATATGTGCAATAAATAATTCTTATCCAAAAACTGTATCTTTCGTTTTTAGCTGACCGTACTTAAGTAACAGGCGAGCTGTTGGCATGGCTGTCGGCCGTCTGTCTGTCCGTCTGTAACAAGTGTATTACTACTAAGCTTTAGGTCGTGAGGAAAAACTTTTTACAGGAATAATTATCCATGGCTTTTAAACTCGGACATGCGAAGTTGCAGCCATCTAGTGCAAAGGTAACATTGTCAGATTGAGAGTTGAACAAAGGAGATAAGAAAAATCTGCATTTTTCAACGGAAAAATGGCCATATCTCGGAAGCGGTGAAAAATACAGCCAATATTACTACTAATCAATAATATAAAGTGGCATACGCCCTTTAAGATAAAATGAAAATCGTCGACCTTGGATGACCTCGAAGGTCACTGAGAACTAGTACTGTCAGCTATCCTACCAACAACTGGGTTTTGTGCATAAAGCTAAAATTGCATGATGCGTGTTTTCAAAACCAAGGTCTAGTGACGCATGTAGTAAATATATATTGTTTTGCATTATGTTAGTTTTTTGCTCAGTTTTTAGCCGACCGTACTTAAGTAACATTCGAGCTATTGGTATGAGTTGTTCGTCTGTATGTCCGTCAATCTGTCACGGATGTATTATGGCTAAGCTTCAGCGATCTACTGCAAGGGAAACATTTCCAAATTGGGTTTTAAATGAAGCGGAGAAGGAAGGAAATTCAATAGAAAAACTGGCCATATTTTAAAAAAGATGACAGGTAGGGCCAAGATTACTAATAATCACTACTAAAAAGTGGCATATGCGCTTTCAGATCACATAAAAGTCATTGACCTTGGATGTCCTTAAAGGGTCATAATGCACTATGGTTTGCCAATCATGCGGTATTGTGGCTAAACGGTAAGTCTTAAGGAATCGCCGATGGTAGCATCTGATAGGGCGCTGGCGACTTCATATAGGTTGTCAATAGTGACCATGTCTACATCTGCAGCGGTTGGGCCGCAATTTTCAGTGCAATATTTTAAGATACGAGTAGCAATATCTCGGAAACGGTAAGAGAAAGCCAAGGTTACTATTAATCACTAATGTTATTAAGTGACATATGCCCTTTTCCATAAGATGGAAATCTTCGACCTTTGATGACTTTGAATGTCACTGACAATCAATATGGTCGGCTATCCTAGCGACAGCTAGACAGATAGTCTTGTAAGCCGTCTCCAAGACTTCCAGATTTTGTACACTGACGTCCAAATTTTTTTAGCTTGGAAGTCATGACGTCCTGAAAATTCAGGTCTAATGAAAACCCTGGCCCATAGTAACAACCGTCGCGCAAAAAGATATCCGCCTCAGTCATTACGCATCATGGCTGCGTCTTTGTCGTGAATAAAGCTGCAGTAGTTCAGTTTACTCGGCGCTAGGCTCATACACTTACCATTCAAAATGAGGCATGCTGTAGAAAACATAGACTACTTTCAACAGGCACACTAGACACGAAGAGCGTCAAGTAACGTAGGCTAAGGTGCAGTGTAATGATCCTATGTCCTGTAACACAGCGTTATAACTGCTGCTATCATTACTATCTTGACGACTAGGCCTATAATCACTACAAGCCGCGGCGCGCCGTAAAAATTTTGGCGGCGGCGGCGCCCCATAATTTCGACTGGCTTGGCGGCGCGCCGCCTATTTTTCGGCTGGCGGCGGCGCCAGACGATTCCAGCTGGCGGAGGCGGCGCGAGACGGCGGCTAAAGGGTCTAGCCTCTGCAATACGAAAGCGGTAAAACCGATTAAAAAAAATTGCAGTAAAAAAAACTTAAGAGATTGTTGACATAAAAATACATTACTTCGTGTCAAAATTTTTAATCTCTTGTTTTTCGCCATGCTAACGCGTGGCCGTCGCATGCAGTATGGGAACGTCGTCGTGCAGCAGCCGTTATCAGCAGGCAGCGTCATTTCTGCAGCATGTGATGTTATCGTCGCGATAGTGTACATTTGTAATGAAATTGTTGACTCAAAAGTTGATGACAACTAAGGCAGCTACAGGCTAAAAAGCCTATTTTGTCTGCATTTTTCTTTATATTTGTGTGGAGTAAAGTATAAGAGTGTTTTATTTAACACGGTAAAGTGTCGTCAGTATTCGGGCGAAGTGGACTATCAGTACACTGTCAGTTGTAGGTTGTCTTTCTAATGTTGCCTACAAAAATTGTAATAGGCCTATGTTTAAATTTGTTAAAGTTATTAACCGAAATACCGTTAGCTTTTTCACTTCAAATACAATAAAAACGGCATTTTCGATGACGTCATAATTATACGTCAGCTCTACGTAGTGACATGGCAATATAAAGAGAAGATATTTCAACAGTTTAATAAAGTGAATATTCAAAACGATTCATGCTAAAAATTGTGAAAATAGGTTGAGGTTTGTCAAATATGTTGAAAATGCCGTGGACTCTTTTTTTCCGGACACCGTGTATAGCCTAATGACAATATTAGCAGATGATGATGATGATGATCACAAACAAAGCTGGAGATGTAGTAAAGTTCTTTCCTCATTAGGCTTACTTAGCGTTCATAGTGCAACATTAGACGGAAGGGGAGACTCTGTCATGGGGAGAGAGTCTAATAGCGGGGGCGAATCTCTAATAGGCTCTCTAATAGGCTGAATTCCTCCGGGGATAATTTGTACCGGTACAGATCCTCCGGGGGAGACATTTCAGGGGGGAGGGCGGTCCTATAATAGGACACCGGCGCCCAGAGGCAGTGCGTCCGTTTGCTTGCCGTAGTTACGCCACTGCAGCCTCCCATGCTGTCCCTCCCTGCAGCCACGACGTCACTGGTTGCTATAGCCTTTATATATCGACAGCCAAGTTGCGACATGTGCAGCAGCTGCGTAACCTAACTGTCTGCACTGTGGAGATGTGCGGGTATGCCCAAGGGTACCCACGGGTACTAGTACGGATACAATTATAGGCCTACGGGTAGGCCTATGGGTCAGGTACGACGTGTACGGTAGTACGGGTACGACTAAAATACGGGTATACCCGTAAATTGAACATAACGTGTAATTAATCAAGTACAGTGTATCAAGTGTCTTGTGCGATGCCTGTGATGTGGGCCTGGTTCATGTTTTTCATCTAGCGTAGCTAATTTTTTTGGCAGGGAAGGGGGCCTTGTGCGCAGCTTCACTGGTGGTCCACCAACTGAAGCAAAAAAATGAGTCATGTGCCAAAATGAACACAAGCCCCATTACAGAGTAAACCTACAGGAAAACGTCACAAATATTCACACACATTCACACAATAACCTATCATTATTATCACGTTATTAAAAAATAAAAGGCAATAAGTATACACGTCATTAGTGGCGTAGCCAGAAATGTGAATGGGAGATCTGCTTCCTTTCTTCCTCTTCGTTTTTTCCCTTTATTTCTTTTCCCTCGCCTTAAAAATAATACCGTTAATATCCAGCTAGGGAGTCTGGGGGAGCGCTGTGTGCTCCATCAGCAAGGTCTGGGGCGGAGCCCCAGCTGTCGACATCTAGTTTGATGCATTATGGCTGTAAAATATATGATCTGGTGGCAACAGTTTCCATTATTTTCTTGAGAATTAACAGACCACATCGGCAAATGCATTTTAAACGTGTGTTTATGTTTTGTCTGCGGTTGGGGGGCTGGGCCTCCTGGCCCCACCCTTTTGTCTAGGCCTACGCCACTGCACTTCACAATTTGATCAAAAAATTTTGAAATTTTCGTTTACCCGCTTTTTGATTGCTAAATTAGAATCAAATTTTCACACTAGAAATGTTTAGATTTCTGGCTTGTTCACTTTTGATTGACAGCATAGTTAGATTGCCGAGTCTCTCGTTTGACATCGTACTGCGAAGGCAACTTTTAATAAGTTTCAGTTTAGAAAAAGGATCGTTCCAGGGGCGTCCATCCTTTCCAGATAACTAGCCTGGTAAACAAAAAAACTAGTTTAACATAGGCCTAGTTTGTGCGTGTGCAAATGCGTGTAAAATACATGTATGTCTTTTGACATAGACCTCCGGCGGAGCCGGTACGCCAAATAGTCATTGGCGTAGCGGATCTGAAACTGCATCTAAAACTGTCAAGCATATTTTTCGGTGTAAGACTTTTTAAGTACCTGCGTGTAACGTGCTACAGGTCGGCTCAGGTCAGGTAGCCGAAATTGCCGAACCTGCACATCTCTACTGCACTGCCACGTACTGTGGTGTAAGTTAGTGTTGGACCTAAATGTTTGTCTGAACGCTTCCCATCCTTTGCTTCTCCCCTGCCCTTAGAATTTAGTAGGTTTATTTAGTCTAGCGATTTATCTATTTAGTCTAGTCTGTAAGCTCTCCCAGCGGGATCCGGAGCCACGAGCAGTGGCGTATTTAGGATTTGGCAAAGGGGGGCCATGGCGAGCGCGCAGAGTGCGAGCCTATAACGAAGGTCTGGCGGCGGAGCCCCCAGCGGGGTCCAGGGGCAGAGCCAGGGGCGAGACCCCCCTGAAGCTGAAACACTTTTTGCTTTTGAATGTTCAATGAAAGCCGCAAATTCGCTCATTTTTTCTGAAATTCGGAAACGCAGAAAATCACAGCGTCATATCAGATGCAATCATGCAATCTCACATGGCGATTTTGAATCGCATATTGTATTGGTATGAAAAAAGACCATCAAACATTGTTGAATTTTGCAATTCTTGCTGGAAAACGGCAAAAAAACACACATTTTCATATAAAGTCGCCTGTAAAAAATTTTCATGGTCGGGCCAAAGGGGGGCATCGCACCGTGCCCCCCCTAAATACGCCACTGGCCACGAGTGTATTTTAGAGCATTTCTGCACTCTGAAAACCGCATCTGGTGACACCAAGTTTCGTATTTTTGTATATGTGTAAATTTTCTTGTATTTCACCTCACAATATCGCAGGCTTATTAATTTTTAGTGAACGCTACTGCTACTGTATATCTCCGTCCGCCCTTGTCCTGATATTTGGCGGAATGGCGTTAGGCCTACCTCCTAAAAGTTTAACAGCGTTGTCCCGCGTTCTCCGTCGACTGCAGTACCATACTGTCTACGCCCAATTGTTAAACGCGCTATCTACCATTGATCTTGGTCGCGATCGATCCTTTCTCTGTCCGTGCAATGAACAACAGCCTAGGTCTACTGTTTGCCTATATTAGACCTATATCAGTAATGTAGACAAGTTCGACAATCGACACACTGCGCCCTTGTTGCAGGTACATCGTTTAAGCTACACGGTGTTGCATAATTCCTAATTTAATTGTCTTTGTACTCTGCACACTCTGTTTATTTATTTATTTCAGCACTGACATTGACAACACCAGCAACACAAATAAAAACAACAAAATGCCAGCCAAGGATAGAAAGGCTCCAGAAGGAACACCCTAATCTACCCTAATCAACACAATATAACAGAAAATTAGACAAATCAGTACGATTAAGAAAAGCCTTGAACCTAACGATCAGAGAGGAAAGATCAACATGGGCCGGGAGTCTATTCCAGGGGCCAACAACACGCCTAGCAAAAGAATGATAGCGTACATTATGGGTACACTGCTCAGCAAACAATTTATAACCATGGCCACGAGTATTGCAAGAGGGTGCAAAACGAAAAAACGCACAGAAGTCCACATTAATTAATCTAAAGACTATTTTATAGCACATTATGAGATCAACACGAAGTCGTCTTAGTTCGAGAGAATCAAGCTTAGTTACAACAAGTCGTTCACGATAAGTTAAATTATTTAGGCCAGGAAGGCGCTTGGTAAATGACCTCTGGACTTTTTCAATACAGGAGACATCACCAATTTTATAGGGAGACCAAACTACTGAATTATATTCCAAAATAGGCCTGACATAAGTAACATAAGCTTTAACCAACACAAATCGGTTACGAGTAAGAAAAGAACGAAATAGCAAATTAACACGCTGATTGGCGGTACACGTAATAGAACTAATATGCGTAGTGAAAGACAAATGACTGTCAAAGGTGATGCCAAGGTCTTTGGCAGTAGAGACTTCAGGCAACTGACTACCGTTAATGTATAGATCAATGCCAGTGGGTATAGGGCCTATACGTAGTAAACAACACTTCTTAATAGCGATCTGTAATTGCCAGTCACTGCACCATGCTGCAATGCGATCGAGGGCAAGCTGGAAACAGTCTCTATCGATGGTTGTTAGCACCTCAGCGTAAACTTTTAAATCGTCAGCAAAGAGTTTAGAGGTAACAAACATGGGTCCTAGGAGGTCAGCCAGTTCATTGATAAAGGAAATGAATAATAATGGCCCGATAGTGCTACCCTGAATAACACCGCTACGCAAATCACATGTTTCAGACATACAGTTACCGACACGAGTACAATGGGTACGACCAACTAGAAAGTTTCGCAACCAACTTAAAAGGTTACCATCAATACCGTAAGACTTAAGACGGTATAGTAATTTTTCATGCAAGACAGTGTCAAAGGCTTTAGCAAGGTCAATATACACAACAGTAATGCCACGACAATTTTGTATCGATAATGACCATCATTAACACACTGTAACAAATTAGTAGCTGTAGATAAGTCTTTAAGAAAACTATGCTGTGCCTTATTTATAAGTCCATTAGCAAGAAAATAACTACATTGTATCGTCGCAAAGCACCAACGGATGAAAGCAAGGACAAGCTTTAGGTAGAGACCAAGGTAGGTTTGTAATCCTCGCTAGGGCGTAACATGGCCGGTGCCGCCGACAGATCGCCGCGCTGCCGACAGTCTGAAAGACTTGGTTCGCATCTCTTTCAGCTTGCACCATTGGACGGCTGATTGAAATAGATAGACGCCGGAGTGACCGTCACAGTCACACACACACGGCGACCCGACCGGCAGCTGCATTAGCCGAGACCGCATTTAGCGAAATCACGGGACAAAGGCGAAGGCCTAATGACGGCACGTGGCGCTCGGCCGGCGCCTAGCGAATGGAATCCGAATGACGAGAACTGTCAGGCGGGCCGACTCGCTAACCAAGATGAATGATGATTCGTTTTAGTTCGTCGTCCGTGCTGGGACGCCGACGGCGCGCTCAGCGCTGCTTTCAATTCGACCTGCTTCTTCCTCGCTGCTTTCTCAGCGCCGGACCCGGCGTCAACCCCTTACTCGCGCTTCCATCACCCGGTTAAAGAAGACAAGCAGAGTTTGGAACGTGCTGGTAGGTATATATAGGCTCGTCCTATGTCGCGTTTTTCGTCAATACACTGCTATTATGCAGTCGTCCCAACAGGGTCACATAACTAACGCACTGTAGTCGCTTTCTTCCTGTGTTCCAGAATACGAATCAACGCGTAGTCTACGACAAAATAGAATACGTTAAAATACGTGCGTATTTTTTTCCAAAATAGAATGCAATGTTCTCATGACAAGTTGAAGTTCAGGTAACCAGGGTAGGCATAATTAATAAAACTGGGAACCATTGGGAATCTGGCGGCAAAGCCATCTTAAACAGTAAACTGACGATTAAGCTGCAGGCAAAGACTTGTTCAATTTGACCGTATAAGATAATATTATTTAAGAATTTTATTTCACATGTAGACAGCAAATCGTTATTGTATTTAACCAAAAACACCATAGGCCTACAAGGCGGTCGCCAATGGCCGTTTACATGTTTTCACCAACACAAAAATTATCATCGGATCTTTCATGTTTTACATGGAAGCCCTCGGGCTTTTCAAGGAGAACGTTTTAGAAATTGATTTTTTTTTCAGAGTGAATGGACAAACGATTTCTTAACACTAACACTAATATCTTAGTGTTCACTGTTTAATGCAAATATGTTAAGACTGTTAACAGCCAAAAAATATTCAACACTGTATGCAAAGATAGACTGACAGTAGCGCTAATTTCGAACTAAATATTTGCTGCTTATTACTTTGATGGTCTGGTCTGACGTAATTTCGCCTGCTGTGTTATACAGGGTTGGCCAAAAAATGGCACAGTTTTTTTGTATACCTCATAACTTCACCAAATATTAACCGATTTTCAAAATTCTTTCACTGTCAGAATCCGGAGACAATTTGCAATAAAGCTCTCACTATAAATCCTACCACACCCTAAGTGTGTCACTACACTACCT
>Ga0209671_1003525_pt1 | contig 15086 bp, 9 predicted proteins | sample WorMetHERISLAND2_2_FD_187401 | JGI IMG/M metagenome (GOLD analysis project Ga0209671, IMG submission 187401) | Marine gutless worms symbiont microbial communities from Max Planck institute for Marine Microbiology, Germany - Olavius geniculatus... | ecosystem: Host-associated > Annelida >... | reverse complement strand
TTGGGCAGTTCGGCCAAATCGGTAACCATTCGGCAAGTAGGCCTAATACGACAAATAACATCAAATGAAGAAGGCTTTAGACTATGTTAGTGATTACCAACTAAAGTCAGCTTGTAAGGACGCCATGTGCATAGCCCCATCTAAGGTTACCCAAATGATTTTTGCTGTTTTAGAGGACTGATATCATCACATCGTCCTTACACACAGTTGTAAACTGGTAAGTTTTTTACATATATCACATATAAGACTGATTAGACAAATTAAAGTGGGTGGTTATTAGTTTACATTTTTCGGGCCAACTTTACTCTCCATAAACAATGCACTAACAGACATCGTCCTGGGCTGATTGTACGAATTTGAATTTTGCGGTGTCTGCGCTTTTATTTGCAGTCGTTTCGTAGTGTCTTTGCGCGGTGCGTTATAGACTAAGTTGGCAACTTGTCAGTAGGCCTAACTGTTTTAGCGTATGCTTTGCGTCAGCGTATTATAATTATTATAGAGTCGTTTAAAGGCGACCAAATTGACCGTCGAGTGGAGTACGCGAGGGGGCGCTGACAACGCGGTACCGGATCAGAAGTTAAGCAAAAAGGGCTTCTTCACCAGCGACCATAGAGAGTACTGTCAGTCCGACCAATGAAGCGTGGCCAGGCAATCGCTGAAATTTTGCACGCAAAGAGCTGTGACAGTGGACTAATAATTCATAATAAGTTATCCGGTAAGACCTACCGTTTAGCCACAGTACATGCGTTAGAAACAAACGACAGCCAAACAGACGACAGTCAGACATATCGTACCAAAGACTCGACCTTAACGGTGGGCCAATGAAGTACTTGCCAGATGGCGACAAGTAGCTGATCCTCAAGTACGAGTACAAGCATAAGTACCTTGAAATTACACGTTTCCGGGACAGAAACAGCCGGTCAAGCTGATGACACCTCTAGTCTGCTGCAAGAACGACAAATTTGAGTTGACGTGCGTCGAGCAGCCAAACAACGATAACTAAAACTAAACGCGTGTCACTTAATTCAATGTTGAACTGACTAGGTGTTAAGCTTACATGAAATTAAGGTTAATTTTATGCGTTATTTGGTCTTACTTCACGTTGTCAGAAACATCGTAAAACACTAAAACGCCACAATAAGATACTCGAACAATAAAACAAGTCTTGCGATGTCCATCCTTGCGAGCTGTTGCCACGTTGTCCATTCTCGCGATGTCAGTCCCCCCAAATTTGATGGTCTCGCGATGTCAGGTCTCGCGAATTCAGTTGCCCCTCGCGAGACTGTGTGTATTACACACAGGCGTGAGTTCACGACGAGCGGCGTGGCTGCCGGAGTGTCAGCCGGGTTCAACGCGCCTATCGGAGGTCTTCTGTTCGCCATGGAAGATCTGTCGTCGTTCTGGACCAAGACGCTCAGCTGGCAGACGTTCTTCTGCTGCGTCGTCGCTGCAATCGTCGCACAGGTCCTCAACGCGGCGCTAGACTCCTTCGTCTACCAGGGACGATTTGGCGCCTTCAAAGTTCAAGTCAGTTCGCATACAATCACACATTTTTGTTCGTATCTCCGACTAAATTCCCGTCGGATAAGATTTATATTAATGAACAATTCCTAGCCATTTGCTGGTATTGGTAGTTTACTTTTCATGACCACAGTTGATATTTTTTTGAATTTGTGCGCAACTTGGATTACAGAAATCTAATAGAATATTTTTGCAGTTCAACATCGTTGGCTGTTCCTGCTAAATCTGCTTAGATCTGTAAAGATCTATATTTGTAAAGATAAAAAGTTATGTTTCTTTGTGGCACGTATTGTCGCTTTGCTGCAGGTGGTCCAGCCGATCCAGATGCACCTTGCGACGCTAGCTCCGGCGCTGCTGCTTGGCCTGGTTGGCGGTCTGCTGGCGGCATTATTTGCACGACTCAACACGTTCATCTGTAAACGTCGAACTTTCCTGCTCGCCAAGATCCCAAGCCCGCTAGTTCAACGACTTGTTAGAATACTCGAAACCGTCATTCTTGTGGTAAGCATAGGCCTTTGTACGTTGGTCCGGGTTAGAGATGTGCGTACAGCGTCTGGGTTTTCAAGTTTGCTCGTGTTTCTTTTATTTGTTTGCGTTCTCATTTTCGTTTTTTTGCTGCGTTTACTGAGCGAGCTGCAGTCTCGTCTTTTTACGATGTCGCATCCTTAAGGTGGTGTATAGCTCTTAAGGAGATTAAACCCCTCATAAGCTACTGAGCGTCACCTGCCATATGGGATCACGCAGTGTTACCTTACATCGTTCTGGTCGCAACGGATGCTTTAACTTTAATTTTAGACTTATTCCGTCAAGCTTGTTCAGTATCCGTCCAAGACTATGACGTAGTAAAAGAATTATTAAAATCGGCCTATATTTGCCAAAGTTATTATTATAAAAATAACAGTGGCACAGATCTGTCAGGAACACTACGTAGAACGTTTTTGAAGGATCGTACTTTAATTTGTTATTGCCGGCGATTTGTCGACTACAGCTAGAGACTCAGCCTTCTACCCTCCGTGGGACGGTAAAATGAGTAGTATCTCATTTACATGGGTTACGGAAGGTGGGGACCTTGGTACAGCTGACTGGGGTTGCCTAGCCGGCCGCTGCGCCAGCCTGTGTCTGCAGGCTGCACACGGTGGTCGTGCGGCAGGCGGCTCTGATTAGTGACGAAAACGCATTAGAGTCGTGTTTGCGACGATGCGCTATACAAATTGACGATCTTTACCTTTAACATGACGCCGTGTTAGTGATGCGGATGATGATTACAGGTACTGATGACGTGCTATTCCGTCTTGCTGCCTCTCGGCTTCAGCTGCAGCGACTCTTCAGCCACCCACAATAACCACAGCGCTGACACTTGCTACGAGTAAACTGCTACTTTTGTCGTCATTATAATGTTTATAATCTAGTTTATCGTCATTTTCTTTTTCTGTAACATCTAACCGCGCTTTCGTATACGGCATTTTTGTTTATTCGTTGATGTAAAAAAAATTAATCGCATTTGACAGTAGCTGTTAGAATTCGCCGATACGCGATACACACACGAGCCTGTTGTCTGGGTGTGGATTATGTAGTTTTGTTTTTTCGCGATGTGTCTTTGTCCTACATCATTAAGGCTAGACGATTGGGTGAATCGTGTAATGTTGTCGGATGTCACACTCTGATATAGTTCAAGTTAAAAAATTCTATGTTGAATGTAGTGCATAATTATATCAAGTTAATAAATTAAATACTGAATAGGAAACAAGATTGAATGTTTTGGGGGGGGTGATTTTGGAACTGTTGGAGAGTAGGAGCGTCGTTGTAAAATTGTAGCAGATTTATTTTATTCACACGCTTTAAATATTATCAATGTCGGAAGGACTGTTCTGTTTATGCAGGCCGACGTCGATACAATTGAAAAAGCTGAGCACATACAACTGCCCTGACGATGCACAGACAAACGAGACCGTCTTTAATTCCAGTCAGTATAATATCTCATTTCTGCTCATTTTACTATCTGTGAATGTACTTGATTGAAATTTTACGACGACCGCAGCGTCCAGATATCGTATATTTTATGCATAAAAAACGCATCCTATCACTTTCTAACTGCGCACCATTGAGTAAAAAACTAGAAATTCGTATGCGACTTTACTTTTTGGTTATTCAGTACCAAAGAGCTATAAGCTCATATCTCGACTACGCCTACGTGAAAACTATTTAGGCCTATTTGCGGAAGTTAGTGACGTTTTAGCTAAAATCGTGAAGTATGAATATCATTTGTATTCTTTTTACGACCGCAGCATTGCCCACCGCCACATCAAATTATTTTTTTCAGCCCGTCTTTTATCTTTTCACATTTTGCCATAAGATTTTCAATGCATCCACGTCCTCGCTGTGTCACAACTTATGCATTTTTAGCTTGCATATAGCCGTTTCCGTCTTTAAAGGTTAAGGGTGGTCTATAGCTCTTTATAGGAAACCCATCTCAGAGCTACGAAGCGTCACCTGCCATATGGGATCACAGTGTTTCTGCCACTCCACACAGGTGAGCGCGTCCCGCCTTAACCCCAGCCAGATAGGTCGGTGTTTGGTTCACCTCTCTAGGAAGGATGGAAGGCTGAGTTGACGAATACGTGTTATGGTTTAGACATTAAAAATCGCTTAGAAATTTTCACTTTTTTATTGAGTATACGCAAGTCGTTTGCACCGAAGGTCTTTGCTGCTGCAGTGGCCACGTTGATTCAAGGTAGCGGAACTTCGTACCTGGACTGGCTATGGTCGAGAAACACTCACTACCTGTTCGACTACGATGTCTGTCTTACGGCGTTTCTTATTTACTTCGTTATGACTATCTGGACTGCAGGCTCCGCAATAGCTGGCGGCGTCTTCGTACCCGTTCTGTGAGTTACCATTTATTGTACTTTGTACGATAAAGCCCAAATTCCTTTACGGGGACTTGTCACAGACTTTGTCGCAAACATCTCGGTTTGTGTCTGCGACTTTCGTGATTTGTGTCGGCGAATTTCACTAAAACTTTATGATTTCATGATTTGTCACCGTTTGTGTCCGTGACTTTCATAATTTGTGTCCACGACTTTCCCCACGGAGAAGTTTCGGTGAAAGTCGGCGTAATGAAATTTGGGCATAAGTTAGCTTTTCCAGTGCCTTTGAAGCATAAAATTGTGGCAGTTTACTGTCGGATAATTAGCCCACAAATGGCACTAAATCGTAAACTTTAGGCTTATTGGACACGATTTCTATTTTAATATTGAAATCGTGCATGAAGTACACAAAACACGTACGTCCTACAAATGATGACCTTTGACCTTTGACCTAGGTCTGTCAGTGTCAAAAATGATTGATTATGAATCAGAACTGTAACTTACATTTTTCTGGTATATATCATTTGTGGCACAGAGTGTCTGGGAGCCTGTACGGTCGGGCTATTGGCGTCGGTCTGTGCTATTTGTGGAAGTCAGTCAACGGAACGCCGTATCCACTGGATGATGCCTGGCGTTGGATGGACCCCGGGGTCTGGGCGGCTATTGGAGCAGCTGGACTGCTTGGCGGAGTCAATCGCATAGACACGGCGTCTACCGTCATCGTCGTACGTCTAACGTTATATACACGGTGGGCCAAAAATGGCACAATTTTACACGCCAATAACTTTATCAAATATCAACCGTTTTCGGCCGACCGCTAAGCTGTAGGCTTAAGGTCGGCCCTTTGTCGTGATTGTTGTCTGTCGGTTTGTCTGTCCGTTTGTCTGTCACAAATGTATTGTGGCTAAACGGTACGAGATAGGGTCTAGGTAACTATTAATCACCAAAAGGAAGTGGCATACGCCCTTTCAGCTGACACCAAAAATATCGACTTTAGATGACCTTCAAGGTTAGTGACAACCAGTACGGTCGGCCCCGCCCTAGCGACAGCTAGGTTTCTTGTTGCAATTTTTTTTCACGGTAGGCCTACACGTACGGTCGGCTAAAAATACGACTAGGCCTGCGTGTAGACCTAGTCGTATTATTAGCAGACCGTACTTAAGTAACGGTCGGGCTATTGGCATAGTTGTCGTTATTTGTCTGTCTGTTTGTCGTCTGTTACGGATGTATTATGGTTAAACGGTGCGAGATACAGGCTTTTAAATGACATCAAAATCGTTGACCATAAATGACCTTGAACGCACTGTGGTATATGCCAATCGTGCGGTATTGTGCCTAAACGGTAAGTCGTAGAGGGTCGGCGATGGTACCATCAGATATGACGCTGGCGAGTTCCTATTGGCTGTTAATAGTAACCATGTCTCCATCTGCAGCGGTTTAGCCGCAATTTTCAGTGGAAAGTTTCCAGCTGTAAGTGGCCGTATCTCGGAAATGGTCAGAGATAGGTCCAAAGTTATTATAAATCACTTATAGGAAGTCGCATATTGGCTTTCAAATGACGTGAAATCATCGACCTTGAATGGCCTCAAAAGTCACTGACAACCAGTATGGTCGGCTATCAGTGATGGGCAAATCACAAATTAAATCACAAGTCCAAATCACAAATCATTTGCAAAAATGATTTAAATCAATGTCCAAATCACAAATCATATCCTCAAATCACAAATCATTTGAAGCCAAAATCAAATCAAGTCACAAATCATTTTTATCACAACTTGCATTTTTTAAAAATGTTTAATTTATATAATGTAATGTGTCAAAAATCGCACCATATTTAAAATTAAGAATTTTACACCAAGCATAAGCCAGTGTGTGCAATATGATGATGGGTATAAATAGAGTCTACCATTAGTCCCTTATTCTCTTTACATGAATCCAAAATTCTAACTGTTGCAGCTGCTGCTGTGCTCACATGTCAGCAAAACAGCAGCTGCCATTGGTTAGGTCCTAGGCCCCTTACTGCTTCACAAATATTCTATTTGACAAAGAAGACTAGTGAACCTTGCAACTTGTTTCATTGTCGCTTGTCAACACAACAACTGTATCACCACTTACACTGACACAACTATACTATCTACTAGTATCTAGCGTACACTTATCAACAGATGTCAAGATAAATCCGCTGATACTTAGCAAGAATGTCAAGTTTTATGTCAAATGGCAAGCTGTCATTAATCAGCGTTGTTCTCGATCTTGAAAAGCAGCGCCTCCACAATTGTGGCTGTCAGTCTGGCACGCCTCGCTCTGATGATGGCTCCACATGTTGAGAGCATACCATCGAAAATTTTTGTGATTTGGAATGATTTCAAATCAAAATCATAAAATTTTAAATCAAATCAAATCACACGTTTTGTAAATCGCATCATTATTTTTCAAATCAAGTCACTGTACGTGATTCAATCGTGATTTAAATCAAATCATGATTTGGATTTGCCCATCATTGTCGGCTATCCTAGCGAAAGCTGGGGTTTATGTTCAAAATTCTCTCACTGTTGGAATCATACCCGGTTATCCATAATCATCGAAATTATTCCATTTTTAAAAAGCAATGACGAGTGTTCTCAGTCAGTGTTGCGAAAAGTTTGCGATGTGTTGGGATCTTCGGTGATGATCACCGCACTGAGAATTTACTGCTGAGAGTGTTCGTAATAATATTTTGAAATTCAACTAATAGTTTTAAAAAAAACTTGCGACAACCTCTCGGTGGCCGAATTTATGGGCCACTCTGTATTGGCCGGATTCTGCATGCGGGACCATAATAGTTTGAATGTTGTCGTTGCAGATGGAAATGGTCGGCGACATATCGCTGGTTATTCCCAACCTGACTGCGATCATCGTGGCTAAGATGGTAGCCGACCAGCTGAGTAAACCGTTGTTCAAATGCCAGCTGGAAGCCAAGGCGCTGCCGCACTTGGATCAGGAGCCGCAAGTCTTCGTCGGCGGTAAAATGTACGTCTTCTCATCGGCTGACATGGTTTGCAATAATTTATTGTCGGTTAGACGATTTTTTATGCAATTTTTAACTTTAATTTCTTTACAGTCCTTTTGCTTTTTAATTTGATAAACATTCATAATTTAGTGTTGTTGTTTAACAGTAGTGGGAATTCTTATTCTTATTGAATGTAGGGCTTAGAATAAAATTTCGAATGTTCAACGTCGACGTGTTTTATTATCAGCGACGGCTAGCAAAAAATGTTTTATTTCATTTGTAACCCATCGCGTCTTGTTTTTAACATGTGTTTAGGCTTTTCAAAATGTCACTGCAACATTTATTTCATTTTACAGTTATGCTTGTTGGTGCATGGTCGCGCATAAAATGTAGGACATGCATGTCTTACGTAAAGTAAACCATCGGGCGGTTTTCGAACGGTTAAACTAAATCATTGCAGCGGAGACGTTAGCTTTCGGCATGTGTGATGTACAGTACACGGATTACAAATGCAAATTAAATGTTCTATTTATATTTAGCACCATTCTGTATATTGTAAAAGATGGGTTGCATGTTTAGGATAAACATGGAGCTGTGTCGAGCGAGCGACGTGATGAGTACGACAACGGAAACGATACACAGCCAGGAAAATGTCGCCAAGCTCGCTAAGATGCTACTGAGAACAGGACACAGTGGATTCCCTGTTATCAAGTATGATGATGAAACTAAATCGGAACTCGCCTACGGACTTATCACCAGGCTAGTCTCACTGATAACTATTGTCAAATACAATAATGTTTTCGATAAGTAAGTAGGCACGTAAGTATGTAGCAATATCTATAATTACCCAATAAAACAAAATTTTCTTATTTTTCCCAGTGTGCAGAAATGCTTAAGTTTTAAATCTAGCTTTATGTCACTTCCTACCGGCGTTCGATGTCGTTGCTGCATGCATTTTGCTCACTTATTTGCTACTTGTCGAATTAAAACATTATTTGTCCTTTTATACATTAACTTTGATTTTAGTTACGATGTTTTTATCTTTTTAATTATGTCTAGTTTTGCTCATCGAGTAGTGTTGAGAGTGGACTTTGCTCTGCTGTCGCAACAATAACAACGAACGCAACTTGCAATACAAACGAGCTGTGCCTGTGAAACACATACGAGTTTGTTCGCCGATATAGGCAGAAATGAAGTGAAAAATAATAGCATCGTAATGATAATAATAACAGTTTAGCACCTGAGTTATGTAACTTTCGTAGTAACGGAGAATGTGTCATCGGTACTGCGCGCTGTGTAGGTAAGTAAACTTAATACCCGACGGCTAACGATAGCATTAACGAAGAGACAAGCATTTTACGTCGTAACATCTTTTGGCAACATTTCCATTAAATATTATCAAAATGGGTTTAGGATAAAATGAGCTAGACTATAGCGCAAACGAGAACTAATTGGGGGCTGATTATTTTTGACACACAGTGTAGTTTGAAATTGGTTGATACAGTCAGTCGTGAATGCTGCGTGCACTGGACAGGGTGGAGTTGTATGTGATTCTCTGCAGCGACGACGTCTACACGCAGGAAACACCCGGAACCATCGTACGACCCGAGATTCCGTACGAAGACGTCAGTATAGCCGGAGATTATTCCTTACATTTTTACAAATTGTATTTGTTTAGGCCCTACTAGTTTGTGCGTACTGTCAAACGAACCGCATTGTAAACCAGTAAACAATAAACAACACTTTTCGTTTAGTCGTTGGAATAATGCTGTTTAAAATAGCTTATATGAATTTTGGTATTTATCCATAAAACGATTTTTGAAGATTTACTCGGAGACGTTGCAGCAGCTAACGCAGTTTAGTTCGAAAATGGCTATTTTCGCGAGTTTTTTTTTATTTTTCACAGTTTGTTCGAGTTTAACGTCGGCCCGCTTTGTGTTGTATCAATGATCCGCCGTCAAAACTCATTTTGTCATGCAGCCGGGTCGACTTCAAAGACACGTTAGCTCACCTAGTTTTGTGGCGCCACGTTGACATATCACTTGGTCGTCTTTCTGATCAGGGCTTGAGACGTTGTCCAAGTCGTCCTTGAAGCAGGTGTCTTGAGAACGTCACACCAGCATCTGCTGATCTGTGAAAACGAGCCGTCTCTTTTGTGGTATTTAGGACTAACGCTACGGTTTATGTCGAGAACGACAAGTCGAATGAATTGCACTGTTTGAACAGTAGAGTAGACCCATAGTCTTAGTTTTCTTAAAAGCATAATGTCTGTGGTTAACTAAATGGTAGTTTACCTAATTTTATAGCATTCAGCTTAATCGATCAGTAGCACATTGTTGTAGGCTATAACTCCGTGTTGTAAAACGCAAGTGAAAACCCCTAATGTTGTTTGCTTATTTAGTTGTCAGTGGATTACATTGCTGACAAGACGGCGGCTGAAGAACGAATTCGTATGTACGCAAGGTTCTGGGTCTACACGCAGATGTCCGTCGACCTAGTACGTACCGCATTCGGCTCTATTGTTCTAGTTTAACTTTACATAACACCGTTTAGTTCGTATCAAGATCACGGATCTGAAACTGCATGCGCTTAGTATTTATTTCATGATTCTGAAGCCAGCTGTTTCTAGAACTTTTGTGTTAGGTCCTACATTTCTAAGGTCATTAGGCAAAACGTAGCTAAATTGGCTCCAAATGGCTTTTGCTGTGAATGCGGAAAAAGCACTGGTGTCGTGTAATAAAAAATAGTCCTAGTTTAACAACGAAAGCTGAACATAAATTAGAACATAAACACTTTTTTGCACAAAAATGACGTTCAGCCAGTCGGTAACGGTGTCAAATGGTGCATTATAAATTGGGCTACGACAAGGTGATATATCCGTTGCCTCTAGACGTTAAATCGATGAAACCCAACTCGAATTTTTTTCTGTAGCCTGGTTGCTACCTTTCCGTTCCCGGAATCGTGCTTATATTTTAGCAAGATACAGCGGCTCAACGCACACAAAACGCTATATTTTACAACGCTAATCGCTTACAAGGTAGTGCAGCGACGCGTTTAAAGTGTGGTGGGAACTTTAACGACAGTTTCATTGCAAATTTTACTCTAAATCTAATCGATTAGTTTACAGTTTATATCAAAAAAATCGAAGTAATTGTTTTGTGGAACATGTTTATGTGGAATTTGTCGACGTTTGTGGGAGATTAGAAAACTTAATACATCTAATTCTTATAATCGTTTGCTGAAAAGTTTTTCTATGTTTTTTCTAGTTCCACTGTACAGTATACTTATGGATGTGGACAGGAACCGTTCATAAACATATCGATGCCGAAGGTGGACAAAGACTACTCGCTGTATCGGACGTACGTCATCTTCCGCACTCTGGGACTGCGTCACTTGGTCGTCGTCAACGTTCACAACCACGTCGTCGGCATCATCACGCGCAAGGATCTGATGCCGTTTATGATGCAGGAACGACTGGAAGCGTTGCTACAGCAAGCAACAGGCGACGACGTACCGCTGGCGCTGCAGAGAAAGTCCACGGACAGCGTCGAACCGCCGCCGGTCTACTTCATACGACGTCGACCGACCGACGAGAAATCCGTCGACTCACTCTCAATTCCGTCTGTCGGTAGGAAGTTGTCAGCAAACAACAGGAAAATACTGGTCGGAGTAGAGGAAACGGACGAGGAGACAGACGGTCTCACTTCACCGTTAGCTGCTGAGACTGAGCCGGCCCGTGATACCCCGCGTCTCAAGGACTCACAGGCTAAAGGCCCTAGTCTCAAAGACACTCAAGTGAGGGGTTCAGGTGTCAAGGACTCTGAAATCAGAGATCCGCATCTGAAGAACTCTGAAGTTAGAGATCCGCGCCTGAAGGACTCGGCCGCTGGCGTTCAGATTTTTGTCAGTGCGCCGCCGCAGAAGAACGACAAACAGGACTGGGTCTGACTCGCAGAGATGACTGAGGATGGATTTTTCTACATTCCAGCTGCCTCCCGTTTTCGTGCAGTCAATTCTCATTTCTTTCCTTAGCCGGTGCCACATATTGCACACACGCTGTCAACTCAGCCTTCTATTCTCCCGGGATAGGTAACTTGAGTACTGGCCTCTCTGGCTGGGGTTAAGGCGAGGCGCGTTCACTTGTGTTTCAGTTTCAGATGATGCGTAATCCCATACGGCAGGTGACGCTCCGTAGCTGCTCTGAGATAGGTTTTTATAAAGAGCTACACATCATGCACTTTTAACTTTTTTACGACATAAATCGACTTTACTAACGGAATTAATTTCCTCCCATACGGGACAAATGTTAGGCCTATTTCCATTTTCGTACAGGTTGTGTCTCATTTCTGTAGGGAATCCCATTTCCGTGGATGTCTCAGACTAGTCTCAGCCACTCATTCACTTATATTACAATAGCTGTCGATTTTCACAGCCCGGCGTCACGATTAAAAGGGGATTTGACTCCAGCGCGAAACGGTTGATCCACTTCGTGAATTTCAACAGCTGCTGTTTTGTTTGTTCTCGGTTTGTCCTCTTATGTTTCCCTCAAGTACCAGAACTGTCAGCCATTATGTAATACGCTGCTGAACTGTCGTGCGAAAGACATCTTGTGAAGTCCGTACCATCCAGCCGCTCAGACACACTTAGTTTAGACTAACTGAGGTAACTTAAGCAGTAAACTGAAAACTTAGTCCTTCTTGCCACGTGTTGACTTTTGTGCTGCTTAGCGCGTTTGAAAACACACAACACGATGTATTGTCACACCACCGGCAACGGGGGTCCCCCTTACAATTTTTTTCAAAGGTGGGTTATAAATTGCCTTAAAATTCAGCGTATTAGCCGCAAGATTTTTGGAACCAGGGGGTGTTGTTTCATGAAACTTTGCCACGTGACGTGCCGCTGGGTAGGAGTAATAACCCGCATACAACTTTCGAAGGCACCCTTTTGCCTTTAAAATTTAGGATAGCAAAAACTTCCAAAATTCGGCGTGATTTAGGACAATTTGCGACTTTGACTGCAAATATCTCTGGAACAAATAAAGATATCGACAAGTGGTCAACGGCGTTATCAACTACAATCCCTTCGGCGTTGAACAAAAAAAACTGGTGAACTTTAGTCCAGTAACACTAGAGATCATGCAGCTAAGAACTGCCGCATATAAAAATCAACAGATCATTCATAGGATGTATACACGATCCAGCAAACGTCCAGCATTAGCATTAGCGTCTGCTAATGCACTCGAGTTCGGGCCACGTGACTTTGCTACCGGGGAAATTTCGGCCCATGAATTTCCCTCCCAATAGGACTTACGGCGCCGGGAGGACTCACTTTGGACTTTGCCCCAAATTTCTAGTTGAAATTCCCCCTCAGTTCGTAACATGTATTACGAACTTTAGGTCAAAAATTTTCAATAATGACCTTGACGCCAGTCACTATTTGTATACTGTTTACGTTTGATATTCATTTGTAAACATTGTTTGAACTGAGTGAGTAAAATCATGATTTTTATTACATGTATTTGTTAAAAATTAAATGCTGCACTTAATCGTAATTTGGTTGCAGATCAGAGAGTTTGTAGGCAAAATGACTACTGTTTCTTAACATTTAAATATCTGTTGAATAATTAAATACATGCGACTGGTAATAGCTTGTAAAAATAGACACAGACGACATTTGCCCCTTCCCTGGTAAAAGAAAAATGGAAAAATGTATGATAGCTTAAGCGAATCAGGCTGTTAGCATATAAAGATGTGGTAGGCTCACTATGCCTGACTTGAAAGGTCAAATTGTCGTTGTCACGTAGACATTCTTTTGAGCACATATCAAGAAAGCTCGCAATTAAATGCTGAATTTGTCCGTTACCGGAAAACTTTCTGCCGTCATGAAAGCCCCTACATTGGAATAACCATTATATTCGCATTTTAATTAAACAAGAAAGTAACGAACCCGTAAAATGGTCAGAGCAATTGGTTTTCTTTGCGCTTGCTAGGCTAAAGGACCTGGCTCACTAAGAAAACCTGATTCTTCTGTGGCTTAAAAAGTATAATATGAATACATGAAGCCTAGTTCTCGCTAAGATAGCCGACCGTACTGCTTGTCGGTGAACTTCAAGGTCACCCATGGTCAGTGGTTGTCATGAAATTTAAAAGCCATTATACGACCTCCTGTTAGTGATCAATAGCAACTCTGGCCATATCTGATATCTCGCACCGTTTAGCCACAATAGCGTATACCGATTTTCAAGGTCATTTAAGGTCAATAATATTTATGTACTTTAAAGAAGAGTATACCACTTTTTATTAGTGAATTATAGTAACCTTGTGACGTTGTTCCTATCTTTCACCATTTCCGAGATACGGCCACTTATAGTTTGAAACTTTCCGTTGAAAATTGCAGCCAAACCGTTGCAGATGGAGATATGGTTACTAAAAAGTTGCCAGCGCCCTATCCGATGGTACCATCGACAATTCCCTACGACTTACCGTTTAGCCACAATACACGACTGGCATATCATAGTGCATTGTGACCCTTTAGCCAAGGTCAACGATTTGCACGTCATTTGAAAGTCAATATGCGACTTCCTATTAGTGACCAATAGCAACCTAGGCCCTAGGCCTACCGTGCACCGTTTAGCTACAATACATCCGTGACAGACAACGGACAGTTAGACGACGACAATCATGTCACAATAGCTCGACCGTTATTTAAGTACGCTCGGCTAAATGTGAATAAAACTATAAAATTCAAATCTTGTTACGGCGTCCAGCACCTTGTTTAATAAGCGCGACAATTAGCATACGAGCAGCCTAACCTTCAAAACTACGACTTTCATTTTAACGTCAGTGTCGCAGTATTCAAGTCAATCTGTTGTACAATCGTACACTGATGCAGCGTGTTCCGCACAAAATGTCACAACAAGTATAGGCCCAGAATCGCCGTGAGGTAGCGATACGCACCAGATCTCAGCAAGCATATACGACGCGTGCTACTGAGATAAAATAGTCGTGCACGCTGCGTCATCAGCAAAATTACCTATACGAAAATAACGAACTACGCCAAGCAGTGCAGGGACGGTTATTAAGTAAAACTAGTTGATTAGATTGCTAATCAGCTACAATATATGCCAACTGTAGGCCTAATTCTAGTTAACTGAAAATAATGGTATTTTTGAAATGCACTTGTCTGAATATATATCACGTTGTTTTTTTTCAACACGAGTAAATTCTACATCGAAATTTGACCTAACATCATTTATGCTGTCTAATTCCAGTTATGAGTAATGAGCGTTTTTTGTCAAACCTAATTTGGATTAAGTACATTCGTAAAATTTCTAACTATAATTCAAGTTGATCAGCGCGTTTAGTCGTTTACAAAGTACTGCACATTCTAATCAATTCACATTCTTATCAATAGGTTCTATTCTCAAAACCGAGACCAAGCCGTTATAACGAGGCCAATAGGCGAAGAATGCGAGATGCCATACGGAAAAAGACCAGTTTGGTTCATTCATTCCCTAAATTCAGTGTCGTATTTAGGGGGGGCATGGTGCGATGCCCCCCCCCTTTGGCCCGACCATGAAAATTTTTTACAGGCGACTTTATATGAAAAGATGCGTTTTTTGCCGTTTTCCAGCAAATTTCAGAAAAATGGGCGAATTTGCGGCTTCCATAGAACGTTCAAAAGCAAAAAGTGTTTCAGTTTCAGTGGGC
>Ga0209671_1003524_pt1 | contig 15087 bp, 10 predicted proteins | sample WorMetHERISLAND2_2_FD_187401 | JGI IMG/M metagenome (GOLD analysis project Ga0209671, IMG submission 187401) | Marine gutless worms symbiont microbial communities from Max Planck institute for Marine Microbiology, Germany - Olavius geniculatus... | ecosystem: Host-associated > Annelida >... | reverse complement strand
ATACTGGGTTTATAATGCACGTTAGGTCTTTCACAACATGAAGAATCTCAAGTGCGGATAAGGTCGCATGTCAGTGGAGGAACGCACAACTGTATAGAGCAGTTTTAAGTCTAGATTTGAAGGTATCAGTAGATACAGTTATGTCAGAAATAACAGTTTCGGGCAGATTGTTCCAGATTGTGGGTGAAGCATGGCAGAAAGCACTCCTAGAAAAGTTGAGAACTGCTGGACTGTACTGCTGGATGTTGGCACCGCGAGGTCGTAAAATTTAAATGACACCATCGGAAAGCCAGGGCCCGAAAATAGGGGGTAGGTGCAAACAGCGCGCAATTATTTTTCATGGGTGCCGAGTTATAGTCAATTTTGTCCCAAAATGCATTGCAATTGCAATGGGGGTTGGCAGGGGAAAAATTTAAGTAACACCATCGAATAGCCAGGGCCCAAAAATAAGGAGGTATGTGCAAACAGCACGCAATTATCTCTTACGGAGACCAAGTTATACCACTTTGAACTCTCCACTGGCTGCAATGCAAAATTTTCAATTTTTGAATGGTTGCTATGGCAACAGTGGTTATTAGGGGGTAAATTTAAATGACACCATTAGATTGCCCAACCCAGAATATAGGGGGTTGGTAAACACAGTGCGCAATTATCTTTTACGGGGACCGAGTTATGCCGCTTTGAAGTCTTCATAGGCTGTAATGCAAATGTTCAAATTTTTTTTTAAAATTGGGGCATAAAACGGGGTAAATTTTTAAAAATGTAATCGAAAACATATAAGGAATGTGTCCGGCGTCAGGACGCTTCGTTTGAGCCATTAGCGGCATCGGTCGGTCCAACGGGCTGGTCTGTAGCCGTGCACAAGGAAAAAAATAGATGCCTAACGGCAAATTTTGCGCATGTGCAGCCACACGCCCCCTTTAAACTGATTGTAACCAAATTTTGCACGTGGGGTCGGATGGGAGATGTGATCACTGATGCCAAGTTTTATGGAAATCGGTTAAGGGGTTTCGGAGTTACAGGACCCCCGAACACCATCTCCTATACTTAACGTTCATCGCCCTTACAACAGTGTCAGCACTACCGTGCTGCACTGTGATAATAAATAATACCTCTTCAAAGAAGAGCCGGAAGTATGACTTGACTTCAACAATTATTGTATTATGACCATAGATGTACAGTCTAAACACAGATGACAAATGACCAGTGATATACAGTTCAATCACAGGCAAACAACAATTAAGCATAGATATACACAGTCCAATCACAAAAATTGACCACGGATTAGATATAGGGCCCAAAGTCTAAACACAGAAAGACAAAAATTGGCTATAAATATACAGCCTAGACACCGTGACAAGTAAACAGTTTTCACTGCAAACATATCATAAATGAGCATTTACCAAATGCACTTAGCTGACCCCAAGCCAACCTTGGCATTGAGATTAAAGGCCAAAACCTTAAGTTTCAAGGCTGAGGCTAAGGCCAAGGCCAAAGCCAAGATTACCAAAGACAATGCCTTACATGCAAAGCCGAGATAAGAACAAGGCTTAACATCCCTGATAACCAAAGTGGCACGAATTACTGCAGCCAGCGCAGTGATGATAACAACCTGTTTGCCTCCTCATCCGCAGTCAATCCAGTAAACTTAGTGAGCAGATCAGAGCATTTCAGACCCGACTCCAGACCTCTATAAAACCACATCCAAACCACAGAAATCATTCACATACTTTAGTAGACATCATAGTAGGTGTAGCAGCAGCAGCAACAGCAGCAGTAGTAGTAACAGACTTCATTCACATAATCTACACTGTGTCTCATAATGATACAAGAATGACCGGCATTATCGATTGCAACTCAAAGGATCAACAGATTTTAATAATTTTTGGCACGAATATTCCCAACACAAATGGCAATAATAATAAGATCATTTAAGTTGCCACCTCACCCAACGTCTGCTTCTGCACTACCTGCAAATCTCATAACAAACAAAATATGAGTTAAAATGAACAAAAAGTATCAATAAATTTTATCTCTCCAATCAGCTGATCGATTACTTTGTGGTGTTATGCAGCAGTGTCTGCAGGATGCCATTTAGGAAGGTTGATAAACTTTCAAGAAGTGATTCGTTAAATCTGGATGGGTCTGCAGCAGAACATTATAAAGGATCACAACGAACATCTGGCAAAGTTGCTACAAAAATGCTCGAAAATCTAGTAACTTTGTTAATTATGAACTATATAACAAACTTAAGTTAACTCACATGACACGTTTGAAGTTCTGTAGCTCTGAGCTCCACAAATACCTAACGTGACGATGTATGAAATACCGCAGAACCACTCGCTGCAATACAGCACACAGTAGTAGTAGTAGTAGTAGTAGTAGTAGTAGTAACAGTAGCCCTAACAGTAATAACTACAGAATAAACACTAAAATACAGGTGCACGCAGTTAATCACTCAGTCAAACAATTTACTCTAACTATACTGTAAGTCACAAAAACATGACACTAAACTCTTGTTCATATCCTCACCAGATGATCGACTGACAAAATTCCTTCACTGACAAACTCCTTTCCAACAATTTGCAAAGAAACTGTCGCTACAGACCACACCACACCTAGAAATATGACAGAGCAACTCGTAAGACTTACATGTCTGACAGCGAGCACGGATAAATCATCAGCACTTGTTGTAGCTGCACTCCGGTCTCTTTCTACCGACACAAACTCACCAGCCCCCTCAGTCCTGCACAGTGACACTACTACTACAACTAGATTCAGTGAGTTTCTCGTTGACATGTGTGCTTTATAAATTAAATTTACTTACTCACTTACTACAACAACAACAACAACTACTACTACACATTACAGCAGCACTCCTGTCTCTTTCCACTGACACAAACTCACCAGCCCCCCAAATCCTGCACAGTAACAATACTACATTTACTACAACAAAAACAGCAACAACAACAACAATAGCAACAACAACTACTACTATACATCATCAGGGCCGTCTTGTAGAAGGTGGCACTTTGGCACTGTGCCAAAGGCCCCGCGCGCCATAGCGGCCCTATGCTATAGCGATGATAGCCACAATGGACCAATAAATCGATCGACCAATCTACCTAATTTTCATTGCCTTAGGCGAGGAATAATTGTCACAACTTGAACTCAACTAAAAGGTTTAGTATATGTTAAAAGGAGGAAGTCAAAGTCTATGGTCCAAAAAATTTCTTGTGGTACCAGGGGCCCCTCGGGTCAGTCAGTGCCGAAAGCCCTGCGTTGGCAAAAGACGGCCCTCCACATCATAGCAGCTGCATGCTGATCTCTTTCAACTAACACAAACTCACTAGTGCGCTCAGTCCTGTACACTGATACAACTACAACTACTACAACAACAAATACAACTACTATTACTACTACCACCACAACTACTAATACAACTATAACAACAATGACTACTACTAGTACAGACCATAGCAACACTGCGGTCTTCAGTCTCTTTTTACTGATGCATATGTATCAGCTCCTTCAGTCATGCAAAAAGATAAAAAAAAGTTAAAAGTTGTCTACAGCTCCTAACAGTAACTTATCTCAAAGCTATGGACAGTCACCTGCCTTATAGGATCACACAGTGTTACCTGCCATCCGACACAGATAAACATGCCCCACCTTACTATCTTGAAGGAATGGAAGGTTGAGTTGACCTTGCTGGTTGATTATATACCGAGATGATCTGTGGGTAATTGTCTGCGGACAGGTAAACCATCTCAGTGTATAACGAATAAAGTCTATGAAAATCAAGCAAAGAATATTTAAAAACACTGCCAAACAGATTCTTAACTTTTTCTACACAAAATTCAAAAATTTGGTGTATCATGCACCCTTCTAACGCAAGCCATCGCTAACTTAACAACACTCAAAAGTGGTAGATGATTTTGACTTACAGGGACGCCTCACCTGACCAGATCAAATGTAGCAGAAGTGCACAGAGCAGAATAATTATGACAAGCAGCAGCAGCAGCCGTAGAAATAGCACAAGTGTGAACAGAGCTGACAGCAAACAACCAAAACCCACAACAACACCACTAGCATGCCAGTAAATGTGCGCACAAAGCGACAAGAAAAAACTGAACTGAACTGAACTAACCAATGAGCCTTCATCAAATAGGTTCAGCCAATCAACACTCAATACTTGATAGCTGAGTGAGCATGCTGATGTTTTTATTACTCCTCGTGCACTACGTTCCTAACGTAGCGAAGAGGAGTATATGAGATCAGTGTAATATTCAGGACCGACCAACTGACTGACGACCGACCTCTGTTCTATACTGATGTGTTGTGTTTCCTGGAAGAACTTCAAAAGGGCCATATCTCCATAACCCCCGGGAGTCAAATGGTCACATGACCAATGACGTCATGTGACCCCAAAAGTTCAAGGTTGTGAAACCATTATCTTTGAGGCGCCATATCTCAGTATGGTGCCAAATAAATGCATGTATTGAAGTATAACAAGACAAATGGCAACTAGCATCATCGACAATTATTGGACATCTTTTCCTCTCAGTTCCTAAAATTGGGCAATATTTTATGAACTTTAGGAAGACCATTTCCAATAACGACCTCAACGCCAGTCACTATTAGCATAATATTAAACAGGTGTCTAATACAAACCAAAAACAACGAAAAAGCTTTTTAAAGAATACAAATGAAAATGATGCTCGCGAGATGTACATTAGATTGGTTACAATCTAATAATATTTCTTGTCATTGTTCTGCTTTTCATGTTTTTGGCAATTAATATATAATGCAATGAAATGACGTAATTATAAAATGTAATGCCTGCTGAAAGCAAGTGATCATTTGTAAATGCGTTATAATGCACTTTGGTTCCATTCAGTTAAGTTTCTACCTAATCTTCTAAACGATGCATTCAATTTTTGAAACACACTGCAGTACTACAATGTCAAACCAAAAGTGGCACGGCATCTTAAACTTCAATGTAAGCAAAATCGGAAAGTAAAACTGCTTCTACATGAATATGTCATTACACTGCAAATCATTATTCCTTACAATGGACATATTGCGAAATGAGTTGAGTGAAAAAAGCAACAAGAAGCCCAGCTGTCGCTAGGATAGCCTACCGTACTAGTTGTCAATAACCTTCAAGGTCATGCAAGGTCAATGATTTCCATCTAATCTGACAAAACCTATGCCACTTTCTATTAGTGATTTATAGTAACCTAGGCCATATCTCTCACCGTTTCTGAAAAACTCACATTTTTGCTACCCCCTTCATTCAACCCCCAAATTAAAAATGTTCCCCTTGGAGTAGATGGCTGAAATTTTGCATGCCCAAGTTTAAGACACATAACTAATTATTCGTGTAAAAGTTTTCCCTACGTCCTACGTGTTAGCCACAGTACGTAAGTTACAGACAGACAGACGGACAAATAAACAGACAGATGGGCAACAAGCATGACAATAGCTCGACCATTACTTAAGTTCCGGTCAGCCAAAAACAAACTAGTTCAGCAGTGCAACTGACCACCACTAGCAATGATAATGCACGAGACACCAAATGCAGTGCAGCAGAGGGTTAAAGTGCAATAGCAATAAGAGTTAAAGTGAGTGCTAGCAACTAAACAAACCAGTGATAACAAATCAGAGGACATAATAAACCATCATAGCGACGATGAACTTACGACAGAGTGGACATGTCACACGTGAGCACATCAACACGATAGACATTCATTAGCTCATCCTACAGAAAACAACAACAACTACTACTACTACTACTACAAGAACAAGTCACAGGTAAGCACATCACTACAGGTGACATTCATCAATTCATCCTATGAACAACGACTAATACAAAACAATGCACCGAATCCAGAGTGTTAAGATCTGGCCGAATCAAAATCCAGACAAACTCACAGACTGTGGATCTTACCAGATTCAGATCCAGACAAATTCCGGATCCAGCCGAATCAGATAATGCAGATATCTGGCTGGATCATTATCAGTGAACCACTAAAAGCAACGTGATAAAAGTTCAAGTTATAATTGAATGTCGGGGATCAGAGATCGTTTCTGAAACAGTGTCATTGTACTACTGCATTTTAGTATTTTACATGTTGTGTTTTAATGTGTATTCTTTTATTACATGCGTTTTTTAGTAAGCCCAGTGTTTTTATTGGTTTTTAGTATGAGAAACCACAAGTGCACTGCCTGGTTGTCCAGCCATAGTGTTCAGTACAGTGTGATTTTATGGCAAAATACAATACAATACAATATTACTAGTCTACTACTGATGCCACTGCTACTGCTACAACTACAACAGCCACTACCTACTACTACTACTAATACTACTACTACTACTACTACAATTATTACAAACCTGGAGCAATAGAGTGTCAGCTTCTCTAAGCCAGCAGCGAGATTTGGTAAGAAAAATTCTCCAGCCGGGCTTCCAGTGAGTTACGAGGTACAAAATACCCAGCGACAGAATGCACAGGACATAGAATATTAACACCTTGCAACGACTATGACAATAGCCATAGCACCTCTGTAGAATACAGCATACACAGTTTAGCAGTGATGTAAAAAGTACTCCAAAAATTTACTTAAGTAAAAATACAAGTAAACTAAGAAAAAGCTACTTACATGTAAGTAAAATTTAAAAAGTAATGCACAAAAAATTACTTATAAGTAAAATTACTTATAAGTAAAAAGTACAAAGTACAGTAACTTTAAACAACTTGATGTACCAGGTATACAATTTTACTGACATCGGCCGTAATGAAGACACTCTACATGTTTCGGCACACAAAGTAAACAAATGAAAAGTGCAGATTTAAAACTGACAGATTCTGTCAAAATAAATGTGTCCAAATACTGCCACGTGTGGCTCAAATTGTCACTTTGTTCACTTATTGTAATATGTTGTACACAGCAGGACCAAACCGGAGCAAACCAAAAACTAATTACATACCTGTCACCTGCACAATAATTATGACGATTCTACTACGCCTATTGTCAAGAAAGACCAAATGAATGCCAAGAAAGAACACTTGACTTAACTCCGTTCATTGTACGTGAGAGTTATGCCACTGATCTTACCAAGTTACTTGTAACGAAGAGTATAACTGCAAAAGTAAAAAAGTAAAAGTCGTGGTACTCTAAAATCTCACTTCATTACTAATAAAAAGTACCCTTTACTGTAAGTACTTTATTACGTAAGAAAATACTGAACATGATACTGTAACGCTTTACTTTTACTTCGTTACTTTACATCACTGACAGTTAGTAGTAGTAGTAGCGGCAGTAGTAATTATAGCAGGAATAGTAGCAGTATTTGTAATAGCAATAGCAGTAACAGTAGTAGTAATACTAAGGGGTAGTAGCAAGGTAAAAGGTAAAAAAATAAAGGTCATCAATTTGTATAGCTCATCGTCGCGAAACACATCTCTAATGTGCTTTCATCACTAACCAAAGCCGCCTGCCGCAGGGCCACCGTGTGCAGCCTGCAGACACAGGCTGGTGCAGCGGCTGGCTAAGCAACCCCAGTCAGCTGTACCAAGGTCCCCACCTTCCAAAACTCATGTAAATGAGTTACTACTCATTTTACCGTCCCACGGAGGGTAGAAGGCTGAGTCGACCTAGCTGGCAGGCTTCACACCAAAATGGTTTACCTGCTTGCAGGCAGTCACCCATCGCAGTATTAACCGGGCCTGGCATAGAATAACTTCGTTTCAGTCGAAACACGTTACTAACTATGCCACGCCACCAAGGATAGCACCAATACTCCAATAGCAAAATGTCATGTCTAATAAAAACAAAAATTAATCTGTACTCTGTGTCACCATCTGTTCTTTTGTTCCCTTCTCCTCCCTCCCCTTTCTCTGCTACCTATCCCCCTGCTGTTTCCCCCCTCACCTTTCTTGCTGTTTTTCCCCTTTCTCCGCCATGAAATAAGCTGGCGGCCCTTTGGAGTGCTTTAGCAACAACCGCCCCCCCCTCAGCTGATGTGTGTGAATTTATTTAAAGCCCAGAAAAAGCACCTAACAGTTGTAGCGAATAACTTTTTCTGTTAAACAAACTCGTACATTAGTACAACAATTAGCAGAATTTAACTGCCACAAAAATGTTTGTTGGAAAATATTATTAAATTTTGTATGTATATTTTCAAATATAAACTTTCAAACTGTCCATTAAAAAACTTATTATTAGAAAACAAATTCAATGATAACTCTATTTTGTGCGTTATATAAATAGCATTTAATTTTCAACCACACTACTTTTACTTATGCAGTATGCACAGTACTTGGTTGTTTCTGGTAAGTTGTAGCAGACGACGAACCATGCAAAACATGGTGTTTAGTCATATAGAACTATTCAAACTATTAATTTTTAACTGCTTAACTATGCATAAAATAAAATGCACACAAACTACACAACAAGACAAATAAACCAGCAATAAACAATAAAATTCCGAGCAAGCACAGTGGTTAAAACATGTTTATGCATTTTAATCGCTCTGCTTGCTGGGTAATCAATACTCCCACTGGTTCTCAGCCCGTTTGGAAAGAAAATGTTTACATTTTTCTGCTGAGAAATCTGAAATAATATCAAAGGAATGAACCAGCCCTAGAAAAATTCCTTGAAATGTACTGTCAAATGCATGCATTTTTAAAATTCTCATTTTTTCGCATTAGTTGCCCTTTAGTGTGATTAATCGAAAAATTCTTCCGGGTGCGACACCGAGGCATACCAAGATGTGAGTAACAACGATTGCGTAAATTGGTCAGTCCATCTCACCAGTTGTTCTTCAGTTCCCTTGTCAATTACAGCGCAGTCCAGTTCTATCAATGGAACATCACTGGTCGTCTCCATGGTTACCAACACCAACCAATCAGCACAGAGCTACATTCAAACACAATGTCATACCCATATTTAACTTTAGGCTTAAGGTTAGGGTTAAGGTTAAGGTTATAATTAGGGTTAGTCAACAGCAGACCTTCAGATTATCGAACCATATGCAAGTTTTGTAAAAATTATATTAGTGCTATTTACGGGCAGTTTACTTTGCACGGGTTGGATAAAAACACAACCTGCACAAAAACTACTTGTACGAGTGAAATTTACAGGTAACCCATACTCGTATGTATGTGAATGGCCATTGGCCACCACTGAAATGCATGCAAACCTGTGTTTGCCGAAACTCGTATATGGGAACCCAGACAGCGCCTGACTTGTACCCATATCTACGTGAATGCAGCCTTACAGTACACACATGCTAGAATGTTATAATTAGGCTGTGCTTATGTGGGTATTGGATAGATTACACAACTCGGTAGATGCAGAACTGAAATTCCTTCCCAAATTTAGTAGTAGATGAAAATGCACAGATTTTTCCGAAAAACCTATTATCAGTCCGCCGACTGATCAGTCCAGGACGAACTGATCCAAATTCTATTATCAGTCCGCAAAGTGAGCAGGATTTACCACTGATTGGCTGAGCTTGCCAATGATTAACAATGCCGCATGTAATGTCTTCACGGTTCAACCACAGGAGACACCTAGCGAATGGTTATAATATAATGTCTCTGTCAAAAACTACATTTCGTTCAAATATTATCGTGTAGGTTTAGGGATTAGAATTTAGGTTAGAATTAGGATTTGGGTTAGTGTTAGTGTTTTTCAAAGATTTATATGAACAATAGTAAACACCGTATATTAGCGTGAAGTATGGGTGATATAATCGAGTTTGCTGCAGGCAGTTGAAAAAACTTGCCAAGCAGCTATCCTGTGATAGTCAGCTACATGCTAGCTTGAGGAGTTTCTTGGCCGAACTGCCGATTCATGACGCTACAACCGAAGTCGAGCAGCTGCTCTGGTGCCACCCTCTGGGCGCTCGCCGTACATGTCCGTGCACACGACCACGTACGGCCTTAGCCATTACTTACGATCACTATTCGGTGGCTGTACATAAACCTGGGAGTCGAGTCGATCAAGTTGACTCAAGTCGACTTGGGCCTTCCAAGTCGGGTCAAGTTGGTCTGTAGCAGCGTCACCGTTAAAATTTTCTGGTGCCGTCAGTCTCATTACAAGTCATTTCAAGTCGTCTTGGGAAGTCGACTTAACCAGTAATCTTGCACCTAGCAGTTTTCTCAAACGCGGCTATCAATGAGCTCAGGCAAATAAGGCCATTTCAACCATTTGTAATGTATTTTAGTAACCGTATATAATATAAAGGTAAGCTGTGAATGACGTAGTTTCCATGTAGTTGTTCCCTTTGCACTAGATCGCTGAAATTGTGCATGCACAGGTTTAAGTCACAGGGCTACTTATTAGTGCAAAAGTTTCTTTCCACAAGCCTTTATGGTTAGCTACAATCAGTGTTTGGATTGCAAAAAAATTAGCTTGGGGTCAAAGTTATCAACTGTCAGAACCCGACCAAAATTGTGATATAAATCCTATATATAAAGCATATAGCTGACCCCCCAGAACATAGGCCTAATTTGAGAGTGTGTTAGGAGGGTTAAGAAAACAGTTGGGGTTGAACCCCCCCAACCCTCCGGCAATTCAAACACTGGCCACAATATGTCTACACCCGTTACAGACGCACAGATGGCTGGACAATAGACGGACGGACGACAACGATGCCAAAGGTGTAGTGCAGCATAGCTGTAGCACGTCAGAACAGTCACATTACACACAGTTTTAACTGTCTGTGCAAATTTTTCTTAAAAAATAACAATAACAGAGACGTCTGCCAAAGAAAAAAACACTTTATAAATAGCCTACAGTATACAGGGTGGGCTAAAATGACACCATTTATTGTGGGCCTATGCCTTATAACTTCACCAAATATTAACCGATTTTAAAAATTCTTTTACTGTCAAAATCAGAAAACAATTTGTAATGAAACTGTTATTGTAGATCCCAACACACCTCAAGTGTGTCACTGCACTACCTCGTGAAATGTCAGATGACGCACTGAAGCCGGCGACGCCACTGACCAGTTACGTGATCAACATTGATGAAGCCTGGCATGTGCCCCCCAAACAAACCGGATTTATGCTGTTCGGGATTACCTTCAACAGATGGCCTATCAGTGTTGACAATTTACCACAATAAACCAGCTAAAGGTCATTGTCGCTGAGGGGGGAAAAGTGCCTCAGCGTTTGGTTGATCCCACGATTGGTCAGTGGTGTCGCTGGTTAGATGTGTCGTCCAGCAGCAAGGCGGAAACATTTTGATACAAAAACTGTGAGAAGTGATTTTTTAGACAATAACTGAGACAACAAACACGTTGTTTCTGTTGTTAATTTCTTAAAATGTGTTGCAACAAAAGTCATCTTACTTTTAATTGTTATCCTTAAGACACTGACATTTCACATGGTAGTGTAGTGACACACTTTAGTTGTGGTGAGATCTATAGTAATAGCTTTATTGCAAATTGTCTTCCGATTCTGACAGTAAAAAAATTCTGAAAATCGGTTAATACTTAGTGAAGTTGTAAGACGTACAAAAATTGTGCCATTTTTTGCCCCACCCTGTATGTACAGTGTTCACACAAGTTCATCGCAACTTCTGAACGTCTCAAGTCGTTTGAAGTCGACTGAAGTCGACATGCCATTGTCAAGTCAAGTCAAGTCGAGTCGGATGTGCTCAAGTCAACCGCCGTCGACTTGGGGTCATTTTAGCCTCAAGTCGGGTCAAGTTTCTGTACCTCAGCTAGCTGTACATACCGGCTAAAGCTATTCAAGGCCGAACTGATATTAGAATTTTTGTGAGTCCGTTATGGACTGATAACAGAATTTAGTTAATTCCAGGTCGGACTGATAATAGCACTTACCTGAGTTTTCGTCCCACCTTCGACGACCATTTTCGTTTATGTGCTAGATTAGATTTGCAGCTTGGATGCCAGTTTTCCAGTGCAAGTCATTCAGCACATATATCATCAAACTGTAGTAATACTGCACAGAGTTGCACCTGTATTTTCAATGATTTTTCGGAGATGACAGACACCCCGATCGCCAACGTCAGGAAAGCAAACAGGTAACTTCAAGGCTTGTCAACATTGTAGCCGACTTGTTCCAAACTATCACGGCGTTTAGTTATTGGTACTAATTTATTCGCAATAACTACATTGACAAAACTAACGATATGCAGATTAGCAATTTCGCAACAAGCGGAATATTGCACGAAACGAAATTATAAATAACGATCGCAAACGTATGTTGACCAAGTGGGCGTTGCCCTTACCTGCTCACGTGACACCCGATGTTTACATTTTGACGCCAGTCAAGTGATGTACGAATAACTAAAAATAATTACTATCTATCGAGTACCGAAGGCTGTTCGTTCTTCGAATTGACCAATCTTTTAATAATATAATTTCGCACTTCCTCCTGTTGCGTTAATTTGTCAGGCTTAGCGCAGTGTCACAGTCATTGCGGTCAAGTTTTGCGAAGACTTAAAACTTGGATTGAAGTCTTCGAAACTTGACGTAACCGTATCGTATAGTCATAGTACACTTATCAGCAGGCTGATAACTCGGTGTCCACATCTTTTTGGCATCGTTTCGCTAACTTTAATAGGCCTATATTACACAATTAACAGTTACACTAAACACTCTTGTTAAGCCCAAATTCCATTACGCCGACTTTCACCTATGACTAAGTTAAATCAGGCAATCAACTACTGGTATTCGCTAAGTAAGTAACCTTTAATCAGTGCGACAAAGCACACACATAAGCACAATTATTTACAAATACACAGGCTAAGAAAAGAGTGACAGCAATTATTGTAAAAATGAAGATAACAAATCTGTAAAGTCATTAATGACAATAAGCGAATGTTAATGTAGTTCAGTGCAACACTCAGGCAATACGTTATCATGGCCATGTGGTCGGGGTATATCCAAAAACCTACAGACTGGAAGAAAATAATTCAAACCATGTTCTTGTCTTTGCATTTTAAATACAAATCACAATTGACATCAATAGCCAGTTCAGCAAAAGCTATATGGAAAAAATCATGTGCTTCCAATTGCCAACCATACCCAAAATAAATCCCTAAAAAAATTTACTGGACCTCTCAGAAATACTGCTGCAGTTATTTGTTTGCAAAGTTTTACTGAAACAAAACAGTAACATTTTGCATAGTCTTTTATGCTGCAGTATTTTAGGCCTACTTTAATGTAGTACTGTGTCACCTTTGTTTTTTGTGAGCTTAGATATGTTGTGTAATATTACACAAAATGTCATAAAATAAAACATTTTACATTTGCCACACCCCTACTTTTTCCACAAGACTGCATCTGGAAACAGAGGATTGTTAAGGCTTCACAACTGAAAATGGTGACAATACCTCTTCATGCAGACTTAACCGACACATCTGCCGTCATAATGTAAATACTGTATACTGTACACAGCAGTGGTCTGACTAAGCCTGACTGAAACTCGATATTAAAACAAGCAGCCCAAATGTCGCTAGGATGGCAATTTGTGAGGCATTGTTGCTATTTGGTGGGGAAAGGGAGGGTCGACAATGGAGGGATTAGACGAAGCATTGATAGATGTACTGTCTATAGCAGGGGTCTCAAACTCATTTGGGGCTTCGGGCCACACTGCAAGATATCACTCAGTCGGGGGGCCGCATTGTTTTTAGAGAGGACAACATGCATTAAATGCAGTAATTAATACAAATGACAGAAGACGTAAATGTACTTTTGCTTCTGCTCGCCACACTTTAAATCCAATACCTCCATCTGGAATACTTCGGAAACGCTTTCTGCGTCAACATAAAACAGAGCGGCAAAGAGTGCAAACTGTGGTTTAAGATTATTAAACTTCTGAAAACATCGGTCAAACTCTACAAGTAATCAAGAAATGACATCTGCATAATCTTTCAAGCACCGTGGCTTGACTTCACTTAGACCTCCCACCTGAAGAGATAAGAAATGGTCCAAGTTGCCAGCGCCAGCTTTGGTCGCTGCCAGCATCAGCATGCAGAGAACGCAAATGAGAAAAATAGTAGTTTCGCTGGGTTACTGGAAAAATGCTAGTGTAAAATGAATGAAACGATTTATTTTTATACTAAATTTTTAGAATTGCAAATAATGCGTCGCGGGCCACAATTAACGCCTTCGCGGGCCGCATGCGGCTCGCGCGCCGCGAGTTTGAGACCCCTGGTCTATAGCCTGTTAACAGTAACCATTCTGCTGATACAGTTTGGCTGAAATGCGCCATGCAAAATTTAGGGTTGGCAGTAGGGAGCCCTATTTTGGGAGAAAAGATGTTCACAGGAGGTACGATTGGATAGGGCAATGATAAGTTCCCATAAGCTGCCAATAGTAACCACGCTGCTAACTGTACCACTTTGGCCACAATTCGCAATGCAATATTACTGTAGTGCAGTCAGTACCCCCATTTGCAAAAATGGGCAGACGTGGAAGGAACAACTTGACCGTTGGTAACCCTATTTACTTGTTTAGTTTTCTGGTAAGATGCACCGTTTAGCCACAATACATGCATTACAGACGACAGAGGACAGGCAGACGACAGACATAAGTCTGTGACATAGGCTTGACCATTAGTACAAAATGAAATGAAAATTTTGTTACCGTAAAGGTGTTTACTCCAAAGCTGAAAAAACCTCACTTTCTTGGAAAAAGTTTTTTTTGTTTTTTTTTCAGGTTTTAGTGTAAAATAATTAAAATGTGAAGATTGGGCAGAACATCCCACATACACCATTCTTCATGTCACATCATTATAGCATTAGCAAAACTCAAAAATCATGACTAAAATATAAACTAAATACAAACTGCAATTGAAAACACACAACAAATACAAATATTCTGCGGGAACATCGAAATTCCATGGAAACGAGCAAATTCTGTGACTCGACTTGAAAGTCCTTGGACCAACAAAAAACTGAGATCCCCACTGAAGACATGTAGAGTGACACTACCTCTCTTTCCGCCCACCTGATTTCCATTCTAATCTAACTCACCTTCAGGATGTCTTGCAATGTATCTCTTCCTGGATGACTGCTAACCTACTAACTCTCAACTCC
>Ga0209671_1003523_pt1 | contig 15087 bp, 8 predicted proteins | sample WorMetHERISLAND2_2_FD_187401 | JGI IMG/M metagenome (GOLD analysis project Ga0209671, IMG submission 187401) | Marine gutless worms symbiont microbial communities from Max Planck institute for Marine Microbiology, Germany - Olavius geniculatus... | ecosystem: Host-associated > Annelida >... | reverse complement strand
TGTTGGTAGTCGTCATAGTTCTCGGTGCGGCTTCCGAGAGCGGGTGCGGGCGGACTGCATGGCAGACGAGCCGATAGACTGTCCACAGCATCATAATACATTCTCCGACAGTCCGACAGAAAACTGTCCATCGTCACATGTCTTCCACGACACAAAGAAGCGCCTATGCCACCAACATAGTCGCTGTCATGCACGACACAACTCTCGACTGAAGTCACATGTTGCTAAGTTCCGCCGACCGCTGTCGGACTGTGGTGCTCAAGAAAATTCTTCATCGCCAATGAGTGAAGCTGCTGCTGCTGCTAGCACTCCACCAACTCCGCGGCTTAGTGAAGATGAGATGAGATCTGTGTGTGTTGACGTCGTGCTGGCAAGGTGATGATGATGCATATTTGTTTGCTTGATATGAACGATAAAAATCTAAAAAGTGCTTTAAAAAGTAATAAAGAAAATTAAATCAAATTAAATTAAATTACAAAATTAAAGAAAATGGGGTCATGTTGACATTTTGCTGTCAAGGTAATGGGCCATTTACTTAATAATGCGGACAATAAGAAACTCATAAATGCTCAACTAAGTTCTCAAATCATGCACACCAAGTTGTCATTTTGATGAAATTTTGTGCAGGGCTGGGATGTAACTATGATTAGTTCAGTTTATAGTTGAGTATTACACAGTCGAAAACATTTTTGCTTCTTTTTTATTAGTGTCCCGATTCCCCCGAATGTGTTAAAAGGTTTCTTACGGATAACATTTTTTTGCCCGACACTTTTTATGCGTTAGGCTACCAAGTTATTTGCTTTAAGTAATGTCAGTCTGTATACATGTGTAACTATATGTGTGTATAGGTTACATGAGATCCTGCAAGTTGATGACATTGATAAACTGATTGGATTAAACTCTCTCAGTGTCTCATGCATTTCTGACCATTTGCTGCCATACTGCCTGGACAGCCAGCACGCTGAACGTAAGTCATTGATCAGCAATATACATCCTGGATTTGCTAAAATTAGTGATTAATTGCACTGTAATTTTTAAGAGAATTTTAACGATTAATAAAATGTTACTCGAAAAAGTTTTGGTCGAACTCACATGACGAAAGAATGAACGGTATCTGATAGATGATAATCATTTCTTTCCAGATAACGTAAACGTTTAATCTCTCTGCAAGCCTGGATGGAACAGTCTCTCACTTATTGTGTCTCGGTGCATTTATGAGGGCTGTTAGAGGAAGTTGTTAAACAAAACCTTGTGTCTTTTTTTGCACAATTAGCATAAGTAATTTTTGATTTGCATTGGTGATTAATTGATTGCTAATTCTGGAGCACTCAAATTATTAAAATTAGAATCGTTATCAGCTCTAGTAGATTGTGTGAAATTGTACATTAAACTGCAGTTTGATGTCACGTCCAGGGCCTCCAGGCACCTACTGTTAACATCTAGCTGGCACCTGAAGACTATATTGTTTTGTTGGTCATACAAGGATCTGTCTATTCAATAATTATGATATTCTATATTTCACACATACTAATGGTGACCATTTCTTTGCAAAATGCATAATGTCTGGCAGTTTAGCAGCTGCTGTCAGGAAGACGAGCAAATTGACCATGAGTCTGGGAATTCTTGTGACATAATTTTTCTCGTGGAAGCTCTCTGTTGTTATGTTCGAATGTGGGCCAGCATCATTGTTCCGTAGCATCATATTTAAATTATGCATTTTGTGTTACATTACATTGCATCATTGTCATTATTGCTGTCATTGGTTTATCTTAACCTAAGTTTTGCTTGTTCTGTGTATCAGGTCTGTCTACTGATGACATTTGGCCAAAGTGGCTCAATGAAGCAATGAAATTACTCACTAATTGTGAGCAGAGACATTTCAGATCAGTGGTAGTAGTAGTAGTAGTAGTAGTAGTAGTAGTAGTAGTAGTAGTAGTAGTAGTAGTAGTAGTTTTGCTTTGTTCAGTTATAGTATACTTTGGTTTATTGTTTATACTATACTGTAGGCTCGTGTAGACTTTGTTAGTTAGTTTATTTGTTAGTCAGTTCATCATTTAATTTGTTAGTTTATTTGATTATGATAACTGTTAGTTTTTAAATTACTCTGATTAGTCATTTGAGTTATTAATTTGTTTGCTAGTTTGTTAGCTCGTCAGATAGTTTGTTAGTTAATTTGTTATTTAGTCGTGCATTTTTCCAGATTTAGGCATTGAGCTCTAATGGTAGTAACAGGGGTAGTAGTAGTTGTAGCACTAATAGTAGTAGTAGTAGTAGTTGCTGTAGTTGTAGTAGTTAATGTTAATGTTCATATACCTGTGGTAGATGCAGGCACTGAGGGTAGTTGTGGTAGTAGTAGTACTTAGGCCGGGTTTCTGGATCTTAACTGGCCAGTCAAGTTAGCGTCAACTGGCAGATTTGCATAACTTTTGTTTTCCGTTGCACTAACCAATGGTTATAATGGCCAAAAATTTAACTGGCCGAAATTGGCCAGTTAGCTAACCATCGATCATAGTTATTGTATTTAACGCAACCTGTGTACCATTTTGCAAGCAGGTTATTGACGAATGTGATACTATAGAATGATTTTACAGCATAGCAGAGTCTTCAAAACGCTTGATGAGACGTTTGCTACTACAAATTTTACTTCAAAATCCATTCATGAATAGACAAAATCTCTGTCTGCAATCAGTTGGCTGGCCCGTGGGCTTGCTGACGTGCACTTGTGCTCATTAATATTCATGACAGCCATCTGCACTAGGAGGAAGTACTTAGTGCAGTGAACATCGTTGCTGAGCAACTATAGTTTACCGTTCGGTTAGCTGATGGCCATTCAACGTTTTGTTCAGGAATGCACACAAATTTAACTAGTGAGTTGAAATTAATAGATGGTTTACTAACTGAAGTAGTTACTTAAAAGAACTGGGCCTTAGTAGTTGTTAGTTGTTATAGTTGTTGTCTGTTTTAGTCTCTGGTGTTGAGCTTGATTGGTACGTTAATGATCTGTGTAATATGATTGCTAGTAGTGGTAGTTGTTGTTGTAGTTGTAGTTGTTGTTGTAGTTGTTATGTGTCCAAGACTGTGCTTAGCCAAGCTGGTATGTAAATGGTCTGTGTAATCTTGTTTTAGTTGTACTGGTAGTCATAGTAGTACTAGTAGCAGTACTGTAGTACTTGTTGTTGTTGTTGTACTTAGTAGTAGTTGTTGTTTGTTCTAGACTCTGGAGTTGAACCGGGTTGGTATGTGAATGATCTGAGTAACCTGGTTGCTGACTACTGTCTGACGTGGCGTGAACCGTTACTTACTTATCAGCTCTACGATGTCGTCGCCAGCATTATCAGTACGTCTATTATTACTTACTTCATTGTTGCAGGATTCAGTATGTCGCATCGCACTAAACTATTAGGGCTGTGGAAATTAACGATTAATTAATATTGATTAATCGTGTGAAAGTTCATTGACTGAAATTTTTAAAATTACCGGTATTTGAAGTTTCGGACTTCTTGACATCCTAAAGTGGCTGATAATGAACATTTGTAATCTAGCTTTATTTCATATCGAACATGTCATCAAAATTTGTACTAGAACTTGTGTAGTGTTAGTTTAACAGTCTGCACTCTTTGACTGGCTCAGTTCGTGTACTGTGTAGGCTGCTGCGTCATTATCGTTACTTTTTGATTTTTTTGTGAGCAAAAGATAACAGTAACCTAGTAACTATGATACACTATTATGCACATTTGGCAGTTGTGGTTGATGGTTATATGTCAATGGATTTGGTTTTTAGGCGTATTAACACCAAAGCCAACAAGTCAGTCAGCACTTGGTGATTCAGTGCAGTATTCATACGCACCGGAGCTGCACGGACTACTTCACACATCTGACACTTCACAGCACAGCGGCACATCATCCCTGGTTGACAGTGGATGCTTCAAATCACCAACCAATGATGAGTTTTCTTCCCTCTGCATCATGGACGACTTCGACACTCTGATTCGGCAGCTGAAGAGCATCGGAAACATGGATTTGAAAGGCATCGGAAATACGGATATAGCCATTTCTTCTGCAAGATCACCAGTCACATATCTCCAGGATGAGCACACGACGGTTCCATATTTTCCGCCAGTGACGTCGGCACTACGTCGGGAGCAGAGAATGTTTAGTTACGGCCCACAGTCATCATGCTTGGAATACACTGATGATCACGGTGATGAACTGGCAAGTCCACAACAGTTGCTACGAGACCACGCCATCAGTTCGGATGAGTTGAATTTCACATCGTCGGCGACGGACTTGCTCCAGGACGCTCTTCAGCCTGCTGCGCCGAGTGAATCGCTGCTAATGCAGTTCTGCTCACAGTCGTGTCCGGATGTGTACAGTCCCGCTGCTAATGTACACCATCGCACTTCTCCAAGTCATGATCGCTTCGATGGTTAGTGGACCTCGGATAAGTTGTGAATATAAATTTGTCAAGTTCCAGCCTTTATCGTTTAGTTTTTATTCACTTTTGACATCTGTTTTTGTTTTCATTGGAACGATTGTCCACCAGATGCTCCCCATGATGGATATTAAGTTAGTTACGGTTGTAATGTATGAGCTTATTTACATCTCTCATTCTATTCGCATTTGTTTTCATTTTATTCAACCAGTCGTCTTGTGCACTCGATGTCACCACCAGTGACTTTTGCGGGTCTAGTTGTTTGTGAAGTTCTCATTTGTATGAACTGTCAACAGCGCGAACAGCTTGTTGTGCAAAATCATTTTTTGTATACAGTTTTGATGTATGCTGTGTATTGAGAGAAATTTCGACAGCTTATTTGGTTGAAGTTCTGCAGTTATGTAGTTTCTGTCAGCATTTGTTCACTGTCATTGAGTTATTGTTTCTGTGTGTTGCGTAGAGATATTTTTAGTTGGTCCAGTAGAAGCTGTGTTTTCAGTTGTGTTGTCTGTCTGTTCATCATGTAGGGATCTCAACCGTTGATCTACTGGAGGCTCTACAGCTGTGTTGTCTGTGTCTATCGCAGTCCAGTCGTCAGCGCTTGTTTATGTTTTTTGAGTTCTTGTCTCATGCCAGCAGCAACTGTCACATTGCTGCTACCTGCCACAAGCTCGCACGTCCGCAGGTAAATGACTCATTTTTATTTAACCCAGCATGTGATGTGCAAGATGGAATGGCTCTTGCAATGCAAGCGGTTTTGCTTATTGCTACACATTTTTCTTCGCACGGTCTATGTGTCACATTCATGCATGCTTTTGAACTGTTTGATGGATTTACACCGTGGGCCATAAAAAACATGCCACTTTACTTTCGTCCATATCTTTGCCAGTTATTGACCGATTTTCAAAATTCTTGTACTGTCACACTCTGCAGACAATTTGCAATAATGTGGTTATTTTATATCCCACCACACGGTAAATGCGTTTCTACACTACATTGTGAAATATAAATGTAAGCACAAACTAACGATAATAACAAAAATTTAGGTAAATGAAAAAATGCTTCAGACCAACATTGCGATGAATGATTTTTATGACACCAGACTATGTTAGACCAACACAGTTGCAGACCATTCACTGCAATGTTGGTTTGGAGTGTTTTTTTTTCAATTTTACCAAAATGTTTGTTATTATCGTTATGTATACGTATTTTATTGATATTTCACAAGGTATTGTAGAGAGGCATTTGTGATGTGGTGGGATCTATAGTAATCACACTATCGCAAATTTTCTGCAGAGTGTGCCAGTGAAAGAATTGTGAAAATCGGTCAATAATTGGCGAAGATATGGACAGAAGTAAAGTGGCACATCCACCCTGTAGATGCCATTTGCCAGGCAGGTGACTCTTCAGTAAAGGGCAGATTTGGGAGTCAAATCCTAGCCTAAACTTTTTACGAATGCGTACTAATGGTTTACCAGAGGGCAGCACCAATTAGCAATCTTGTTTGTCGCTGAATTACCTTGATCAAGTGACACAGATGACACAATAAAGTTGTGCATTATATGCAAGCAAGTGTGCAATGAATGCAGGTGTTGCAGTAGCCAAAACGCTCTGATGGAAGCAGGGTCTAATGTCGATAATCAATTTTTTCAGATGACGTAACTATTCAGTTTGTTTTCATCAGTGGATAAGCCAAATGCTTAGCGATTTTTTTCCAATGCATTCATGATGGCTGTTAGCTGAAGTTGTTGAACAAATAGTGCGCATTTTCTTGCACATTTGCCATAGCTTTAATCAAACTAGATAGCTTGTTAATTTTTGTAAAGTTATTTATTGAAAAGAGTTTTATTGTCACCAATCCTAGTCTGTGGCTCGGTAGCCTAGCGGTAACATGCCGGACATGTAATCCTGAGGTCACTCAGGGGCGCAGGTTCGAATACGCACCAGGACCCTGCCAGGTAACGACCTTAGGCAAGTTGTTCACACACATGTGCCTCTGTCACCAAGCAGTATAATTTGGTACCGGTCAAAGGGTGGTGATGCCCCGAGGCTGGGAAGGTAACCTTAGGTTTGGCGTCGCACCGGCCATGCGTCAGGACTCAAGTGGTTTATCCACCTACAGGCTCAACGGCTGCGAGTGGGAGATGAGCACCCTGCCTATGCCCCAGCTGGGGCATGGTTTCCTTTACCTTTAATCCTAGTCAAGTTATTGTGTTTTATTGAAGGTCGTGAGCGTATTCTCCAAGTACATACTGAGCTGTGAGATCTCTGAGGAGTGGGACGAGGCGATGGCACGCTATGTGGTCAGCGTGTTACTTGACCACTACAATGAACTATTCCAAGTTCCTGTGGCTCTCGTCACTCGGATCAGTGAGAAGTTGTGCGAGAAGAAGAAGGCAAAAATTTCCCGGCCATTTTGGGTTTGTCATGAGTTGTATCTTGCTGTAGTTTGTTAGTGTCATTTGATGCTGAAAAAACAATTGGTTACTTGTCATTAGTATGTAAATTATCTTAGTTTGTAGCCAGTTTACCAGTTTAACTCAGCCCTTTACTCTCTGTGGGATGGTACGATGAATGTCAGCTTTTGTGCTGAGTATATAATAATAAATAAACAGCAACGTTGAATGTAGTACTGTAGCTGCCAATTTAGGTAGGTCTGTGGCTGAAGCTGATCAGTTTGGTCCAAAGATTATCGGCCACCTGTCGCTGTGTGCTACGTTCATTAATGGGGTGTTTACACGATCCAGCAAATGTATTCAAAATACACGTGCTAATGCTGGACGTTTGCTAGATCGTGTAAATACCCTATAAGTCAACTAGGTGAATTCTTGCAGTGGCAGTGCCGTGATGACAGCTATTGCTACATGCTGTAGCTATTGCTGAACTTTATTATTATTAGTTGGAATCGCTGCTGCTTAAAGTAATTCTGATTATAGGATGTACCTGCCTCATCCTCCAGTAGACAGCATTCTGTCATTGATGACTGTCTGGAGCATAAGAAGGAAGATTATTAGAACTACCATTATCAATAAATATGCAGAATTATAATTGGCAGTTGTTACAATTTTAGGTTTAGTTTGTTTTCTGTGTTTTGTGTCCCATAAAAGTTAGACTTTGTGTAAAGGTTAAACTTTTTGTTTCGTTATTATGTGTACGTGCATTTTGCCTAGAAATACTGTGTCATGCAGGACGTAAAGCCCCAATCACTCACTATATCAGGGCTCCCAGCTGTCCTGAAATTCCTGACATTCCTGAAATTTAACAGGTGTCCTGAAATTGTCTTGAAATCAGCAATTGTCATGAAATTTTACTCATTTGGTCACAATGTCCTGATATGGATTTTTGTTATGCTGTTGTTGCGGCATTGCATTCATTTTGTACTTTCTTAGTTAACAGGACTTTATCAGTACTTTTGGCTTGCTTACTTACTTACTTACTACAGTTTTGCCTAAGTATGTTGATAACAGTGCCTTAGTAACATTTTTAGGACTGCAATACTGATCTGCTTCAATGCATTACATTTATGGGGACAGGAAAACGTGCATTTTCTGTGTTTTGAGCCTCGTCAAACCGACAGAAATGTCCTGAAATTGTCCTGAAATTCTGTAAACATTGGGTCCTGAAATTTTACTTCTTACTCCTGGGAGCCCTGCTATAGGATATAGCTACACATTTCATCACAGAGTGGTCTGTCTGTTGTTTGTCACATTTACGGACCCTGCTCAGACCGTTTGACAGATTTACATGCCATTTGGCAGATACAGTTGTGGAACTTGTGGAGTTGATACCACATCGTGTTTCGATGAGTGTCACCAACCACTGGGAATGAGAGATTTTGAGGTGAATGAATCTCAAGCCAAAACTTGCAATTGCCTATGTGTGATTTGCCTAGTGCCAGCATTAATCAGCAATTACACATCTTACCAAATTATGTTTGACCTTTTGTCCTCGTTGCTGTTAATCGACTGTCAGTGGACATCATGCAGTGCCGTTGTCATACTGTGAGTGAATGACTGCTATGGAATATGAAATTAGCCACTAACCAGTCTGTTATTATCGTGTGGTACTGTTGATCGATTTATTGACAGGAGGGTCGTCGTGCCATGCCATTGACCTATTGTGAACGAGTGTCTACCACAGAGTACGAGCAACAACGTCATGATGTCGCACACTCCGCTCTGCTGCAACTTCTTGATGACATCATCAGCAATGACGTCATGTCACCCGCAGCCAAACAGCGTCGACTTGTACAGGTCTCTCTCGGTTGTTTACGTCCGTTCGTTCTCAAGAAGCACTGTTTTAGCACATTTCAGATAAAATTCATCAGCAGAATGGTTTTGCAACAATTTTGTTATAATGTTAGACATTTACAGGTGTCAATGCTGTCAGGGAAATTTGAGGGAATTTCAAGTCTTTTGCAGCTTTCATCATCAGTGCTGGTCTATGGCCAGGTTCCAACAATGAAGCTGATGCCATAATTTCCTAGTGGTAGCGGAGCTTTTTACGTGCGACAGCATGTAATGCTTCGCACGTCTTTGCCGTCGTCCAGGTGTCTGTCCATCTGTCTGTCTGTCCATCCATCACACTCTTGATCTGTATCAAAACGGCACAAGCTAGGATTACAATAACTCCACTGTGGGCTACCACAAGGACTGTTATTTTTTTGTGACAAAATTTTTTGCCTTGGGTGAGGGGGTTCCCCTCAAACAAGGGCGTCAAAGAAGGGTACCTCTCTGGAGAAATGTTATTTTGCTGCTATTGGCTTGTCTAGTGTGAAAACAGTTGCAGATAGGTATAGACATGTTGCTTATCATAACAAGCACTGGTGACAGGCTATTTACTTTTATCAACATCGATGACCTTGAACGACCTTGAACTTCCAGAAGTGGCGGTTTTGGCAAATTTTTCGAAATTTTTGCCTGCAGTGCACATTCGAAGAGTGAATTGCAACAAAATGGCTAGAGATGGACCTAGACAATTTATGAACAAGAACTGCTAAGGCTGTCACATGTCTCGTGAGCTTTGCTCAAATTACTTGTTACTGTCAAGTGGCTCAGTGGTGTAATGGTTAGGATGTTATACTTACGAGTCACTAGAAAGTGGATGGGTCACGGGTGACTGTCTGTGGACAGGTAAACCATTTCAGTGTATAACCAACACCAAGGTCAACTCAGCCTTTTATCCCTCTGAGGTAGGTAAATCAAGTACCAGCTTGCTTGCTGGGGTTGAGGCAGGGCATGCATTCACCTGTCTCAAGTGGCAGGTAACATTGTGTGATCCCATATGGCAGGTGACGCTCTGTAGCTGTGAAATGGTTTTACGCAGAGAGCCGTAATCAGAGTTTAATTTTTACTGTTGACTGGTCTGGTTGTAGTTTCGGCTGAGTTACCCTGAGCTCTACGCATTACGTAGCTCGGAACTGTCTCAAAAGTTCACTGGAGTCGATGTAGTTGGGGCGGCAAAACAGCCGAGGCTGTTGAAACGCTCGCTGACCAAGCTCCGTAACCTGCGACTGTGATGATGTTTCATTGGAATTCCAGTCAAAATATTCATCCAGTATTCATTGCTGCTGTAACTTCCCGCTGGTGTGTTTTTTAAGAGTTGGCAACAAGATTGTACCATAGAATTTTTCGACTGAGTTAAACGTTCAGCTGGGCGCGTGCATCAAATCATAATCTGTATTTACTTATTTTTAATTTATTAGTTGCCATTTGTAAGCGACACATTAGTGGTTGTGGTTGATGCTGTTTCTGTCTGTGAGTTTATCAAAGGTGTGAGTTTAAGGCCAAGTCGCATCGGTTTACGTAACTGTTATAAAGCGCTAGTTAGCTTTATCAAATGCTAATTGTCAATAGTCATTAAACTTCTGGTTGCTAATACTTTTTAATAGTTTAATACTCTAAAAATTAAACTCATTTTTCTCTTTTCACGGTTTTGGCCATTTTCGAAACTGTGACGTCATCTGCAATAGGGTTGCTAACTAGCTTTATTGTCTTGAAGTCAAATGCAGCTTAATTTACGGCCAGGTAGCCTCAAAAAAGGCCAAATTTTTCATCAGCAGTTATCCCACTAAAAAACCACAATATTCCAGCACTTCATTAATTTTATTAACCACACACCTCTAGTAGTGAACAAATTAACAATGACATAATTTCTGATGTCACCTATGCATCATTACTTGTACGATAAGACAGACATAATTCTGAGTAAAACTGACACATTTACTATGTTTCCGATGCGAATGTCAGTTTGGCAACAAAGCGTCCTGTGTGTGACGTCATCAGTTACTGTGGCACATTCGGGTGTGTTCAGCCTGCACAACATATTTCTTTGAAAATTACTTCAAAATGATGTTTTCATTCCATTAGATCAGCGTATTATTAATTACTGTTACATTCTACACATATTTAGCCAATGTCGTTTTTTGGTGCGACTTGGGCTTTAAGTGTTGATCACAGATGTCACTGAACATTGGTAGTTAACTGTGGACTAAGGGCTGTAGGCTACTGTTTAATTGCTATTATCACTTTCACCGTCATCAATGTCGTCATCATAATATATTCTTTATTAGTGGTATTACAAGACTTCAGTTGCATTGTATAATGTGCGGTATTCAGCGTTAGTGTTAGTAGCGTTTTACTGAGTTGAACCGTAGGTGAGCACTTTAGTGAGTATTCCGTAGTTATGAGGCATGTGACCAGACTTTCCCAGAAGGGGTGGACTGCACCTCAAGGCAGGGTTGTAAAAAACGTTTTTCAGAAGTCCAACCTGGCTGGGTTTTTGGGGATTTCTACGTTTTTCAGTTGCTTGATTCGTATGTGTTTCTGTGTGCTCCCCACAGAATAAAATGTGCCAATATTTGGTGGGTATCTGGCTGGTTGTCTTAAGCCTGCCCCAAGACCGCAAAACTGGCCTCCTGGCTGTGATGCATTGTAAGGTGAATTGTAAGCTTTCCAGTGGGGTCCAGAGCAAAGCTCCAGTCACACATATTCTTTGCATTTCTAGCTCAAAAATCGCACCAAGTGCTGACTGCTGATGCATTTGGTATTTTTACCTCTGCCAAGGAGGTAATCTTTTTGCCGGTTTTTGTTTGTCTGTTTGTCTGTCTGTCTGTGTGTGAGCAAGATAACTCAAAAAGTTATGGACGGATCTTTCTGAAATTTTGAGGGTATGTCGGGCATGGCATAAGCTACAAGTGATTAAATTTTGGGGGTGATCCGGCAGGAGTCCTAGATTCTGGATCACTTCGAAATTTTCGTTACCATTGCGTTAAAGGGGGCATAAAAGAACCGCTGCAAAACCGAAGATGGTGACGCCACCTGGCGAATAGCATTGCCTTGGCGGAGGTACCTGCGAGCTATGATTGCTTTCTACGCAATGTTGACTTTTTTATGCAATTTTTTATGCAATGTTTCCTGCTTCCAGCTCATGGGGTGGGTGCTTCCGTTGAACCCCCTTTACTGCGGGCTTACATAAGTGTATTTATTGAAATCCATATGCTATTATGCTTGCATGTATGCTCGAGACATTTTGCACAGTGCATCGTATTGGCAATTTCGTTATTGTTTGTCACTTTATTGTGAAGTCTTAACAAATGGTTATGCGTTTTTTATCTCGGTATCGTGGCTGCTCATGTTGTAGATAATTTACCTTAGTGTGCTTATTTTGACTTATATTTGAGTGTGACATTTTTATTGAGTTGAAAATGATCACAGGTGTACGCAAGGGCTTAAAAGTTCAACCAAAATATTGATGACTATTTTTACAACAAAATTTGAAGCTCAGTTTTATACTGAGGTGCATTTCCGCTAATAAGCTTTCTATTGTTCTATGGATAAAGGTTTGTATATACTGTTGTATATTGTGAAATCAAACTGGACCAAAATACATTTGGAAGCTTGCCCCGGGAAGGTATTTGTAAGTTTGAACTTACAGAATCCTGTGTACGCCTGTGAATGCTAGAATATTGTACAGTTAATGATTATTTAAGATATGAAGTTGCATATTATTCATACGCTTTTGATGTTTTGTTTGTTGCATAATGTAATTTTAGCAATAAAGTGTGGTGTTGATTATTGAATATTTAATTTTTGCAGTGATATAAACGACACTTAAGGACCAAAACTTTTATGCAGCACTGAATGGTTTAACATAACCTGCCTAAACAAAGCCCACATTCTATTAACTGCTATAAAAGGAAACGAAAGCTAACTCGTACGAGGGTCGTTCGATAAATAAGTTACAGAATTGTGCCATTCCATTAATTCTTAAATTAGGAAAAGTTTGAAATATACATTTTGTAGGGAAGTTAATTCAGAACATTCGCTGAAATTCTACTTCTGCATTATTTTCTCCGCCAGAAATCTATCATAACTCACTAATGACAAACAGCATAGGAGCGAGGAAAAACGAATAAACTGAACAAGTTAATGTCTCGTCTTTAAATGTTAAACATTATTGTTTCATTCCTCAACGTATCGTCCGATTTCATTCAAACGTTTTGTCTCCAAGCTTCCGAATTCCCGATGCAAAGAATGATGTTGCTTGCTATCCAAGCTTCTGAAGAACAACTAATTGCCCCTCGGTACCTAAATTTCTGCCTAACTAGCATTTTCTACCACCAAGCTGTACTGCTGGCTTCATAAAGCACGTATCTCGATACTGGATGCATCTCAAAGTGAATCCGATTTGCATGAAGTCTTTTTGCCCACAAAAAGACAATAACGTGCTGAGGGGGCTGAGAGACAGACTTTCCGCGCATTTAAGATAACACCAGCTCTTAACGGCTTGCGACAATCATGACTGTCAACAGGTCGCGGAGAGAAGCTAGGTGCCTCGTGCAAGCAGCAGCAGGCGAAACTGCAAAGTGCGACGTATAATATCGGCTACGACGAAGCCGCTTTGCTTCTGCTGATAAGAACTCGGATGATGAAGAATAAACAGTTTAGACTGAGGCAGCGACGACGACCGCGGAGGCATGTTGTCGCGTCGCGTGCCATTTGCCGTGAGACTGATACCCCGTTTACGCGATCGAGCAAACATCGAGCTAGCTCGACCAGCTATGGTAACTAGCATGTTAATTAGGAGGGCGGGCGGGTTGTAATTGGAAGGCCTATATAACACGTGATCAGCTGTAGGCCATAGTCCTACATTTGAGCCAGGGGCGGGGTTCCATCAGGCCTGCTCGATGTTTGCTCGATCGTGTAAACGGGGTATGAGGCACTGTGTGACGTCTTGTGTGGAGTGGAGGACTGTGTTGATTCTTGAAAAATGCGTGGCTCTGGGGACTTCACAGTGATCCATGCCATGCGGAAGTATAGGTTTATTGGCAGTGGCGTAAGGCAAGAGAGAAGGAGGGGATGGGATAAATTTGCTCCTATTAAATTTTCTTCTTTTGAAAAATTGTCGGAAAATTGTATTCCAAAAAATGCAAAAGTTTGGAGCTAAAATCTCCTATTTTGGACTGATTGTGGGCAAAATTGAACTCTAGCTTGTACACCCACAATCTTCTCCGTCGGAAATTTCCAGCTGCCTGTCGGAAAATTACAATTTCTTGCCCCCGACACTTTTGAGAACACACACACACACACATTAGCCTACTGCTGCTTGGTTACCTCATAGGCTACACTGTAAATGCACAGTTTGAGAAGAACGCGTACATATGGAATTTTTATAAATCAGATATCGGTGTTAATCCCGAGTATGCCATTCGTCTAACACAAATCTGTCACCGTTCTTTGAGACCTGCTTCCGATCAGTGATCACGTCACCCGATCGGCATTGAGAATGTGTGATCGTCGCGGCTTAATGATCTTTGGCGGCCTGCTAGAGATGTTACTTACTCGATACTTTCTGAATTGGGTTCGAGTTACTTGCTGAGCAATAATTGAACAATCAGTGTTGTCAATAATCTGCAATCAAACAAAGTCTGATGTATATAAGACCATACAAAACTCGTTTTACCATTTATGGGGTGTTTACACGATCCAGCAAACGTCCAGCAAATTTCCAGCAATTCAAAATACACGTGCTAATGCTGGACGTTTGCTGGATCGTGTAAACACCCTATTACTGACAATGATGTTATTGGATTACTTAATGCATTAACATGTTTTTCGATATCGTCACGTGTCCCATCACTGTGATAATAATTGGTTTTCAAGTTGCAGTTGAAAATGTCGGGGATGTTTTCTGGGACACACGTGTTTTCGGCTCCAATACCATCTCTACGTGGAATAATAGAATGCATCGCGGTCACACAACTCACCGCATCGTCTTGGCTTAGTTTATAAACACTGCGCAACGTTGACCTGATGAAGTTGAAAGACTGGGCCGCCGAACACCGAGGTTGATCAAACCAGTTCTGCCGGAATCCAGTTCTTTATTTCCGTTTAAGGTCATGAACAGGTCACAGCTATGTAGTATACGGTGAGTTCACTCTCCGTTGAATGGCTGCGTGTGTTTAGCGCCGAGTCCGGCGATTGTAAGAAGGAAGGACTCACTGGTGTCGGAAAGCTGACGTGAAACAACAAAAAGCCCAGCTGTCGCTAGAGTGGGGCCGACCGTACTGGTTGTTACTCACTGACCTTGAAGGTCATCAAAGGTCAATGATTTTGTATGTTATTTGAAAGCCAATATGCCACTTCCTAGTAGCG
>Ga0209671_1003522_pt1 | contig 15088 bp, 8 predicted proteins | sample WorMetHERISLAND2_2_FD_187401 | JGI IMG/M metagenome (GOLD analysis project Ga0209671, IMG submission 187401) | Marine gutless worms symbiont microbial communities from Max Planck institute for Marine Microbiology, Germany - Olavius geniculatus... | ecosystem: Host-associated > Annelida >... | reverse complement strand
ATTATACAGAAAAAGTTTTAACTTACTAGAAATAAAACGATTAGCCCTTAGACATACTTTATACACATTTTATAACTTCCTCATATAACAATACACACTTGTGTGCAATAACATCAGATATTGCATTAAATCTAAATGTAATTTCATGCAACTACAATGAGTAAAGTTACGGTTATCACATGTAATTGTGACTTGTAGTTTGTTCAGAATGCATTCACTAATTGTGTGGAACGAACTGTGGAGTGACTGTTTGCACAACAGAGAGACATTAAAGTTAACCCAGAAATTCTAATAACATGGCATACACAAAATTACACAACATTACTGGAATTTCATAAGATCAGCAACAGCTGCAGCTGTGGTGGCACCTTTAGTATGATACACATTAACGACCAAAAATGAAATAAATTAATAAATACGCATTAACACAACATTATACACAACAAAAAATGGCACATGCAAAACCTGCAAATGTGCAATTAACCACAAAAAAACTACAAATAAGTTATATATTCACGTTTGTCACAAGGAAAGACAATAAGTCCGCAAGTCGCAGGCTGACAGGCAACAGGCATGCAAGAACTCAATAACAGCCAACGCAACTCATGCAACATTGCACATTTAGTCATTTACAAAACACAGTAAGCACAGCAAAGTCTTTAATGCTATCAAACTTCTGGAGTGAGTGAGTGAGTAGGGTTTAACGTCCCACCCGCCACAGTATAGGTCATTTCGGGGACGGCCTTTTCAGACAGAATGCACGCAAACACAATAATGGAACGGTTAAGTTTAAACTTTACAATAAACAGAAAGTTTAACCTTTACAGAAAGACAGAACACAAAAATACAAAAATGAGGTTAACCTAAAATTGCAAGAACTCCATTATATGCATGCATATGTAATTAACATAATGGTAGTTCTAATAATCTTCCCTGTTATCCTCCAGACAATCATCAATGTGATAATGCTGTCTATTGGAGGACCTAACCAAACATAAAATGCTGTTTTGCAATAAATGTTGACACACATGCATACAGACAAGTATAAGGATCAAGATTAACTTAAATTACTTCAGTCTGAAAATACGCAAATAACCAAAAATATTAGGGATGCACCCCCAACTCACTACAGCTTTCCTGTTTGCAGACTTTTCAGCCAGTCACCTGGCTATGTTAGCAACAAAGCAAAACACGCAGCAACACTAAAAATGTATGAATAAAAAACAAAACAGTTTTCTTGCATCAAGACCAGAAGTAGGTTGGTTCTATTTGGGTTGGGCGTATGAGTGATCTACAGTCTACATTTCTACATAATTTCAGACTACTTCATCAAAACGTATGCCTCGATTGTCTTTCTCTTTAAATCCGAAAACCCTATTCAAACTGGCAAGTTCTGGGATATGATTAGGTTTACAGTGAAGATTAGCATCCATACCAGAGAAACTCCCAATACATGCAGTCTATTCTAGCACTGTAGCCCAAAGGCTCAATGGTTAGGGCACAGGATTAAGCAATCAAGAGTCATTCTCTCGGCTGATATGCTATCAAGTAACAACTCAGGGCATGTTGTTTACACCCATATGCCTCTCACTAAGCAGTGCAATTTGGCACAGGCCAAAGGGCAGTGACGCTCTGCGGCTGCTGGGAAGGTAACCATAGGTCTGGCATCACACTGGCCATGAGTCACGGACTCAGTGGCTATCCATGTATGAGTTCAATGTCCTTGACTGGACGATGAGCACCCCACCTTAACTCCATATGGAGCATGGCACCTTGTACTTTTCTAACTCCAGCACAGAGCAATAACTGGTGCAGCCTGCACAGAACAGCTCAAACACTGCTGTGGAAGTCCAACTGGATACAAGTGCCAACAGTGTTGTAAGTGGCAAGACACAAATACAGAGGCAATCTGCTGTTGCACTGAGGTACAAAAGTAACGTCAAGACAAGCAGTGGCAGTGAATAGGACGACACAGAAACTGGCGTGATAGGGTAATACATGTAAGTAACCATAAATTAGTAAAGATTCTACAGCACAAAATAAATGCCACAAAGTGCAGCAGCAGACGTCGGCCAAAAAACCTATGACGGAACAATAAATACAGCCCCTGGGGAGTTTCTGCTAGCCAATTATTTGAACTGAGCCGTTTTTGCACGTGACATAAAATGCGCATTTGCCTGAGTGTGGTAAAAATACTGATACAAAGACCAGAGGATATGAGTGCAGCCACAGGTAACGACAACCATCTCACTACACACTGGAAATATATAAATCGGCTCAACACTAAATGCCAGGTGACACAGCACAGAAACACTGCGGAAATTCAAAGTACCGACCATATACAATTCAGTACATGGAAAAACAAACAAATAATGTACAGTACAAAAAAATCCGTAGCAGCAATTTGAGATAGAAACTACTTGCCAGTAGCAGAAGTGTGCTATTCCTGCAATGCAACAACGTACACAGAGTATCATGCTAAAACTGAACAGTGTGGCATCACTCGAGAGACACTCGAAATTCTTAATAGTGGATGTTATCTAACCAACAAAAAAATCAAAATTTTGTCACAAGAGTTTGACATTAGGTTAACTTAATGACACTTTCAATGCAGACAGACTACAACATGCTCATACTAGGTGAATGGATTGAAATGTTTACTTAGTGCCATTCCAATCACATCTACACAGCACACAGAAATTTGACCAATATTTTTCATCATCATTTACTATTAAACATAAAAATATCACTTTAGCTGGTATTGATTTTTTGGCCGTTGCAGCTGGAAATAATTCTTTTAGAAGATATCAATTGAGTAGAACAATTCAGATCGAAGAAAAAGGCAGAAAGCAAACTTAAGTTGACTAAATGACTGACTGACAGACAGAATGCATTAATGACAGAAACACAACAGGCTCAGTTAGCAACGTTCATAGTTTCAACTGCACTGTGTGGATGTAAGCACAAATCGACTCATGACACTCTGACTACTTGCGAACAAACTGAGCTTGGAATGCTACAACAAACAAACAAACACACAGATATTATTATTGTCAAAATATTTTAAAATCTGTATCCACCAACAAAATAAACAGCAGAGGTTAAAAACAAAAGTTAAAAACAAAAGACTGGAGTGACTATAGGTCTGGTGCTTCATCGGGATCAACAAATGTTGCACTGATCGTTTCAGCATTGCAGTAGAACAGAGATACGCTACTAAAGGAACGATGGGTCTCATACAGGTCTCCAGTGATGGCAACAGATACAAGAAAAGTACTGCTAATGCAAAGGGGAACGTGCAACAGTGGTACACCATCGTACGCTAGTGATCTGTAGACTTCATCCATAGTTCTCATCCATACGGCTTTTGACTACAGTTTCAAAGAAAGCCCAGTAAAACAAAATCAGTCGCCAGAAGGCGCCAGACGACCGGCGGCTAAATACGTAGTACTTGTACTCACCAGATGGCGTGACCTATCTCGCTCTGCCAATGCCGTATTGACTGAAAATCACAAATTTTTCCCACCCCCTCTCATTTAGCACCCTCCTTTGGGGTGACCCCCTTTGAATTTATGGAAAAGCTTTACGGTTCCTAAAACTAGAGTCTTCCAGGCAGCCAAAGGTGAAGATTTGGTGATCCTAGCTTGCATCGTTTTTGACCGATCTACCCATGTGACAGATAGACGGACAGACAGAATTGCGATGGCTAAGATGCGTTACAGCAGTAGCTACTGTTGCATGTAATTACTATTATTATTATGCAGATGGTAAGATAACAACATAATCACAGTAACTGGCAGTCACCTATAGCAGCATACAGACGAATTTTCAGATTGTGCTTGATTCGGACAGCAGAAGACAGTTCGTCAAATAGACATAAATGCCATTTTTGTTCAACTAGCACATTTTTGGCTCAAACTGTTCCAGATAAATGCGGTGACCAACAGTAATCTTGGAAACTAAATGCCTTTGCTGTCATTTAAGCAACATCATCAAACTAATGATAGCACAAAACTCCAAAGAAATGTTACATTGTCAGTTAAAGTTTGTTAGTGGCAATTGGCCTTGATAATAAATCATGTAGCATACTAACATATGCATTATAACTGGAACAAGAGCATTTTCTAATAATTACGATAATGCTAATGACTATAGACTGTATCTACAACAAAGCTTCACATTCAATGGTGCCATTGCATAAAACTTCCAAGATTAACACATGTCACCAACATTCGTACAATGCTCAAGAAAATAACTAAAGCCACTCAAATGCTGTTTAAACATTACCTGGCACTGTTTCCCATCTAGAATACACATGACTTTCTAGCCAACAATTTTTGTGCTATCGGTTTATCTCTGATTTTAATGTGCAGTTTTTAGAGGATTTTTCAACTCCTGCGAATTGCACAATGGCCGAACGTGTGCACATTTCACTCCATGCAAAATCTCAGCACTTCAACAATGATGCCATAATTTTTCAATGATGAAGTTAAACTTCGCTCGAAAAGCAAATGTAGTGAAGAAGCCGACCTTCGATTATTTCGAGTTTTGCTTTGTTGATCTCGCTGCGAACCTCGGCTAAGATTTCCTGCTTGAGAGAGTCGAGGTCAGTGGGTGTCGCGGAAGAGCCATCAATGTGGTTCAATCCAATGCCAACTGTTTCCTGTCCGGTCAGCGACTGAAACCTTTTACTGCAAAACCGCAAAATGCACTCACCGACGAGCAAAAATAACAACCAGCATAGCAAGGACACACAAAACCATATCAAGAGCCGTAATTAGTTGTATCATCAGTACCTTGTTACCGCCGGTTGGGCAACCGGAATGCGAAAAGCTTGCTCCAGCAATTGTAAAACAAGACAACCTAAATTATTTTCCAAAAATCCAAATTTTATGTCTGATCTGCTGGGCCAGACCAAGCCACATTTTACGTGTTTACGTTTCAGACAGAACACACATCAAAAAATTTCTGTTCATTTTTCAGTTATGGTTAATTACACAAAAATGCAGCAGACGAAAAAAATAAAATTGGCAAACAGAAAAAACACACACGATGCAGACAATGTAACACAGTTAGTAACGGCTAACTAAACACAAACTGTACAAGAAATTAGAGCTAATGCTCCCGAGACACGCGAAAGCCTATAGCAGTTCAGGTTCAGTAGTTTAGCTAAAAATTGGGGTGTTCACGCTAAGTTAATATACAAATACCAAATTCTCTATCTGCATCGCATAAATATAGTAGCATGGCACCACTTTGTGAATGATATAAACTTGTGTTGCAGCTCAAAATTGCCGAAAAAATCCATAAAACCCCCTATTTTGGCGTTCAAGGTCATTCAAGGTCACTGAATTGGGCGCCAATTAAGAGCCAGTGTACGACTTTCTATTAGTGATTAATAGTAACCTAGGCCCTATCTCGCACTGTTACTGAGATACAGCGACTTATTGGCCAAAAATCGCAAATTTTGCTAACCCCAATCTCACTTAGCGCCCTTGTTCGAGGTGACCCCCTATGAATTTATGGAAAAGCTTTACGATTCCTGAAACTAGAGTCTTCCAGGCACCCGAAGGTGAAGATTTAGTGATCCTAGCTTGCACCGTTTTTGCCTGATCCACCCGTGTGACAGACAGACGGACAGACTGACAAAATTGTGATGGCTAAGATGCGCTGAAAGCAGTAGCTGCTTTCGTGCATAAAAACTGACAATTTTATGGTCATTTTTTCCAAACCAATTGGCTGCAAAATTCCTGTATCTGACAATAAACTATAAAAAATACATGGCAACAATACATGAATTGTTTTAAAGTATCACTGTACCCAGCCTTTGCTCTGGTTGCTAATGGAACAACAGCCTCTGGTTGCTAATGGAACACATAATGTAAGACTGCAAGTTTCAACAGGCAATTAACAATTATACAAGCACAAACTTATTAACACAGCACCACATTTGTTGAAGTTACTCTGAAACTAAACAAGGTTGTGTTTTTCAAACTAGAGTGTACATAAGTTGACTGAAAAGCATTACAGACCTTCTGCCAATACGCGGAGATTCATATCCATTCGACTGCTTATTGCCGTTCGCTAGCGCAGCGGGCGAAATGTTGCCAGCGCTCAACTTCCTCTCTGCTGGCATTTGATTCAAGTCCACTTCCTGCATTGCAATAACACACCAATCATACAATATGTAGAACAAAACAACTATCAAAAAACAACTGAAAAAGCAACTCTCCAAACAGTAGTTGAACATTTCAACACTCACAGAAAATCTTATGTCAAGAAGTAATTCATTTCTGACAGTGAATGCAAGACCGGTGTTTAGTTTGTGAGGCAACTAATTTGAAAGTGACTATAAAGTAAATGAAGTGTTTCCAGTGAAATTCAAACCCAGGAGCAACGAGTTGCTGGTTGGCTATCATTTGCAATGTGTACACAATGAGTTTTCATCTCAGTGAAAACATAAATGAGACTGCAAAGTCAAAGCACATGAAACACAGCTTGTCTCCTAGCAGCATTGTGTGAATGACAGAAACGCCTCACTCAAATGTTAAAATATGCAGTACAAACGATTTCTGGATATAAAATAAAGGTGCACATCAGAAATGAAAACTGTACACTAGCTCGGCTCACTCACTTGCGTATTGTTTTCTGCCTTCGCACGACGCTCACGCAATCTCCTTGTCATTTCTGACATGACGTCCTCGGCACCAGGAATGTTGGGAACACCAGATCGACCAACTGCGCCAGCTGCCGAACCATAACCACTGCCATCATCCTCCGGCTTTCACACACACAATAACAACATGGCCAGAATTAATTAACAGACTTATTTACACTTACAGTTGCATGTTTTTTCAAAGGTTCTCGGTGTAACTGCACTTGTTGACACACAAGTATCATGTATCACCTTGGCAAGTGGTAAATTATACACAGTGTGCACTCAACCTAATGGTTATCAATTGGGCCTAGGTTCAGTCACCAGGCAGGCTCTCAGTTACGGCACTAAACGACAAATCAAAGAACTGCACCAAACAGTGCAGAAAAAGCAAACAAAAACTGACATACTGGCCTCATAAAACTTGTAAAATACACGCTGTTTCATAAAAAGGGACTCCCTTTTCTTTCTTTCATAGTTTACTCAAATGATGATCAATTTTCATGAAATTTTTACCACTTGTAGCCGAAGAAATATAAATTTAAAATATTCTAAGAAAAAATGGCTGTTCATTAAATATTCTTTGCTACTTGTGACGTAACGCTGATGTCATAATAGCTGCATTTTGGATGGCCTAACAACCACGTACAAGTTTAGTGCACCACGGATAAATATATTATAAATATGCTAATGATAATAATACTTTTAATAGTTTTAATACTTTTAGTTAATATAGTTTTAATTTCTGTTTGACGGCACAGCAGATGGAAAATTCAAAAGAGTTTCGTTTTGTTGTATTGATGCACTATACTAGTAAATTTGTTTTTCGTGCTTCGGCATAGAGTATCTAATTATCCGTGGCACATTAAACTTGCTCATGGTTGTTAGGCCATCCAAAATGCAGTTAATGTGTTGTGAAGTACAAGCTTGCTGTCAGTTGCTACCCTGCTTCGATGGTAAACTTAATCTGGTTTGCTGATGAAAAAGTGTTCATCGTCAGCACTAATCAACATGAGGGCCTGAAATCAGGTGTCTCGCGAGCTAGAAACTCAACCATCTCGCAATCACCGTGTACTGGTGCACTGTCTTGCTGGAAGCAATCAGCAACAAAAGTCAAGCTATCCCCACAAATGTGTAAGAGCGATTGTTTTGGGTAATTTTTGTGGCTGCAATGATAAAACTTCAACAACTGGTTATCAGCAAACCAGATGAAGTTCACCATCGAAGCTGGGTAGCTATTCAGCAACTGACAGCACCAGTTAAGACGAGCAAGCTTGTACTCACGACACAAAATCAGGTCAGTATTACATCACAACTAGCAAAAAATATTTAATCAACAGCCATATTTTGCTAAAATATTTTGAATTAGTATTTCTTCAGCTGCAACTGGTCAAAATTTTGTGCAAATAATTCATCATTTGAGTGAATTAAGAAAGATAGAAACAGGGGTCCCTTTTATATGAAACACAGTGTATAGGGTGGTGCATAAGAAGTGGAACATACATGTGTTACACAGATCAAGTGATCGAACAGTTTTTAAATGATTAGCGTTGATCATTGAAGTGAAGGACAGTCAATGTTGAATGCTGTGTTTGTTTTCAACATGGCTATCATTCACTGCAAAGATCGAGGCAACATCTACGTAAAGCATGCACAATGCACATTCCACTTCTTTATGCATTACCTAGCAACAAATGCAGCGCAGTAACAAACACTGCACAGCTTAGATGCAATATCTCAAACTCAGATGAGTTTGTCAGCTTCACCAGCCATGTTGATGAGCAATTATTATTTCAGGAAAAGGAAAAGTTGTCAGGGTCGATGATGTTACCATTGTCTTAAGCACTGCCTATAGTAACCATTCTGCTAACAGTAATGGTTTGGCTCAATCTGCAATCCGAATTACAAAATCCGAGATAAATGACCAACCTTGTTAACTTTGCGGAGTTTGGCTGCCTGAAGAGCTGCAGCAAGACCGCCGATTGGTGCAGACTGTGAAGGCTCCATGTCGTCCTGTGGTTTGGTTGCAGTGGTCAAGGCTGACGGAAGAGGTGGTGGCGGTGGTGGTGGAGGGAGTGGCGGAGGGGCCGGAGCACTGGGTGGTGCAGTGGTAGCGGCACAACCTGGAAGGGCCGCCGGTGCCGAGGCTACAGGCGGCAGCGTGGCATATCCACGTGGCGTCGAGGTGGTGGTCGACGCTGGTAAGGGCGGTGGGGCAGGTACAGGTGCTGGTGTGGTGTTGGCAGAGCGTGGAAGACTTGGCATCTCATAGCCACTGTACTGTGCCTGATCCACTGCTGCAATGTTAAACAAATAGTTAATTAACCTATCACTGATTATCAGCAGAAAAAAACTGTGAATTCACAGCAGCTCACAAACCAACAAAATAACACCAACATCTAGCAAACAACACTGAACATTTGCTATTCGACTGAAAATGCATTAATATGATGGAAAATAAAGCAAAATAGTAGAAGGCATCGCTAATTGCTGCCAAAACTAATAAAATTCATCATCACTGATTCAGCAAAGTATTTGAGTAATCTCACAGATAAACATACACAATGAAGAGATTAATGAACTCCATATCAGACAGAAGTACAATAACATCAGTAAAAAGTTAAGCATGAATTGTATCAACAGATCTCAACTTCGTAATCATAACAATAATGCACAACATGATAAATAAGTCTATAAACGTAACAAACTCTTTGAGCAAAATCTGAAGGTGCAAAAGGAGCAAAAACTTCTAAATGTAAAGCTGCACTAATCAGTAACTAAACTGTGAATCGGAAATAATTCAGCGATAAAATATTGTAGAAATAAATCGTCACATTACCTGCTTGTTCGATGCTACCTTTGGACTGAGTCCGTCTGTGTGTCCTGTGTGCAGGTTGTTGCTGAGCACACCTTGAATATCAACAACAGACACCACTAGTATCTACAGCTTAGCTCTGCAGTCTCATAACTCAACTGGGTCTGGGGATGCAGCAATTATTAGTCTGCCCAAAAGCGATAACTTGCGGAGGTGGACTTAAGTATATAATATATAGAATATGTAATAATCAGTGAAAAAATTTTGAAAATCAGTCAATAACTGGCGAAGATATAGACAAAAGTAAAGTGGCATGTTCTTTTGGCCCACCCCGTAATATTGTTTGACCACAATTTTCAACCTGAATTTGCACTTTCAAAATCTTCCCTTCTTGTGGGAGACTGGAGCTTGGCCTAATACAATGTTAATTGGGGTTATCCAGGTGTCCCTGACAAACTGTGTCTCATTCCATCCGATGGCTTTACAGGGGTACATAAGTGCGGCAGACATACAAATGAACCAAAAGACATGCTACAGTAAACATCTGCTGCAGTCTGCAACAATTAGCAGCATGTGCTGCATACAAATTGACCAGTTAAAAAACAAGTTTGTCACAGACATCAAATATTTTATAATAAATCAGCATAATTTGCCGACACTGGACAAAAGTCAATTCAGTGACCGAAGCCACATTCAAACCGAGTCCTAGTCTTGGTTTACACTCTTTTCAGCCTCGCCTATAAAAGTGGAGCATTCATGATCACTTGCACAACACAAAACTCACATTGTTTAACTGCTGAGCCACATGTGTCTTCTCACAATGAAATACTCATGTGAATGTGAATGATATGGGTGTGCGGAATCTGATGTAAATGTCGGTTTTTGGACAGTTTTCACTTTCACATCAGTCAACTCAAAAGTACTTTAGCTGCATAGTGAGTAACTGACATCGACGTCACTTTTACTGGCTATCGTGAACAAAAAGCTAAGTGAAGTGCTGGCTTACCGGAGATCATTGTCGGTAGAGTCGATCTGTCCATTGACCATCGTGCCAGTCTGCGGGCTGCCAGCACTCTGTGAATGTGCCTGCTGCTGCTGCTGCTGTCTATGCTGGTGATACTGAGATGATGCAGGTAATGTCTGTGCGTAGCCAGGTGATCCCGTGTATGCCTGCTGCTGCTGTACAGTGTGTCCCCGGCTCTGTTGATGAGAGTGAGTGTTAGCTGCCACTGCCCCAGCTGAGCAGTAACCAACTGCCTGAGATGTCTGACCTCCACCCGATCCTACAGAAATAGTATTACGGCATTTAATCGGAGCTGCAAAAATCAACTACTAGTCACGTGAGTAATCGTTATGGGTTTTGATGTTACACAGTCAGACAACAGACAACATCAGAACTAAAATTGCATGCAGCAACTGGAACTCTGCATGTTTTCACCAGCTTGGAGTAAATCCATTACTAAATACAGTAGACCAATCATAAAAACAAACCCCAGAAATATTATTATCCATATATTTAAAGAGAGATGTGTCAGTTTGGACTGTGATTGGCTGTGACGTCATATAGACGTCGTCAACATGATGACGCATCATCAACTTATTTATAGCTAGCAGTAACGCTGCAGAATAGTACGTTGCATGCAGTGCTGTGTATCAAGGCCGCAGACCGCGATGAGGCCCAAAAAGCTGAAATTGATGCCGCAGGCCAGAATCAAGCCCAAAGGGCCGAAAATGGAGGCCTCAGGCCAATAATATGGCAAAGATCAAGCAGCTACACTCCCTGTCCACATGTTAGCATAATGTTTTGTCATGCTCTTACCTTCACCTTTGATCGAAAACCCTTCATAAACCCAAGATGCACTACTGACAAATGTTTGATGATAATCCATCACATATGACACAGATAGACGACATAGAAATTAACCTTCCAGCACCATCTAACTGTAGTTGAGGCATAAAATCAATCGACACTATTGCAGACAGTCTTACTAGTAAGAACTTCTAGTGCAGCAAACATGGCATGCGCAAAGCTGTCGGCTTCCTCCTTGCTGCCAAAGTTCAGTCCGTAAACCTGCCGACTGTCACGCCACTGGTGGAACGTCGGCGTCGCCTGGTTGTACTTGAGACCTTTCAGTATTGCACAGTTTATCACCACCTGCACACGTGTGATCAAAATATAATTACCGTACCAAACATCGAAAAATGTGACATCAACAAAATGATAATCAGAAAAATGTCATTTGGTGATAAAAGTGAGGAAAATGATTTGAAATTTCAACAAACATTAACTATTATGGTAGTTATATATTAGTTTAAAACGAGCTGATAAGACAACTATTTATAACACAGCAGCATTATTCATGCTGAAAAAGGCAAAAACTGTGATATTTTACATCATGACGTCAGCACAGAAGAAAAAAAATTGTTCCAAAAAGTGCTGAAGACGTACTAACTAAATAAAACAGACAGTACAAATTCTGCAACATTCAAATATAATCCAAATGTTTGAAATCAGCAAAAGACACATAATACTGAGGCTAAAACAACATAAATAATGATAAAGTTTACGAAAAAAATCAGAAATAAAACAGCAGACACCAAGATGAATACGACTTAATGTTCTGGGATTAACTGACAAATCAGAAATCAGACATTTAACGGTCAATCTAGAACAGCAGAGCAAACGAATCAAGAACCTCATGGTCGTGAAGCTTGCGACCCACAACTCTGAAGGTGTTGTTGACTGTGTGCTGGTAGATCTGTATCTTGGAGAGTCCCTGTGAGGAACCACTTGGCACCCATCGTCTGTTGCCCTCGTCGTAGATCATCACCGACGCTCGCGCAGCAACTATTGCCTGCTCACTGTAGCACAACACATCACACCAGAAACAATACACACAAATGTGTCACATACATACACACTTTTCTTCTTCACAAGCCCTATGACGGCTTAAGACTCCGACTCCAAAGTGTCTTGTCCACCACCGCCTTCTGTTTCATCTCTTCAGCAAACACTGAACTTGATCCAGGATCCGATAGCAAATACATAGTCTATTTTTTGTCACTCATCACAAAATCAGACTTCCAGCAGTCATTATTGCAAATCAGCAGCATCAAAAGCTCAGAGCACTGGAGAATGACACTGCCAGTCTGTCACTGACTAAAACAGTACGCTGCCATCACGCTGAGAAAGAATAGATTGGATTGAAGCAATGCTTTTTGTACACCCAATCTAAGTGTAGAAACTCTGGCCAATTGTAAAAACGACCACACAGATATATAAAAAATTTATGCATGAACAACACACTACTGAAATTTGGCACATTTCCCAGCACAGTCACATCACACAACTCTGTATACAGACAATACAGACTTTGAATACATAGTACACAGGTAAATTTAGAGCCAAGCTCGCAGTCAATGTATCATACATACAGCTACCCAGACCCCACAACCACCAAACGTTCTTCCGCTGAAGACAAGACTAACCAAGAGAAAATGCAGAAAAGTGCGCTGACTAAACAAAAACCAAAAATACTATTATTATTACTACTACTATTATACTAGCAGTACCACCTAGCAGCAGCAGTATACACAGAGCTAACTTGAAAGTTATGTTCAAAAAACGAAGTATCAGCAGAATCTCATTAACAGACAGAGAGAGAGAGACAGAGATATAGTGCTGCAAAGGTCCAGTCCAGTTCAGTCCAATCCAATCCAATCGATACCGGGTGATGGACGGCCACGGATTTCCGGCTCAAATTGGAAATAATAATCACGGGAATGGAAGAGTGCGTTCCTTCTACAGCTGGGTTACTGACCAGTGGCAGCGCACAGCACAGCGGCATCAATAATAGCTTGATGGTGCTCATCAACGCCCATAGCAGCAGCAGCAGCAACAGCCGGTGCCAGCCGGATTGTGGGATGATTCGTGCACTCTCTTTACTGACTGTATTAAAACGATCGGTGCACTGGGCGCGGGTGGACAAGACAGTGAATGCAACGAGTGCTGTTTTATTGGTGATTTTTTTGCAGCCAACAGACAACTAGACCTACACTACAGAAGAGCAAAGTAAACTAACTGGGCCTGCAGACAGCATTAGAAATCACTGGTGATGAGAACTAAGTCATGGGTAAGCGTGCAATGAATTTTCTGCATTTGCCTATTTTGCACAAAGCAGCATTAGAGTGAGTCCACAGTGCAGGAAGCATTCTAATACAGCATGGAAAGATGTGCACAGATCGTCCGACACCGGACACCGGCGGCAGGCGTGCTTGGTGTAGCACTGCAGCGGTCGCTGATCGTTTAGAAGGCATCAATCCAGCGCCAGCGCAATGCCGCCGACCCCGTGTTCCCAAACCCCTTACATCTCCCGCTGCAATCGACACATATGGCGAGGGGGGAGGAGGCAATGAGGAAGGAGTGATGGTGGGGAAGCGAGGGGTAGAATCCCGGCGGATGCTGTCGATCACTAGCAGCAGGTAGTAGCGGATGGACAATGCGGCGCCATTCGCCGGTCAATTGACAACGAGTGGACCACCAGATACTGCAGCAGGACTGCACACAGAACGACGCACGGCCACCCACAGCGCCACCACGGACCACCCACCTTGTCCTCGTTACATTCAACCACCGCCGTCATCTATGAATATCACCAGCCAGCCCTAGCCCTCCCAGTTATTGTTGCGCGACCCTACTGTAGACCGCATTACGCCACTGGTCTGTCTGTCCTGGTGTCTCCTACATGCTCTCATAGTCCTCAAAAAACAGAACGAATTTTAATAATCAACAAGTAGCGTGAATGTAATCGCGTTGCAAGAGCGGTAGGTGAGCAAGTTTTCAGTTCGAAAAACGAAAGATCAAAGTCACCTGACGTCCAAAAAAATCAAGTAAATGACAGATATCAAGCCTCCAGCGTAACCTTTATTAAAGAGTGGCGAATCACAAGCCAGTCAAACTGGGCTGTATGCCAGGGTCCTTGCCCGTGCCTGCCAGCAACAACAATTCCATGTGGGATTTGAACAGGAAAAAAATGAAAACTGCGATAGAAGTCAAAACGTCACTGCATCATAAGACACTGCAACCCCACTGCCATTGGCTACAATACAGCAACCTACAGATAGGCCTACACCAATCCACTAACTAGTGCAAAACAAACTGCCCACACTGAATGGCAGAAGACACATGTTAATACATGATTTAAGTTATCACTATCACAACATGCACTAGCTGTTGATGTGCACATCTAAATGCTGTAGCAGCCACATGATGAATAATGAAATACGAGATACTGTTTAATTAACAAATCTTGCACAGCACTGCAATAATTATTACGCACTACTAACTGACCAAGCCATGGGAATACTGCACCTCCCGCACTGTGCAGATGCTAAAAGCCACTTAAGAACACATGAAAGGATTCCATCTCAGCGTCTCTAGGCACGCGATGGCCTGGATTTCAGCAAACCACTAATACCTACTCATCATAAAATGAGATCTGATATGTGATATAATTACCAATCATCATCATCATCATCGACAACCGTGGGCTCAATGCCCGTTGGTGTCTGACGCCATTTTTACTATCGCTGCCCACCGCTGCCTATCTAGGGCATCG
>Ga0209671_1003521_pt1 | contig 15090 bp, 8 predicted proteins | sample WorMetHERISLAND2_2_FD_187401 | JGI IMG/M metagenome (GOLD analysis project Ga0209671, IMG submission 187401) | Marine gutless worms symbiont microbial communities from Max Planck institute for Marine Microbiology, Germany - Olavius geniculatus... | ecosystem: Host-associated > Annelida >... | reverse complement strand
CTGTGGTGTACAGTGCATGACATGCATGTTTACGGCTCTGAAATATAGGACCTTTACTTACTTTTGGTGGTAATTAAACGGATTCGTCTCGTGACTCTCGTCTGCTTTTGCTAACGTTATACGTTAAGTGTATAATATTGAGCCTACCCTTTTTTATGTTGGCCTCGCCTCCTTCTCCGCCAAAAATGGGGTGAAGTAAAAGTGCGCAAAACTACAACTGTTAACTATACACCATTTCGAAAGTGCATTTTTTACAAGTTTAGAAATACGGGTGTAATTACAATTTCGTATTGTTTGCTATTTTGTTCTGTAGCATAATGTTTTTACTGACTTTTACCAGCTATGTTACTCAAAGTATGTGCAGTAGGCTTAGGTTATAGTTTCTATTGTTTTCGCATACATGCAGATATCGAATACAGAAATTTATATACTATAGGGCCTACAGTTTATATGAACTTCTTAGCACTGTCTATTTCTGCTTTTTTTCATTACCATTTCAATCAAACTGACAACAGCCACCAATCACGTACGCCATTGCTAACATTGTTACCAGTCGCAATATGCAGTTTAGGCCAACAATTAAGAGACCACTTAGTTTTTTTGTAGCTTGTCACTTAAAAACATTGATCGACTGACACAAATCAGCGTTATTGAAAATTAACTCGCAATTTATCAGTAACGATCGCGCGCCGATTCAGGATTTACGACAGGAGTCCAAGAACATAATTATGGAGCTCACGACGTTTGTTGAGAGCTTTTGAAGCGCTGCAGCTATGCTGTAAAGCGTCTATGGCACTATTGTCGTCTGTCGTCCGTCTCTTATTTAACGGATTTTTTTTGTGGCTGTCGTGTATGGTCCATGCGGGACAAGCAATTAGGATCGGCTGCTGATTTGTATATAGCAGAGCACGGTGCGAGTAATGAGAAAACAGGTAACTTATTCTGCGTCAAATTTCAAACTGTTGCTCGGAAAATGGCTAAAGAACTTGGTTGATGTTGTTTGCCGCACAATGTGCAAGGTGGGCCAAAGAGGTATGAGCCTGGAACTTGTGTCGATATTTTTGACAAATTAATATATTGACTGATTTTTGTCGCGCTACAGTTATGCTGTAAGTCTTAGGCGTCAAAGATGTGCGGATCCTGGAATTTTGAGTTCGCGTCCACGCGGGCCAGGGTAGCGTTCGCGTCCGCGTCGCGTTTGCAAAACCAATCATGCGCAAAATTAAGCCGTCAGGCGTTCGCGACCGCGACACCGCCCCCACTGCCAACAACAGTGATAATGTTTATAATATACTGGAATCCAAGGCCAGTCTTTAGGCCTAACAATGTGGCATGTGCAAAAAACTGCAAATACAACTGAAATTTTGTAGTTATTATGTTACTAGAAACTAGTAGAAAGTAGAAACGTTGCAGTAAAAAATTGTTTTTCTCAGGCAGCGTCCACGTTCGCGTCCGCAAAGAAAGACATCAAAAGAACGCTTGCGGATGCGCGTCCCGTCCGCATAGGCGTCTACGGCACCGTGGCACGACGTCGTCTGTCCGTCCGATTGCCTGTCTCTCCGTGGGTCACGGATGTAGTACGGCTAAGCGTTGGCGTTGGGTCGTAAGGAAAAACTTTGTGCACGAATAATCAGCTCTTTGTCGAGGCTCTCTGCGTGCAAAATTTGGGCCCATTTTAGGGGGACGCAGTGCAGTGAAGGTCGGAGCTTACGCGATATTGTGGTCGTAATTTTGCGTCGTTTTTAGTACACTATTAAAACAGAAACATTTAAGGTAACTTTTGTCACTTTTAAAAACCATAAAAAAATAAAACTAAAGGGTTTTAAATCCTTGTTCAGAGACCAGCAGACAGAGCCAACTAGCCAAGCATTACCTACGTCCATACAATCAAACGGGCAGTTTTTTGGCTAAATTTGGCGGCTTCTGGGCGGTTTATGAAGTCATTCATAGCAACGTGCGGAATTTTCGACTTTGAAATGTTTATCGCATTTGTGTAGATTTATAATTTTATACGGTTAAATAATAAGGCAAAACTCATTTAGGTTGTATTATTATGCGGATTTGTGTTTTGTTTTTTTGCAGTTTCTTTTACAAGTCTGTAAAGTTCTGTTGTCGTAGGCTTCCGAATTCAGCGAATCAATTTATGGACGTTTTGCCCCTGGATATTTTACCCCAGCGTGACGGGCTAAACTATGCACCTAGACCTAGCCTTGTTATACACGGCTCAGATGTCAGATACTGATCGTAGATTGAAAGGCTTAAACATTAGGCCAACCTGGACCCACACAGTGGACCATTGGCCTCTAGTCCTAAACATATGAAACTAAACTCAACAGCACTTTTATTAGATAACAGGTTCTGGCCATAAAATCTATTATTCTATGATTGCATTATTTTTGTTTTAGCAGACAATTCACTTTGACGTATTTGATTTAAATAGCACAATGGTAGGAAATAACACAAGTTTAGTGTAAATCTTTAATGAAAAATTGGTAGACAATGGGCCACTGTACTATCATTGAAGTGATCTGTAGACACACTTAATATGCACAGCATAAATCTGGTAATGCCAATGGGGCAGCTACAGGTAAATTAAAGCGGATTGCAGATGGGTGTATCAACGGATGTCGCAACCTGTAACGATGTAATTAAGCTGTATTTAATTTGTTTTTCTTTTCAGTAATGTACAGATTTTCATGCGAGTAATGTCGTACATGGCAGATGTGCATGAACTGGAAGTGACGGAAACAACTGCATAATTCCAAGAACAAAACTGTTTAGTTTAACCGGTCACTTTGAATCCCCTAACCACAGGTCACGTGACACAGGGCATGTGCATTGCGCAGTCAACGTTTTGCCCTTGAAAAACATGCCTCTGTATAAAATTTTCACCTACAAACGACCTTTAATTGTCATCGTAGCTTCATAAAAGTTGTATAGTGAATAAGCAATATAGACTTGCGAATTCCTAATATGTGGTCATTTTGGCCCCCTGCCTATAGGGTCATGTGACACGGAGCATGCATGCGTGAGGCTATTCTTAACCCTAATCTTGATTCCATTCCTAACCCTAGCCTTGATGCAACATTTACAGATTCGCATGTCCACTAATCAACCTTTTTACCAGAGCTCTGATGGGGGTCGATGTTGTGTTTACGGGTGGTGACTGTGCAACAGTACATCCGCCGGTTGTGGTTTGTGCCTATGGGCATTACTGCCAGGATATATGCCACTGCACATCTTTATCACAACTTCACAGGTGTACTGCAATCGGCTTGAGCCAAAAATCAGTGCGGTGCTGTATGTAGATCACTTTCATTTGCACTTACATCAGCCCGTCGAATCCCTGTGTGTGATGTTCCTGCCTCGTGCATGGTGAGGAAAACTAACCGATTGCAGCAGTCCCCGTAGACAGAAAGCTGGAGAAGTAATTATAAATGCATTCCACTTTTCCAGTTTGTAACACAATATGGAGATTGAGTGTCAGTTATTCTGCTGCCAATAATTGCTGTTGCTTATACACGTAACATGTTGCTTGCAGTTAGATATGGGTTGTATAATGAGTATGAAAGAAGATAAGGCAGCAGTGGAGCATTCAAAGCAAATAGATGCTCGTCTTCAGATTGAAGCCCGTAATGCTTCTCGACACATCAAGCTGCTCTTGCTTGGTAAATATTGAACAAAACTTAAACAAATTGTTTTTTTTATGAACAATTTCTCAGCCTGCAGTTTAAGCTGTGATACTTGGAACTACAAACAACTGTATGCAGTTTAAAGTCAGGCCAGGTATGGCGGTAAATCTCTGCACAACAGAAGAAGTACTTTAATGGTAGCATACAAGTCATCTGTGAGATGGCAAGAATCGCAAGATATTGACTTCAGTTGACCATGGTACATTAGGGGAAGGTTAGAGCATGAGTACATCGAAAAAGGATAACTCGTCCCCACACTGGAAAAGACAAATGTGTAGCAAATTATATTTTGTAGTGACAGAGGCAAATGTGTGATCTGCTTACCATGCTGTTACGTGGCAGTTGCAAAGAAATTGCTAGATTGGGTTTTAGTGCGATTTAATGGCAGTTGATATGATGTGACGTTATTGTTTGTTTTAGGTGCTGGTGAGTCTGGAAAAAGTACCTTCATAAAACAGATGAAGTAAGCAGCGACTCATTATTGTGTACTGTTGTATGCTGTTATTTCTTATATACTGTGCATTTACGGCACTGGGCAGACTCACTTTGGGCTTTGCCCCAAATTTCCAGTTACTTTATAAATACTAAACAGCGTAGTCTGAACTTGTCACTCTTAACGATGCAAAGTGACAGTCTAAGTGAAAGTCTCCAGTCATTGTCATGTCTGGCTAACAGGAAAGTGGCTGTTAAATGTGTGTTTTTTATATGCAGTCAGTTTTATTTATTTAACGTTGTCCTGATGATTACAGCACTTTGCTGTGCAAAACAAAAGGCAAGAACTTAGGCTATTAAATTGTATTATGAAATGATTTACAATGACTTGTGCAGTGCTCATTAACAAAAAGACACTATGGTGCCATAGTCTGTGTATTCATTGCATTTTGTGTAGAATCATTCATGAAAATGGCTACTCAAAGTTGGAATGTCAGAGCTACATTTCAGTCATTTACAGCAATACAGTGCAGAGCCTGTTGGCAATACTGCATGCCATGGGTCGACTCAAAATTGCGTTTGTTGATCCTGATGTTGAGGTTTGTTTAATTTTTTGCCTTATCTGCATACTTGGTCACTGTTGGCTGGGTGACATTAATTGCTTCGTAACTGTTTCAGTAATTTTGAGCATTTGCTTTTGGCTGATGTAACCTGATTCGGACACACTGAAAAACAAAAAAAATGATAGTGGTAGTAGTGTTGATGGTTGTGATGGGGAAAACGATTCATGTGGCGAGAGGTGGCCAGTGAAGTTAGAGCTTTGCCTGTAAATTGGTGATCCAGTAGTTTATCATGAACGGGTCAATTTGGTCACTGATGTAATCAGTGGTGTAAACAAAAGATTCGTTGTGCACCAATGCTTTTACAACAGCGTGCTGGTTCACCTGACATCAGAATAAATGTCGATGATGCATGTCTACTCAGTGTCAGTCCAAGCTGGCACAATTGCTGCAAATGACTTTGTTATTCCCTTCCTCACTCTAATCAAAATGTTATGAGAGGACAAGCTGCTGGGCTATCACGACAACAACAACTTGAACCATCAATTTTCAAGACCAACACTTTTTTATCAAGATCATTAAAGGTGAAAGGTTTGGTACTTGCTATAGCATTTCTTGCACAAGTCATACTCGTGACCAGAAGCACGTTACAGTCTCGGAAGTGGCAGCTGATTGGCATGAGCTTATGATACCTCAGTGCACTATGCGGCCATCCCATCTATTGCCCTCGTCGGTGAACAATTGGACCCTTGGTTTGCAGCTAGCAGACATACCACCACCCTAGTCAGCCAGGTTAGGCCTACTACTTTTCTTCACTATACTTTACACTTTTCAGTACTTTACTTTCTTTTTCCGCAGGGCACCGCAAAAACCATCATTATGGTCTTGAGTACTAAATCTGTCGATGTAATGTGGGAAATTCTGTTCCATTTAAAGAATTTAATGTGTAAACTGCTAACATTGTGTGCAGAAAGATGCTCGTCAGTTTTTCACAGTACTGTCAAGTGCAGACGACGTGCCAATTGACTCGAACTTGGCAGCTGTGATGAAGAGGTTGTGGAAAGATGGCGGCGTGCAGGAATGTTTTCATCGCTCCAGAGAATATCAGTTGAACGATTCTGCTGAATAGTATGTTCAGTGTATCGATGTATTATATAGTTGGCCAGATCTTACATGCTGTAACTTAAGAACGTAATTATCAACATGTTTATATCGTCATCACTTTCCTGTTTCTGTAGTCATCTTACAACTAATCAGTATAATCATATAACAGAGCTTATTGCATTAACTTATCTCTGCATGTTCGTGATAACTTCTGTTTGCTATAAGAATGGGTAAGGAGCATAAACTCTCATACTGAACTTAGGTGAGTGATTAAAATCCTTATGACTGCAGATACTGCCATCATGTCCTTATTTGTTACTAGGTACTTGAATTTTTAAATTGGTTGTTTCACATGGAGATTTGTACTTTTTAATATCTTTCTGGTGCTTACCTTTTAAGTTTGTAGAGTAACTTCGTGTTGTATGTAACTAGCTATCTGGAGTCATTGGATCGTATCTCTCAACCAGGTTACATTCCCAGTGAACAAGACGTGCTGCGGACTAGGGTCAAAACAACAGGAATTGTTGAGACTCGCTTTGAGTTACGCGGCTTCCAGTTTGAGTATGTTTTTGCTGTTATTCATATTGTAGACTTCAGTTGAACTTGTTTCATCGATGTGGTGTTTTGGTGGTTTGAAGGACAAGTCGCACCAAAAAACGATATTGGCTAAACATGTGTAGAATGTAACAGTAACAGTAGTATGCTGATCCAATGAAATGAAAACATTGCTTTGAAGTAATTTTCAGAAAAATATGTTGTGCAAGCTGAACGCACCCGAACATGCCACAGTAACTGATGATGTCACGCACAGGACGCTTTGTTGCCAAACTGACATTTGCATTGAAAACACTGTAAATCTGTCGGTTTTACTCAGAATAATGTCGGATTTATTGTACAGGTAATGGATGCATGGGTAACATCAGAAATTATGCCGTTATTTGTTCCTTACTAGAGGTGTACAGTTAGTAAAATTATCGAAGTGCTGGAATATTGTGGTTTTTAGTGGGTTAACTACTAATGAAAAATTTGGCTTTTTTGAGACTATTTGGCCATAAATTAAGCTGCATTTGACCTCAAGACAATAAAGCTAGTTAGCAACCCTCCTGCAGATGACTTCACAGTTCGGAAGATGTCCGAAGCTGTGAAGAGTGAAAAGTGAGTACTTTAAACATGATTTTTTTAGGGTATTAAGATGTATTAGCAACCAGAAGATTAATGAATATTGACAATTAGCATTTGATAAAGCCAACTGGTACTTTATAACAGTTATATAAATCGGTGCGACTTGGCCTTTAACATTACAGCCATGGGCTTGCGACATGGTAGCATCGGTACTTCGGTAGGTCACTCTCAAGTGCTTGCTGCTTGTATGGGTGGCTGTCTGCTGGTGGATAAACCATCTCGGTATATAACTGACCATTTCAGCCAACTCAGTTTTCCATCCTACTGGGGTAGTTAAGTTGAGTACCGGCGTGTCTGTCTGCAGTTAAGATGGGGTGCATTTTCTTCGTCTGGAGTCATATGATGCTCAGTTCTCATATTGTGTCCCATGAAGACGTAAGAGCTATACGTACCTATTTCATTTTTAAGCATGCAACATGTGGTTAAGTTTTATCCCTGAACATAGTACTTGGTGCTGTTTTCAAGTCCTGTGTCAGAAGTAATATATTGCTTCCATTGTTTCTTTTGCCTCAGCATTCATGCCAGCTGTATTCTTTACACACTTCGACATTTGCCACACCTTCAAACTTTTGTAGCAAACTTTAAATGTTCATTTTAGCCGTTGACTGTTTACTGGAATGTCGTATGAGATTCAGCATACTCGCGCACTTTTTACTTCTTTTATTGTTAATTTTTTTTACAGTTTCCCGGGGAGTAGACTGACCTAGATGGCTGCTCATTAGTTGGAAGCTGATGAATGTTAAATTTTGTGTCTTATTGTATGGGTGTAGTTTAAGTGTTTTGGACTCAACCGGGTGCTATTTTTAGTTTTTCTATTTGGCACTGAATATTTCATATGTTCAGGGTGCGTGTTTCGCTTTTGGGCTTCTGTGGCATTAAATTTTGTTTTATTCATGGTTTATAATTATCAGCTGACATTATGTATGAGATGCTGTTTACAGGATATTCGATATTGGTGGTCAACGTTCCGAGCGAAAGAAGTGGATCCATTGTTTTGAAGGTGTCACGGCTATCATATTCATAGTTGCACTGAGTGAATATGATCTGAGTCTCATTGAAGACCAGGAAATGGTATACAAATACTGCTGTATTATGAATTCACTGTATTTTCCCTATTTTCCCACATTATCTGTGAGTCGGTGAGATAATTTAGTGCATTGCTTTGTAGACCTATGTATTGTACATACGTACCGTATGCAGGGGGGCTAAAGGTGTTGTAGAATAGACCCGGTCCACATTTTCTGGCTGGATGTTGTAAGAAGCACCTAAACTGGGTTTTTAGTTTTGCAGTGTTACGTAGCTTGTGTGTACGGTACGTGTGTGAATACTGAATATTACGTGTTTGTCTATAGTTAGTTTTTTATTGTTATTTGGGTGTTTCTGTTTGTTTTGCTGTTGATTTTCATTTGCCAGTGCGCAATGCATGTGACTGCCTGAACTCCTCTCTGCTCTAGATTGGTGCATAATGTTTAGGATTCAACCTTCGGTATAAGTGCACCAGTTTAAATGTGCTGGTCAATTAAACACACATTTGTCAGTGAAATGCCGATGCGTAAGTTTTGTTGATGTGTGTGGGGACTGTAATTCTCACCAAGATCTATACAGTAAACAGGATCGTGCCATGAATTAGTCCCGAAAAGGTGTGTTTTTTGCCGTTTTCCAGCAAGAATTGCAAAATTCAACAATGTTTGATGGTATTTTTTTATACCGATACAATATGCGATTAAAATCACCATGTGAGATTGCATCTGATATGACGCTGTGATTTTCTGCGTTTCCAAATTTCAGAAAAAATGGGCGAATTTGCGGCTTCCCATTGAACGTTCAAAAGCAAAAAGCGTTTCAGCTTCAGGGGGGCTTTGCCCCCCAGACCCTCTTTATAGGCTCGCGCTCTACGCGCTCGCCATTGCCCACCGCCTTTGCTAAATCCTAAATACGCCACTGGTGGTAGGCCTGGTTTATTTCTTTCTCACTGCACAATGAGTTCTGCTCATGGCCGGGACTGCAGGTATCCTGGCCCAGTTGGTTGAAGATGCTGGCTGTAAATTTGCGCCAGTCGACTTGAGCTGTATACTAGCCAAGAGGTCTGTGATACTAGCTTAATTGGGCCCCATCTCGCTGGCTCAAAGTGCCACTAAGGGGCTGAGCTCCCACGCAGTGGTTCTAGGCTTGCTGCCTAGTGCCTATGTGAAGATATTCTTTTTCTCAGTGCACAGTGGAATTAGTTTGTCTGTGGTCGATTGTGTGCAGAATCGGATGCAGGAGAGCATGCAGCTGTTTGACTCCATCTGCAACAACAAGTGGTTCACTGACACTTCCATCATTCTGTTCCTCAACAAGAAAGACTTGTTTGTCGAGAAAATTCAAACGTCTCCACTTACGCTTTGTTTCCCCGAGTACAAAGGTATTTATTTGTCCATCTCTGGTCTGAAGTGACTGAGGTTCAGACGTGCGGACATTTCAATAGTTAGAGCTGTTAACGATTAAACATTTTAAAGTAGTTAACTTACATTGCACCGGTACGCGACACCTGGGCGTCGCCGTTTGGGTGCCGTCGTTTGGGCGCCGGACGTTTCAGTGCTGTGCTGCTTTAGTGCTGTCTCCATCTCTATATTTTATGTAGTAATTGTTCTCCATATGAATTAATGTATGTTTATTGCTTCACATGAAAAATTCAACTGCGCTTCTTAAGGCCTATACTACTTGGGTGTTTACTACGTTCTGTACGCGGTGGGCAACTTCCTTTGGGTGGTCCATTGTGACCATGCATCCATCTGGCAACGTTGTGGAGATATGGCACCTCAAATGTGGGACACACAGACGTGGACACATAAAGAAAGATGGAAGAAGGGAAAGAGAAAGGGGGAGGGGAAGGTAAGAGAAAAAGAAATGGAAAGGGGAAGGGAAAGGTGAGTGAAAGGGAAAGGGAAGGAGAAAAGAAAGGGAAAGAAAAAAGGAAGGGAGAGGGGAAGGGAAAATAAAGTTTTATATTCTGTCCGATGCTATGCATTGCATTGGACAGACAACTAGTTTATGGTACGTTAACGGCAATGACGCGACACAGCGCCGAAACGGTGGCGCTTAAATGTCCCAACGCCCAAAGGGTGAGCACCGAAGTGATCGCACCCAAATGTCCTGCTCTGACATTGCACGTTGTGTGTACAGGTAACAATACGTATGAGGAGACGAGTGCATACATTAAAGATCAGTTTGAGCGCCTGAATCGTCGCCGGGACACGAAGGACATCTACACACAGTTTACCGTCGCAACGGACACTAACAACGTTCAGTTTGTGCTCGACGCAGTCACGGATGTCATCATCAAAAACAACTTCCGAGATTGTGGCCTCTTGTGACACTTGACACTAAAGTTTTCTGACGTTGTTTGTTCGGGTATTCATAATCGAATGCTACTGTGCATTCTGCAGTTCTGTGCATTCTGTTGGCTTGCTTCATTTTCAGCATTTCAAAGCACTGTATGAAAACGAGATTTGTTTTGGAATACATGTGCCCACCAGATTCAAAATGGGAGTGCCAGTTATCACGAATGTTTCAATTTAAGCATCACATTATTCAAAACGCGTATCTGCACAGTTGGCTGAGATTATGAAATCTAGTTGGTCGAAATCTGGCAATATGGTTTTTTGTAGGAAACTGTAACATTTTAAGTGGTCCCAAGGGTTTTGAAGCAGTATCTGTTCGAATGTTTGACATAAGTTTTTGGTAATGGCATTACAGTTTCTGTGCCAATTTTGCTACGTGCTTCAGTGTATAGAAAATAATATTCCACCGACTTACCATTTGAGGGCTAGTGAATAGCTGTCAGTTTGCTTATAAATAGTTTTTGCTGTGTATTACAATTTATGCCAGTTGTGGGCGTTTCACTGATGTGCAAGAAATTAATAAATTAACGTTAGTTGTCGGAGACATATGCGCAAGCTACGTGGAGAAAACGGATACAATTGGTTAAATGTCAAAACTCAAAATTTCTTAGGATTTTTGATGGCATTGCAGATTTTATCATCCTACATTTTTGCTTTGCATAATTTTGAAGCTTTGGTGTCGGTATATTGTAGATGCATTGTATATTGTTTATGCAGTCGGTAATGATGTTGGCTTTGATAAGAGATGTGAGTTTTGACATGCAGAACAATATTGTGATAAGGAAAATTTTGTTGCCGACAGTTTTGGTGTGAAATATTTTAATTTTTTCTTGGAAAATTTGCTGTCAGCAGACATATTTTGTATGTTATAAAGTTTATTGTGAAAAAATGTATTGGTGGTAATGCATCGCCAGTGCTGAAACTGCTGATTATCTTCTTTCTGGCTAAGTCCCAACTGAGAAGAGTTAAATGAGTTTGTACAGTTATTTTTGTGTATGTGTAACGTCTGTTCTGTGGACTTATAACCAAGCTGTGGTGTACATTGCACTGAGTTCAGGCCATTTTTAGCTTGTGATGTTCAGGAGAAAAATGCCAAAAATGAAGTAAATTTTGCTGACTATCTGCTTTTCAGTTATGCGCCATTGCAGCTGTTGCACTGAGTCACTAACTGGCCAATGGCCGTAGCCAACTTTGATGATGTTTTTCGTGTTTATGTGCTGTAGTATGAGTGCATGTTTAACTGTGGTCGAAGCAAGCCGCAGTCTGGTTTGGTCCATTTTTTTGCGTCGAGATCCAGTCCTTGTCTTCTGTGTTAGGTTAATATAGCAGGAAGGTGCATGTCCATATGTGCATGAACATGCTTTGCATCTTTCTACTATGACATTTTCAAGCTTGGTTTCTTCACATATCCCTCTGCTGATAACAGCTTGATTTTCACAGTGATCTGGCCCGCTAATGCTTCAAGACGAAGATTAGGGGCCTTTGACTGACAGGGTCTAATACTATAACTGTTTCACTGATTTGAACCAATTTGTTTGCTACGAAGCTGCCAAATTACAGCTTCAAATGTGATGCAGCTTTTTTGTTATTTTAGTTTGTAAACATAGTTTTCTACGCCTGTTTTACTTTTCGTGTGACGTATGCATGAACTGTTCTGGCAACTAGGAAAGCAGTGCATATCTTGCTTTTAATTAAACGGCATGGAGATGTGCTTGTCATGGACTGCTATTGATGCAGTAACTTGTGTAACTGAAAACTCCATTGATTCTTCGCGGTTAATATCTGATGAGGTGTCTGGTGCAAGTTATTTCATGTTGTGTATGACGCAATGATGCTAAAATTGTCTGGTCGATGGAATGAAAGGATGACTGCAGTACTGTGGTTTTGTGTGGGAAGTAAAACGTATCAAAATTCCTATACCGTGTCAGGTGGGACGTTAAACCCTACTCACTGTTGGCGATTTTAAGAGGCCTAATGAAACTCCTTTCGGCATCTCAAACATCGATTTATTGTCACTTTAATACAGCACTCGTGCACATCTGACATATTTACCATTAACACACTGCTCAATTTTTTCTAACTCGGTTAAGTCACGTGACCTCTTTTTGGCCAATCACTGCATGCGCTGCAGCTTTAGGGCCATCCCAGGCACTGAATGCTAAAGGGCAGTTCCACTGTCAGAATATCTAGTGTAGGATCTTTCATAAAGAAATCATCACTCATTTGTTACTATGTACACTGTAAGTCAGAAAAGAAAACTGTGCCACTTTTATTGTCCATATCTTTGCCAAATGTTAACGGATTTTCAAAATTTTTTCACTGATGCATTCTGCAGATAACTGGCAATAAAGTGTTTATTGAATATCCCACCACACCTTAACTGTGTTGCTATACTACCTTGTGAAATATTAATGTAAGAAAAATTAACAATAATTGGCAGCAAGCATGTTGGTCAATGAAAGATACTTTAGACAAAAAAAATACAGCGAATGATCTATACGATGCTGCGCTGTGTTAGATCCGTTTCTAAAGTTGGATAAAGCGAAATGAGTACGATGAGATGGAAATGTATGGTTAAAGGGGAAACTGAACAGAGTTTGGGAGATTATTTCTACATTGGCTCCGTTTGTTACTAAACCGTGCTAGGGTGGTTTGAACTTGTTATAATGCTGGTTGATGTAGGAAATAAGGTAACTAGTCACTAGACACCCTTGTGGAACTGTATCACTGTTTTCTTTAAATTACATTTTTATCTCCGCCAATGGAACGAAGTGAATTGGTGGAGATTATGAGATTGCTTTTGTCTGTGTGTGAGTGCGTCTGTCTGTCTGTCTGTACACTTCGCTTGGCGGAGATATACACTCTAACGAGCGCATTCTAGTTTATCAACAGTTATGTGACAAAATACTGATGAAACATCCAACTTGTGATAAGAACAAGTTCAACAACATGTAACAAAACCAAGTGCGCCATTACTGAGGGTCTTAATGAATTGGCTTCGTAGTTCTATTTTATGTACGTTTATTGTTCTTTTATTCTAGCTAAAATTAGCATAGCTTAAGCAATAAAGAATGTTCTGAGCTGACTTGCGTCGCACTCGTCGCGCTCATTCTTTCGCCGGCGTTTTTTTGCCTTACGTTATGTTACGGTTGTTGATGTTAATTAATGGTATGTAGCTATTCTTTGCTTCTAATCATAAACAAACATGGCTCTGTCAGATGGAGAGTTTGATCGAATGCAGGTAATCATCGTTATATCTACGACTTACGTGTATAAAATGTCAGCTGGTGTAGTTTGCATTGAGCGACTTCACTTTTTGACTTAGACCTTTGCTGAGACTTTTCGCTGAGCCAAAGCTAAAGCTGAACGCTGAAGTCTGTACTTAGACCACAGTTCAACTTAGACAAGGAACTTCGTCCTAAATATTAGCCTAGAGCTATATAGCACGGACAGCTTGGAACTAGGCTAAGTTCAACTAAACTTTGGTCTAAGTCTACTGACGATTAAAAATGGCGGAAAAACAGGTAAACCTAACAGGAAATAAATCAACCATGTACGCTTGGACTTGCTAAAAGACGCAAAAAGACGTAATTACGTAACATCTGACGGTAAAAAGTTACCAACCTGTCCTCAAATTTTAGTGATGCAAAAAGCGTTTTTGCAAAGATTTACGTGTTATGAGTTATTATCTGTAATAAAATTGTTGGTTTTTTTGTTTATTATTTTTTGTTGAGAGAGATTTTTTACAGTAAAACAGCAAGAATTGGCGTAGACGTGGCATTGTGTCTTTCGATAGCCAATCCGACGTCATGTATAATTTTAGCGAAATTCTGTTCGATGTAACGTATTAAACATACTTTTTTAATGGTTCGGCGTTGCAGGCATTGATTGAACCGCTTTAACTTGGCATCATTCGAGTTTTAATGCAAGCAAAACAGTCTGTACTTAGACCACAGTTCAACTTAGACAAAGAACTTCGTCCTAAATATTAGCCTAGAGCTAATATCATCAGCATCAGCATTTGAACAGGAAAAACATTGAACGTAACAAAGTAATGTAACGCATTCATAAATGCGAGCTATAGTAATCATAGTGTGTCAGTATCCTACGCTTGTTTACGTTGAAATGTCAGCGATTAAATGTGAAATATATGACTAGGTAACATAGCTAATGTGGAAGAAATCGCCGCCCCGCTGGTGTAATTATCTTCCGGCCCCAGCGGCGATCTCCCACGGTCATGGGGTTTTTCCTGAAGCCCGTAGGCTGTCTGTGAGCCATCGACGAGAGACATAAACTATTCTTAATCCTTTATTAAATGAACGCGACAACTGAACTCCGGACTAAACTTCCCCCGGCCCTCCCTGCTCCTGGCTCTTCTGACTGTTTCTGCTCTCTGGCTGTCCTGGCTATCCTCCTTTATATACTCCCGCCGAAAGTGGTGGGGCTTGTGGCGGGGCCAGGGGCGGGACTATTGTTTAAGCTGGGGCCCCGCACCACGAAAGTGGCGGGGCCAGTGGCGGGGCTGTAATTTAAGCTAGAGCCCCGCACCACTAAAGTGGCGGAGCCAGTGGCGGGCTATACTTTACACGGGACTAAAAATGTGGAGTTGTGGCGAGCCGTCCCACCACTGGGCAGGCACCCACCCCACCACGTACTTGGGCAGGGCAAGGACCACACCACCACGGCAAGACGACTCTACACCCTCCCCCCACTTAAATTTTAAAACCACCGCCACAC
>Ga0209671_1003520_pt1 | contig 15096 bp, 13 predicted proteins | sample WorMetHERISLAND2_2_FD_187401 | JGI IMG/M metagenome (GOLD analysis project Ga0209671, IMG submission 187401) | Marine gutless worms symbiont microbial communities from Max Planck institute for Marine Microbiology, Germany - Olavius geniculatus... | ecosystem: Host-associated > Annelida >... | reverse complement strand
CGACAGGGTGGGTCCGGAGGTCCGGGTCGGTCGTTCGGTCGGATCTCGGCGACGGATAACACGAAGCAAAGCTGGAGCTAGGCTGGCTCGTGGTGAGATAATGCAACGCGTGCATTAGTCCAGTCCAGCAGTGGACAATCGACATCGCGCTTGGTCAGTCTGAACGACAGATCCGACCGACGCGACAGCGATGACCGACCGTGTCCAGTCAGTGTCCACCGGCCGCTTGGCAGAGTGGACACGCCGGCTGACCGGCTCAGAAGGGCTGACCGAGCGATGTTTATCTGTCGGCGCCTGGTGACCAATCAAGCGTTGAAGTATTGAACGCGCTTCAGTCGTCGCTTGCATGCCCCGGCCGACGACGACTGATGGACGTCAAGCCGGTGTCCACTGACTGACCGACTGACAAACCGACTGACCATGGACATAGTGGCTGCTAATTCTACCCACGGAGTTCTGTATAACAGCTAGAACGTCCCACGTTCGATGTCTTACCAGACTTTCATGGACTGACTGACTGACGCACGGGCCGCCGGTGTCGCATTAAAATGTCTCCTCCATGAAAAATCTTCCCGGGGAGAGATAATCACGTAATTGATATGTTTCTCCCTTATCAAAATATCGCCGGCCTCATAAAAAGTCTTCCCATTAAAGGACTGCCCACCCAGAAAATTCTCTCCCGGCCGACAATTTATACCGGTAAAAATTTGCTGCGGATTTTTGCCGGTGAATTGTCGGCCGAGGGAGACTTTTTTAGGGGGCGATCCTATAATGGGGTACCGGCATCGCAGACACATCGCCGCCGACCACTCAATCTTTGTCGTCGACTAGCTGCGCCCGTCTCTCTCTCCGCTAGGCCTGCCTCAACTCGTTGTAAAAATAATGTGGGTTTATACAAAGACTTAGATCGTTTCTTAATTACTGTCACCAACCCAACGCGGAACTATGCAACCCTGCAGTGCACTGCGCTTTATTATAGTCTATCGTTAATCTTATTCTATGCAAAAGGCGGAGTCCTATCTTCGAACCATGGCGCAGACGCAGTGACGATAACATAAAGTGGCGGGAAAAATGCGTTGAAAACGAAAGCTGTTAACCTATAATTTGTACTTGAAGTTAGCATGTAACGATATAGTCACATAGCATAACTATCTGTATTGTACACTGAGAGTTCAAAATTCAATAAACGTGATTTTCTGAGGTTTGAGTCTAAAACTTCATTCCAGTTTAAATGCGCAATCCAAAAAACTATCACAAAAGTGTAGATTCTGAAGTTAAAGATGATAACACTGTGCCATTGAGCTTACCTTTCTATGTCTGACAGTCGTGATGAATCGCGGAATCCTTTTGCAAACGGATTACTGTCGATTTTTAGTCTCGTTATCTGAAAAACAGTCGACAATTTGCTATTAAATTCTACATACATATAAAGCTATGTTTGGCATGCATTACATGTACACGAATTTCTAAATCATATCAACATTTTATTTATTTTTATTTGTATGCCTACATTTTAGGTTGTCAACACACATCCGTTAGCATTTCTTTGCGTTGTTAAACTTTTTGTGATTAATAAACGTGTCCTCACACTTGCAGATCGCTGACACCACAACTGTAAACATCTACGCTGAACTAGTTGTACAGTAGCCTTATGGGCTCTAGTGCATCATGCTAATAACTGTAATAATAATAACCCACAAGAGCAGGCCACACAACTGCTAGGCTATAGCATCGCAATGGGAGAGATACCTCGTTCCACAGAACGTATTTCTAGTATTATATAAAGAAATAATAATTAAATAAAAATGTCGCCCACCCGTTCTTATTGTTTCACAGGCTGCAAACGGAAGCACAGAATTTGTTAGGCATATATAAACGCATAATATATGTGGCAATTTCTATATATATACCAGTTGATTCTGGTAGGCAGTGACGGCGATAAAAACTGTCTCCGGGAAGACGAACGTTTTGTGATGTTGTTCGGCAGTATCACTGCTGAGGAATGACTTGGAGTCACGCTTCAACACGAGTCGCACTCGAGGCTGGTATTTGTGCATCGAATTCAATATGATCTGCAACCGCAATACACACAACGCACAACTTTAAGATATTTTATGCTAAATTTTAACTATTTAGCACAAAAGTTATACACAACCAAACAATGTTGTATATATTTGTGCATGGCTGTGCTAATAAGCAATATAATTTGATATTGGTACCGACAAAAAAACAAAGTAACGGCGGACTATGGAAGACGTGCATGTCAGTGGTTTCACACTGCTAGCTCAATGCAGCTATTAAAGCAAAGTAGAATCACAGTGTACACTGTACAGCATACATGCAGAGCGTTATCAGTGGTGAACAAAAATGTACAAATAAATTTATACCAATAATGTAATGTTTTATTTTCAAGCCATTTCAGCTGCTACAGAAGGAAGCAACTTGTACATCAAATTTATCGGCGCTCGCAAAGCGTTTTTGGTTATTTTGTTTCACATTCCTAAAATTCCTTATTATTTTCTTTAATATTCGGTAAATAAAAAAAAACAAAATTTTAACACTTGACGTGTTCATTCGCTAATTGGCCTATATAGCAAGCTGTGGTGACTGACGTGTCCGCTCTTGTCGAGCATGTTGTTGGTGAGTTTGATCTTCTCGAACGAGACGGTTTGTTTGAGCAGTTGGTCGCCGCTGAACGGTGAGTCGGGATGCGCGTAGACTCGGGTTGGTAGCGGTGGGTCCGCCTTGCCGGCGACTAGCCACGACGACCGGTGATAGGCGTACCGGTAGCGCTTGTTATCAACCGGTACGATGTCCATCAGGACGGCGTAGCGACTGTCACGATCCAGTCCGGCAAAACTCACGCGAAGAGTGGGAAACATTCGCCTGTATCAATGCCCAAGCACAACAACATTAGGCCTATAGCATCGCCGGCTATGTGGGACTAAGATCCGTGGTTATTTGCACTGAAGTTACACGGTACGTTAACTTAGCGGTGATCGTTGTACTCTTTCCAGTCCTGCTGATTTGGATAAAATGGTAAAAAAAAGTTCAAGACATAGCACAGAAATGCAGCGGCGACGTGGGTTAAACAAGAAAGCCCAGCTGTCGCTAGGAAAGACGCGCTACAGCCTATACAGTTCTTGTTGCAGTAGACCTACTGACTTTCAAGGTCATCCAAGGTCAATGATTTTTATCTCATTTGAACGCTTTCCTATTAGTAATCAATAGCAACCTTGGCCCTATCTCGCATCGTTTAGCCACAATACATCCGTTACAGACGACAAACATAAAGACGACAATTCGTGCTATAGATGCTTTACAGCATAGCTGTATCTATAGCGCGTCAAAAACAGAAGGTTGCAATTATTTTTCGACAGACAGTGCAAATTTTCGACAGAATTCCAACAAATAGATGCAAATTTCCGACAGAGGTATAAGCCTACTCAAAGTTTCAATTTTGCTTCTACATTTTCCCAAAATGGGGGTTTTGGCCTCAAATTTTGCATTTCTGTACGAAAGTATTGCGACAAGAAGAAGATTTTCCAATAATTTTCCGACAGCCCAAATTGCTAATTGCCCCAGCCCTTCTCCCTGCTGTGATAGACAGACTGCCGGCAGACCTGCCGGACTTGGTGATGATCATTTCGGTGCCGAGTTCGTAGAACTTGTCCCAGAGGTCCTTGGTCTCGAGTCGACAATGAACGCCGGCCAGCAGCGGACTGTCGTCAGCCGTGGTGGCGAGTGAGGCAGCTCCACGCAGACTGGCATTCAGCTGAACACTACCAGACGACCGACAGTCACCTGCGGGCGACACGGACGCACGATCAGGAGACATGGACAACCGCTCACTCTTCTCTCCACCGCAGCCGCCCACAGAACTGAGTGATGGAGATCGGTTTGGAGTCAGTGGAACAGGAGACAAATCGTCATTCCCCGGCCAATAAGCTGTAATCAACAGTTCCGGCATAATATGAAACCTTCGTTCGCGGAAATATTTTTGTAGCAAATAAATTGCAACAGACAGAAAACTAAACAGACCACTTAAAAAGACAGACAGACACAGACAGAAAACAATAAAAAAAACAGTGTACGTCTTTCAGCTAACAACTTTGTAATACTGATTTTGACAAAAACACTTCTGTAAGAAAGCCCAGAACAGTTTACAAAAATGTGGTATGTTACTAATGTTTAAAATCACGAAGAAAAATATCGAAAACCGATTTTAATAACGACTTTTATGCTAAAACGTTTGTTTTTTTTTTGAAAATATCGATTGACCAAATACCAAAATATTATTAAAAACTAAACACAGCACTGATAATAGCATAAATATGGAACGACTACGCTCGCAAATTTGCAACGTGGGCCACAGTTGCACAGCGTCTGCAGGGTGCAAATGATTAAATAAATGCACGGCTTTCACATATGTTTTTCGTGTTATTGCTATAAATGCACTATTAACAATATTTTACATTAATGGCATATATTTGACTGTTTGCGTTTGAAAAAAATTACTTGTGTAAATACTCGGCATATAATAAAGTACAAAAGTGCGTATTTTAAATGATCTAATTGATGTATTTGTTACATACGGCATTGAGCGGTGTTACTGAAAGTGAGCCAATAATCGGCTGCATCTGTCTTCGTCTTCACGACGTCTGCACTGTCGTTAAACTCTCTGTCGCGTTGTTGCCAGTGATCAGTCGCCGCTATGTCATACAGCGAGTCGCCACTGGCACTAGTATGCTGTGAACCACGGAGGACCGTCCCGCCCCGGTCCGTCGTGTCCGTGTCATGGTCTTTTATCAGAGCGGCGATTGAGAAAGCGGAAGCGCGCGAAGACAGCGGCGCCGCCGCCGCCGCCGTCGGTTTCGAAGCCAAGTCGCACTTTTGACTCGTAGCAGCGGCTACGTTGGCGTTGTCACCGACTTCCGGTGCATCAGTGAAATCTTCCTCACCGCCGTCAACGTCCAACTGACGGCTACCGTCGCCAGCGTCCCTAACGTCACCCATCTCGCCGTACATCATTTTACATCTATTCTGTACACCGGTGATAAGAATCACGTGCTGTTCGCTCTCGGTTCAGTGACGTCAGCGGATGTAGATTTGTTGCGCCCGCGCGTGCGTCGTCGACGTCGTCGGGCGTCGGAATGTGTGACGGACTCTGCGACTGTCGCGCCGGTCGGTGCGTGAAAGGCGGGAGGGAGGCAGGAATGGTGGGTGAGGGAAAGAGAAAGGCACGCGCTGGGTGGTCTGGGCACGTGGCGTATGGCGCATCTGTCGCTTCGCGGCGCTGACATCACGGCGCTGCTGCTGCTGCTGCTGCTGCCAGCGACGGATGGCGATTGGTCGGCACGGATGCGGTGCTGGGAGGAGTCACTGCAAGTGATGCTGACCAACGCATCACGACGTGCGACGTCATCGATCGCTTATCGACGACGTAGACGAATGCGCAGCTCGGCTTCTCTCCTCGTGATATTCGACGCTTATGACGTCATACATCGCCGGACCAGCCAGCCGGCCACGTATATGAGAGATTATATCTTCGCTGTTAAGTATCGGCGCTCTATATAGACCGGCCACATTACACCACGCGACTGTATACGGCCTCTGCAGCTATGTACATTATACAGTGCTATATATACGCCTATAAATGTTTGCTTCATTTTGCTTGGTGATTGCCTGGAAAGACTCGTCTCTGCATGAAATTTTCTGTAATGTGTCAAGCTGGACATAATATTATACTCACTGACTCACTCGCTCACTTTGTTTTTCTTTCCTGTGTTTTCTGTGTGTTTGCTGATACCGATAGTCATATCGTCTGCAATATGTGAACGAGTATGTTGCCGTGAAGGTGTTTAAATTATCCCTATGCATCACGTCACTTGCTATAGTTTGGCAGTTATTGCGCACAACGGTGAAAAATTTGATAATTTGTTAAAGTAGCTAAAACGTTTGTTGAATATTGAATATCAAATACAATAGGTAATTCTGTCTATGTCTCGCAGTCGTTATCAAAGATTCATTTCTGCTCGTGTACCGACATTTAAACTTAAAAAAACAAAATAATGCCAAAATTATGCATTTAAGTTAACAAACGCAAATTTCGTTGTTAATATAAGCCTAAAATAATGTTGATAAATAATCGGCGAATTTATAATAATGGAGTGCCTCTATCAAATTGCACTTATTGCAATAAGCCGATGTTTTTAAAATTCGAATTCCAAAAAATAAGATCAAACGGCACCAATGATTGTACACAATAGTCATGCAATAACCAACCGATTGCTGAATTTTGAATACATTAGCCGCTAATTGGACACTGGTATTTACATTGTTTAAAAGAAAAGCTGGCAAATCACAACTACTGACGATGATTAACTGAATTAAGATAAAATGAAATTTGAAACAATCGCTAAATAGAGTCGTCGTGATCGATGTACCGTGAGTGTAACACCGTAACACGTAGTCTATCACTGTTGAGATTGTATAAACTCGCAGTCTTCAGCTGATCAGCTGTTTTAGCGGATGAACCAAACAATCTTCGGCACCAGTGACTGACGCTAATGCATGCACGGTACACGACAAGCACTTGACTTGCCGTTCATTAGCGATCGCAATCGACATAATTAATGCGTGCATGGTTCGGTTTAATCGTCTGGCCAGCTCAGCTACATAGCTTAGAGTGACCTAATGCATGCGACACGTGCCACGAGTGTCTGCAATGTGTCGGCGGCCCGTCGCCGAGGTTACCGGCCTAAAACAGTCCGCCCGATCTTCGCCACCACGTCTTCAAGTCCACGATCCGTCAACGAGTTATCGCGCGGCTTCCATGCTCGTCCAGATGCCCGTCCGTCCTCCGTGTAGCATGCGTCACTAATCTGTCTTCCGCATTTCTGCGTCGCCATGCACGAAAGGAATGCACTTAACGAACTGAACTGAACTGACAGCATGACATAATATAAGCGCCGTTAATGTTTATGGTCGTAAATCGTAATGTGTGATGGTCAGTGATGAACAGCCAAACTTTGTAACCTCGTGACAATAACTGCCACCAAAAAGCTTGAGGTAATGTAGCGATTTGGGCAATTAACGCTAAGGTTAATTCGACTTTTTGTCTTCATCATCGGCGGATGATCAAAAACTTGTCACGTGCAGTTTTATTGAGTTTAATCAAGTCGGAACGTTTGTCCTGCGCCGAAGTCAGCCAAGCATAGAGCTGCAGTGGCTGACATCTGCTGTTGCCAGCAACGTCAGTTCTCTTTAGCAGAAATACGCACTATTTAAATTTGACAGAAAGTACTCAGGCAAGTGCAGACTTGAGGCGAGGCGATTGGTTTAATTCTATACCTTCCAGTTTTGAACGTGGGCAGTTCAAGGCAAAAAATGGAATATAGCAATGCTGACTCAGATCTTGTTTGACGGGCCCGGTTGTAGCTGCAGCAACTTGTACTTTTGAAGCGGTGCAGGAAATGTCCGGGAGGCGGCTAGACTTATAATTAAATTGATCACACTGAATGAGTGATTAACCCAACAGCTAGAACAAAAAATGCACTGAGGGAAAAGTTCAACCAGTGAAGTAATTCACGTAACGTCAAGCTGTCGCATCCAAACGTGTTGCAATGGTTTTTTGTACGTTTGAAGCACCAATAAAACATCAACTTATAGCGGTCACGGTTAGAGTTAAAGTTAGATTTTGGATGGTAAAGTCTTTCTGTATTGGTGAGATAAAATACCAAAAGAAGTATTTAGTCTTAATTATCTCATCCCATCTGCTCGTTTGTTGTGCAGCTTCTGCGCGTCAATTCACGGCGTGGATGGACGGAGTGATTATAACGTCGAGCAAACACGTTTGATGTGCGGCTATAGTATATAAGTCTCAGACTCCGGCTCTGTATGAAACGAAACATCGGGAAACCATCGATAATACGTTTCGAGCAATTAATGTTCGAAAACTGATGTGCGTATACTCAGGTAGTTGCGGTTATTTATGGGCAAGATGATGCGGCGAGCAACCGGATCTGTCAATCGATGTGATCTTACAAACATTACGAGACGCCCGTTCCGTTCATGCACGCGCACGCCGTCTAATCAGAATCGGTTTTCGGCAAAGCGTAGTGAGAGGGGAGAGAGAAAGAGCATGGTATGTGGGGTGGGGGAGAAGCCGCTGCTGCTGCTGCTGCTGCTGCTGGGCAGAAAGGTGCGGAGGAGGACAAAATGAACGGACGGATCGTAGCAACTAAACGTCATTGTGCTGCAGGCGACATTGGCCGCCCAGCGAGCGAGCGAGCGACAGAGATTAATGTGCACGTGCGATGGCGCCTAGATGTTTAACTGCATCAATATAGATGCGACTGCAATGTGGTAGCTATATACATGTGTGTCATGGATCGCCTTACGAACGAGGACGGTTTAGCGACGGCGACTACACCCGTGCGCCGTCTAACGCTGAGTGAGACGCTGCTATCCGTGCAGCTGACATCGACGCGTCACTGGAACGACGACTGACGATTGAAAACAACGGCCGGTGTCACATTAAAATGTCCCCCATGACGCCCGGAGAGAGAAAATAACGGATTTGATATGTCTCCCTCTTATTCAAATATCTCCGGCCCCATAAAAAGTCTTCCCATTATAGGATCGCCCCCAGAAAAGTCTTCTCCCCGGCCGACAATTTACCAGCAAAACTCCGTCCCGCCCGAGCGGCGGGGAAAACTTTACTGGGGGCGCGATCCTATAATGAGACACCGGCTAACACTGCACGGCACGTGGCAAGTTGCCCTGACCGTGTGTGTATAAGCCTACTGTGTATTATACATTGTGTCTTTAAGTGACACCTTGACATGCAGTTGCCGGCACTATCGTGTCTATCGTCGAACCAGATATGAAACACACATTCACTGTGCTGCAAGCAGTTGGGCCGTTTAACTCGTCATCGTCGTCATTTTATTTCTCGAGCAGAACACACACAGTTACGATTTGAATACGATGCACGAAATGTTAGCACAAGTGTGACTTTAACTACTTTGCACGTGACCAGGTTACCGATTTTCATAAGTATTACTCAGTCTATTATAGAGCTGATTGTTGTGTCTCTTACGTCCTATTTTAGCAGTAAAATATCGTCGCATTTTATATATTTTTGAATTTTTAATCAAGGCGTTTATTCAAAAAGGAAAAGTGCTATTTAACTTTACTATAAATATTATATCAAGCTGTTATTTGCTGCATTACTCTTTACACCCAGACAATTTTGCACAAATACGGAAAGTTTTGGATTGGCTACTAAAAATATTATTTTATGTTGCCTGGCCTGTCACTAATTTCAGACGTTTTCTCGGTTCTAAAATGTGTTTTATTTTACATCAAAGAGAGCAGTTACAATAGTCATAAATGGGCCGATTTGACATTCATTGTGCTCACATTACAATATATTGTAGCCCATCCGGTTAAGTTTCAAACTTTAAAATTTATCGCTGACGTAAAAGAACTGTGAATTATTGAACGTTGTTATTCACTGCAAGAAGTGCAATGAAATATCTTTATTCTCAGTAAAACATACAGATAATGGAGATCGTCAGATGTCTTAGTGTGGTCGGTGGATGGTGCGTCGTGTTGTGACAGCTTGTCAATTGCCTGACGATATCTCGGCATCTGGCGACTCACTGGGCGTTACGCTGAGCAACGGTCAGTAAATTTAGCATCAGCAGCAACAGCAGCCGGTACATTGAGCGAGAAGCATTAATCTTGTGCAGCGCAAGCAAGAGCTAAATGTTTGTCCGCGGAATCAGGATACATCGAACACACGACACGCGACGAGCGCAGCCACTATAGCTGATTGCCGCGCTCGATAGCCGCACTGCAGCAGGTGCCCGTGCAATAGTCCGCGTGATTTTTCATTTCTCTCTCGCCAGATCACGTCCGCGATTCCACCGCCCAGTTGACGACTGCGGTCCGCCACACGCCATGCGGCGGCGTATAATTTCTGCAAATTGCAATTATAACGGCGCGAGCGCGCGCTCGTGCAAAGCGCGTCGCGAACGGGTCGTCGTCGGCCCTTCGCAATAGATGGATGAATGGACGGATGGTCGGGTGGTTTAATGAAGAGATATCTAGACCGGATCGCATCGAAACCGAATGTCGTCGTAATAAGCTCGGCGAGTGCATGGGCGAGCGAGCGAGCGCGGGCCGCAAGGCCACTTTCAATTATCGAACATTACGCGATAACGTCGCGTCTGTCGGCCGTGGATAGGCACATACAGCGAACGAGAGACAAATGAAGCCAGCACACGGCAGCTGTCGCGGTCGGTCTCAGCTAGCGCGGCGTGATGCACGAGTCGAATAGAAGCGACTCGCCAGCGATAAGTCGTTGACGTCGTTCGATTTCCGGCGACGCTCGTTATGACGTCCTTATCTCAGACACCGTGCAGTGAGTCACAAGCGCACTGAACACCGGCCTGCAGTCAGATCTGAATAATAAATCAAACAGCGTCACATATAGGCTGTAGCACTGCTCACTCCGAGGACAGTTCACATTTCACCGATAACTTGTTACGAATACCTGTCATGCACAAAATCGATTGTCCGTTACGATGGTGGTTCTGATGTTATGTCGTTTTCCCAGTAATGCCATGGCGGATACAAACGGACACTTAAACGGATCGGCCAAATAGAAAAAAAGGTACCAATAGAAGCTAAACGAAAAACTCAACAATATTTGTTGATTCCTCAACAATATTTTTTTCGGTAATGAAAAAAACATCATCGAACTGTTTCACTAAAGTTTAAATTGTTTTTAAAAAATTTAAAATGACAAGTATAGAAAAGAATTTTTGTGATAACAATACAATTTGAATACGACAGACAAAACTGGCCGATTCAAATAGCGCGATGTTTAAAAAGATGCAATCAGAAAACAGCAAAAACAGAAAACAGCATTGACCGCATCGAGAATAGGCCTATTTATATAACAAACGACAGATGGATGAGGTGTCGTTTGCGTTGGACTGTTTGATAAGACAAGAAGCGCTTTTAGAACAGATCGTGCGGCATGCACTTGATGCGGTGAGCTGGGGGACCGAGAATGACACCGAGATTGTTACAGCGACAGCACAAGCAGGTGCCCTGCCTCCCGATGACGTATTGTCGATCCCCGGATGCTGATGGGCAGAGCGAGTTAAGCCGAACGCTGTCTGCGTAGTGCCAAGCGGCGCCGCGTCGAAATTGTCATCGACGTGACAGCCCGTCTTCCAGTGCCGCCTCGCAGTGTCCGTTGATACCAGAACGGAACAGCAGGGCTCCCGACGGGGCGACTGAAAATGCGAGACTGGAATATGAAAGAAAATGAGCGCCTGGGTTGGAATCTTATTTCAGCAACATGGCCAAATTTAGCAGTGAAGAATCTGGACGCCGAGAGCTCCGTTCCTTCACGACTAACGCAGCTGTTGTCGTGAAAACATGGACCCAGTTCGGGAGGCGCGAATTCTCCATTTGCAGTTTAGGGCCACTTTTCATTAACCACACACGTAATTTGTTTTTCCTGCATTTTCCAGCCATGCATTTTTGAGCGCGTTTGTGCCACAAAATCCAGTCTCGCAAATTCCAGTCCTGCATTTTCAGCGTCCCTCTCCCGACAACAACTGGATTGTTGGACGATCTGGTCAGTGTCTGTCGGCTAGTTATCGAATTGTCGGCGGGCATGGTGGCAGGCCGCCGGGCGCGTTGTCTGTCAGCGAAGTCGACGACGGGCGGCGGCTAATGCCAGGTCGCCTGCGTCGCTAACTAGTGACCCGGTCAACGTTAAGTGACAGCGAGCTGTAGCTGTAGATTGACCACGCTGCAATTAGGACGCCTGTCTGTCTGACCACTGACTGACCACTGAGAGAGCGATTGACTGACTGTCGGACATTGTAAAATGTAAATCGACCGCCAAGTGACTGCGACATTGCGATTGTCTGTCGCTGCTGCTGCTGCGGGTGTCATTGAACTGATGCCAGCTGCTGCAGCTACTGATGAGCATCACACTAAAGATGCTGCAAAATCAGATTCGACGAGTTTCTCGCCGACATTGTGCGCTTTATAAAGATATAAATGTATTTTCTTACAGGCGATTGCCGGCAGTGTCGGCGTTAGAGAGTTGGAGGCTCCCAAATACAAGTGTGAGGCCCCTATAATAAGGGGTCTGGGGCAGAGCCACTGGTCAGGGATCAGGGGGTAAAGCCCCCTGAAGCTGAAACACGTTTGGCTTTTGAAAGTTCACTGAAAGTCGCAAATTTGCCCACTTTTAACAAATTTGAAACGCAGAAAAATCAGGCACAATTTGTGTTGTCTTTTCAAAATGCATGTAATGACGCCTATAGGCCGCAATACGTCACAGATTACTGTACACAGTATAATGAAAAGTAATAGACTTGTCTACTTTGGGTAAACTTTCCGTATGCTTATTTATTTTATATTTTAAATATATTTTTAAAGAACTAGAAATTTTTTTCACATCTAGCATGAGGCAGTGTTGGGTATAATCATTTTTAGAATGATTCCAAATCAAAATCAAAATCATCATTTTGGAAATAAATTTAAATCAAATCATTTACCAAATGAAGTAGAATCATCAAAATCATTTTTATTTTGTAACCAAACAGCCGTTTAATTTGATGCTCTATTTTTTAATATTAAACGTTACACTTATCGCAAATTCGCAACACTGTCACTCGTTGATAGTGGTTAACTTTTAACACGTTAAAAGTACTGTTTTTGAGCCTGGTTCGACAAGTAGCAATAAACCCAGCTGGACAGCGCTTTGACTGCTGCAGACGGTGGAAGTTGTTAACAGTTTACTGTTACTACAGTTTCACGTTTTCTGTCACGGTAGGTCGATTTCGGTTTGGTTTTGTGCAAAACACTGTTTTCGGCTCCGTTTGGTATTTTTCTGACAGTGCCAAGCAAAGAAAGGTTTGACTGTTTAACTGCGTCGCTCCGGGAGCGTCCACACCATGACAATAATATTTGAGCCGAAATCGAGCGATGGCGACGAACTTTATGGGCCGAGTGAGCGACTCACGATGAGACGAGACCGTCGTGGAGTTTGAGTTCCATCCTATGCTACGCACGCGGTGCCGCATCGCTTGCACATGCAGGTCGTGTACTTGCTTGCCTACTTTCCTTTCATCATGACAGCCGTTGTGATTACGTAACTGAGACGCGTTTCGCACTTTTTATTTCTCTGAGAATCTCTGATATTCTCTAAAAATATCTGAGATGCTGCGTAGAATTCGCGTTTCGCACCTGCCTTTTTTTCTGAGATTATCAGAGAATCTCAGAGAAATAAAAAGTGCGAAACACGCCTCTGGTCTCACTACACCGTCGCCGCCTCAATAGCGCCGCCGCCCGTCAACATCAGCTTCATTGACACTAATTAATTAACCGTGACCAGCTCTCAAGACGTGATCTCGGCGGACAATAACCGCGTGGGTCTCATTCCAGTGCTGGCTAAGATTTGAAATCAAACGATTTAAAATCATGATTTTAAACCGATTTTTTAAATTGTGATTTTGATTTGAAATCGTTTTAAATCACTTGAAAATGAGAGTGAGTGAATGAGTGAGTAGTTTCTTTACGGCACATCAGCACAAAATAGGCCATTCAATGCTATACGTGGTTAAAATTAATTAAAAGCATTTAATATATGTATTAAAAGCAAAGTTAAAATACTTGTTAAGATTAAGGCTACTAAGCTGTATGGCCAGATGAGTCGGACGACTCATTTGCACTTCATAACGTTTCAGGCGACTAAAAATAAAGAGGTGGTCACTACATGATTTTTATTTTTCACGACGATTTGAAATCATCAAAGTCGCAAAATAATTGATTTGAAATCACAATCAAAATCAGGTGATTTAAAACGATTTCAAATCAAAATTACAATTCAAAAAATCGATTTAAAATCACGATTTTAAATCGTTTGATTTTAAATCTTGGCCAGCACTGGCATGAGGCCCCTGAGCATACGTGAGCCCCCCCCGGCCAAGGGTGCGGGGGGCCTTACCGCCGGCTCTGATTGACGACGTCACTCTTCTTGCTCAGTATAGACTTGTCGGCTAATTGCCGTTCCCTGCAGCGTTTCAATAAATAGGGCCTAAATGTAACTTTCAAAATCACTTTTCAGAAAAACACGTGCTGTTTCAAAAACGGGAAATCGGGATTGTATTTCGAATAAGGTAATTGTAATGTAAGCATCATGAGGTAACAAGATAAGGCTTCATTAAGATTTATTTAGCGTGGTACACAAACTCAAGCAAGAGGAAGGTAGGCCCTATAGGGTCGGTGATGTATAGTGGCGTAGACAAAGCGGCCTATAGAGGGCCCAAGCTCTCAATCCTCTAGACAAAACATAGGCCTAAGCATGCTTTTAAGCTCCACTACATTTGCTAATTTGATCGGTTTATTGTCGAAAAAATAATTACAATTGTTGCCACCAAATCTCATCTTTTAAAGCTAAAATACACCAAATCCGATTTTGCCTAGGCCTAGAACTCCGTTTCAGATCCCGCTGGGGGGGAACTCAGCGCTCCCCAGACCTCCTAGCTAAATTTTAGGGGGTCCTACTTTTAAGGGAATGGAGGAGAGGGGAAGAAGAAAAGACAGGGGAAAAGAGAAAAGGGGCAGAAAAGGAAGTAAAAGAGAGAAAAGGGAGATAAAAGTAAAAGGGAGGGGAAAGGAGACGAGCCCCCCAATTGAAATTTTTTCACTACGTCACTAGTAGGCTAACGTAAGAAAAAGCTTAACCACCGCTCAAAATATGCCTACAGGTTGTCAGTCGCATACATTTCGTTTTTACGCCCGACAGCACGTATTGCTACAGCGCGTTTTAGCTCTCATCTAGACCACCGTTCGCCCGTCTGTCTGTTCGTCTCAGAGATGGACACGGGTCACTTTTTTGGACCCGGATCCGACCCGACCCGCCAAAATTGTCTACAATTTGACCCGCGACCCGACCCGACCCGACTTCATGCAAATGCAATGCGTTACATTACAGACTACATTTTTACAATAAAAAGCAGCGCTGTGCAAAGTACTGAATATGAGTACTTAAGG
>Ga0209671_1003517_pt1 | contig 15100 bp, 10 predicted proteins | sample WorMetHERISLAND2_2_FD_187401 | JGI IMG/M metagenome (GOLD analysis project Ga0209671, IMG submission 187401) | Marine gutless worms symbiont microbial communities from Max Planck institute for Marine Microbiology, Germany - Olavius geniculatus... | ecosystem: Host-associated > Annelida >... | reverse complement strand
CTTTGGTCCACTAACAAAAAAGTTGCAGGCGCGGATGTTGACCTACCCTAAGCTGAGAATGCGCGTTTTGCATATGCTAATGCATCTGACTTCGGGCCACGTGACTTGCTGCCGGGAAATTTAACCCCCTGAGTCAATCCCTCAGTTGGACTTAGGGCACTGGGCTTACTCCCCCAAATTTCTACTTTATGTTATTTTAGTGTAAGTTTATTTTGACATTAATTAGTGATTTGTAGCAGAAACTGGGCACATGGGCCTGGTTCCAAATACGGTTAATTTGTACTGACAAAACCGATAAAAATTGCATTTCTTCGAGTCTTTGTGGCAAAATTCAGTACTGCAATGGAGGTTGAACTTAAGCCATTTTTGCTGTCAGAACTATACATGTTTGATATCATAAACATATTATGGACGTTTTATATGGAAAAAAAAACATAATTTTGTAGAAAAAATGCGTTATTAAATGTGGAAGTGTTACTTCTTTTTTTTAATCTCTTTTAAAGCTAAAAATGGGGTCTGAGTTGCTGGGTAATTGCAACGGGATATTCGGTTTCTGAAATGGGTAATGCTGCAAATTAATAATGTTGATTTCATGTTAAAGCACCCTGGCATTTGTGATAAATACTGAGTGACTCAGAACACTTGTGCATGGGTGTTTGGTTAGGATGTTACATCAGCAAGTGTGTTTACTATCGGGCTGGTGAGAAAAGTTTGGATTGTTACTACCGACCGTACCACCGTGTTGAATACTTCAGATATGTTCGCTTCTTTCCTGAAGGTAAAATTAATCACACATTATCTTTAGTCTTTTTAAGTAATCAGTGTTTTTATGTCTTTTGCTTATCAACTTTGTTGCTGCAGATTGTATGTGTTTCTACAAGAGGTATTTTTATTTATGATTCTCGAAATGAAGTGTTTGTAGTGCACTATTACGCCATGTATCGTATGTTTGTCATTTCTTTACAAGTATCAGAGAATCTGCCAGTAGTGAAGATGCTATATTTCTGGTTGACACAAAAGACAAATGGTGATTGGGTTAGGGATATGTTGTAAGGGGGTTAGGGGTGCATCTGTTTGAACCTAGTTGGATTTTGATTCTTGCTGATTCAGTGTGTGCAGCCCGATAGCATTGAAATGTTGGTGAGTTTTACCATGGATCAGCATGGCAATGTGTTATGCAATTTTTATGCGCAACAGCAGCTACTGCTTTAGCACGTCTTAGCCATTGCAATTCTGTCTGTTTGTCCATCCGTCTCTCCATCACACAGGTGGATCAGTCAAAAACGATGCAAGCTAGGATCATCAAATCTTCACCATCGGCTGCCTGGAAGACTATAGTTTCAGGAACCATAAAGCTTTTCCATAAATTCAAATGGGGTCACTCCCAGCTAGGGCACTAAATGAGAAGGGGGTGGGGAAAATTTGCAATTTCCAGCTGATACGTTGATACGTTCTGATACGTTCCAGCTGAATCATTGGCAGAGCGAGACAGGTCACGGCCTCTGGCGAGTACAAGTAAAACACTACAGATAATTAGCCACCAGTCATCTGGCACCCTCTGGCAGCTGTAATTTAAGAAACATCGTTGCTAGGATGGATGAACTTGGATTTTGTTTTACTGGGCTGTTCCACGTTCTCTTTTGCATTAGCTGGGCTTTCCTTGTTTCTGCTTGAAGTGAGTGAGTCTGGTGAATGTTTCAGGCAAAGTGTTAATGCTTACGACCCCCGACAATCCTTACATTGTCCTTCCACTTCTGCAGTCGAGAGGAACGGCGCTCCAGGGCCTGCTGTCAGGGTACTGCAAACTCACCGGAGATCGGGTAAGACTTTCACAGCTAGATCTGTAATCTTTCTTTGCACAGCTAAGAAGCACATTTAGAGTTGCTTGTGTTGTGTTCAAGTGCCTCTGTATCTTTGGACTTCATGTTGCTGTATAACTCTTGCATTATTGTTATTATTTTTAATCCTTGGATAACTCAAAATGGTGTCTCTAAAATTTGCTATATCGAGTGGAATAGAATGACCATCAGTCTGGGCAGGCAACTGAAGCAAGACTCTCATGCAAGGAAATAGAACTAAAACGATTCAACAAAACTGAAATAGGCTGAAACAAAAAAAAAGCCATCTTGGTCATCTTTTTGAGCGACCTTGTTGTTGCTGTTGACGTAATGAGCCCAGTCAGATGCTGCCTATATGGGGGGGGGGCAGATGCCCCGAAGAGAAGGAACTCCACCAGATTGTCCCACCTGAAGGTGAGTTTGGGTTTCCATCTCTCCTTCATGAAGTTGACAGCCATTCCCTTGAACAGGGGCACCACTCAAAGGCGGCTGTCGTTGTCCACAGCTGACAGACTGACAGGTGTTGTTGTTGCCGAACGGTAGTCATTGGCGAACGACCTGAAATCTTCCGATTGAGGAAACAATCAGCACGCCACCTTATGGGCTTTAGACTTTACATTTATCTTCACATATGTGTCATGCAAATGTGCATCTTTGGTTGAGTTGTGATTACTGAACAGTTAAATATGTGTGCATCCAAGGTGACGCTGGTTCTTCAGAAAGTGCGGCCTGCAATGGAATATCAGTCAACGTATAGATACAAGAGAACGCGTAATGTGTACAACATTGAGGGTGAACAGACGTTTGATGCGGTCAGTTGCTTGCCAGTTTCTTTTGTTTCTGTTTGAAGTTGAATGGCATTTCTGGATGCAGTTGTCACTGTTTAGGCAGCTTATGAAATTGTATGCTCAGGCCAACTCAGCCTCCTACTTTCCGTGGGATGGGCAATGAGTAGTAGCTTACGGGCTATGGGGTGAAGGCCTAGTGTGTCTGATTGTGGCAGTGGTATGTCTGCTAGCTGCAAATTGTGGGTCCAATTGTTTGCTTAGGTGGGCAATGGATAGCTGCATAGTGTGCTGCGATATCATTAGCTCATGCCAATCAGTCTGTCTCGTGTAAGAAGCACTATAGCAAGTGATGGACTTTACCTTTGCCTTATGTGTGCATTTCCCTGATCATTTGTTCTCTGTTCTACTGTCGTAATTTGTTGATGTAATTTAGTACCTTTTTTACGCATTTGTTTTATGACAAGAGATTCATCGAATGCCAGTTCTTTTACTGTCCATATTGTATTTACACTTACAAGCATGATTATTTTTTGTTGCTGTCTTTTTTGTTTATTTATTTACATATGCATTATGCATGTTGTACTCAGTTGCAGCCTGTTAGCTGATTTTATTGAAGATTTTGATTAATTGATTGACTGTGAACCCGTGCATGCAGGAGTTTGTGGTTCGGCCGGTGAGAGGTCGTGCCCACTGGCAGCTTGTCTGGACACACTACTCTGTGCGCACTTGCAACAGGTAGCAATTCACGTCAGTATGTACGTGTATTTTTAGCCACGATATCAGTCAGGATTCAAGCTCCCACAACTCATATGAATTTAAAGGCGTTATGTCTGCCATATTCATGAAAGAGGGGCACCTCTCATTTTCTTTCCCCTTTCCCTGTATTTACCCTTGATCGACCCCTGTTGCCACAGCAACAAATTTTGAGACAAAATGGGCTATAACTATGTCTGTATAAGAGATATCTCCAAGATCTTTGCATCTAATCAGGAGTTTGGGGGACAGGGAATTGGATAAGGCCAATCTAATTCTATCTCGAGCAATCCTTGTTGCCATGGGAATGACATTTGTGGAATTTGGTCAAAAATTAATAGAAGTGTAGCAGTAGTAGTAATAGTAATGTTTCAGTTACTTAACTTGATGGAGATATGCACTCTCACAAGCACCTTCTACTTTGTTCAAGCATTTGTTTGCAGAGAGAAATATAATCAAGCAATCCATCATAAATCCTATCGTGGTTTGCTCATAGCTAGTTATCATCTGCTGACCGCAGCCCAGCTGCAGCCTGACTACCATCAGTACAGTATCATGAGAACTTTTGTACACAGTACACACTAAAGAGTGTTACATGTTAGTTAGTCTCACATCAGCAAAACTAACATGAGATGCTTGATAGAAACGAAATTTGTGTGTGAAGAGTGTTGCTTGCCAGATTTACTACTGATTTTATGTGATTTTTATTTTTTTTGTATCTGCTTTCCATGTGTTCATTAGCAAACAAACTTGTACAATATGCTTGTAGAGTAACGAGAGAAGAGACGAGCCTTGTGGAATTTGAACTCAGCAACAAGAACTACCCGCCACTGTTGTTTTCACATGTCAAAAGCTTCGCCGCTGTATCTTCTGCCCCTTTGTACTGAATCAACATGCCTTCTGTGCACACCGACCACTCCCCACACAGTGTTGATGACTTATTTTGCCATGAGATGTACATACGTTACGTGTTCTACACTGTCCCCAAAAACCTGCACCAATGTTATTTTTTGACTAACTCCATGAAACATTGGCCGATTTTAGTAATTTTTATCATGCAACGTCAAGAAGAAACTTGACCTGAACGATTATAGTTTTGCCCACCTCACCTTAGCACTGTTGCTACACTACCTTGTGAAATGCAGAAGTTGTATTTTGACTATTTGCATAAATTTATACTAGTTAGCACATGCACCAGCTCAGTTACTGTTTTAAGATGGTGTTTACTGCAGATGACAAACAATTGATTGCGAATTAAAGGCAGCTAAAAGGTTTCTTAAAGAATTTTTGTCAAAAAAATTGATGCATAGAGGACTCAACTACTTTTTAGATATTGACAAATATCGGACTGTGTAAAGAGTTCCAAACAGTGGGCAATTGCACACTGCATGCACGTCTGGCAACATGATCTTGATGTGGATATGATTTCGTGTTAAATAAGTAACAGGTTTTCAATGATTTTGTGTCTTCCAATGATTTTTCCGAGCCAATGCATCTGCTACCCAGTATGATGTCATTGTAAACGGCCAAAACATGACATCTGCATTTCACAAGGTAGTGTAGCAACAGAGTTATGATGAATTGGACAAAACTATAGTCATTTACGTCAAGTTTCTTCATGATTGATTTTGCATGCCAAAGTTAAAGTCGGCGGATGTTTCGTGGAGTTATTCAAGAATAACACTGGCACAGTTTTGGGGGGACACCACATATTTGCTGGTTTGTGAAGGAGCGATGTGTTGTAATTAGTATGTCATCATGTCACGACCCAACTGTCATTGACTTTCTCGGTTTGTCTGGAGTTGAGGCATGTTCACAGCTGTTAGTTTTTCACATGGTGTGGCCACAGATCTTTGAACATCCTTGAAAAAGTTTATCCACGACCTTGGAGGTCCTTGAAAACCGAATAGGCCTGTGAATGTTTTGGAATTTGACAGAAGAGGTTTTTGAAAGTCCTGGAATTTCAGTAGTTCATAATCATCGTTATACCACTTCTGTCAATATTTTGCAGTCAGTACTTTGCTTTCCAGTTTAGTACACCAGTTGGGCTTACTTCAGATTCTTGTCACCAAAATGCTGGATAGCTTAATTACTGTTTATTTAATAGTACTAATTTTATGCTGTTAGTATTTCTTCTATGATGCCAGAGATGTTAAATACTATGACACCACCTGGTACAACGTCGCTGGAATAGGTTTGGAAAAACTGTTTGAAAACTGCTGAAAAGTCCTTGAAAAAGCAAAAGCATGGCGACTCTGGCTTCAGCCCAGGGCATCACATTTACTACCAGAATGCACTGCTCACACACTAGGTTTCTGTTCAAATGCAGTTTCTTTTTCCAGGATCTTGTTGGCCATTTAGCGTCGACTTAGCCAGCTACTTGTCAGTATTTGATCAGACATTAAATTTTGCGGCCTCATATCGTAATTATACTAAACTAAAATGTTCATCCATGTATTCTGTGCTTCAGCATGCTAGCTAACCAATATGTCAGGCCCATATCAACGTAATTTGGATTAGTCCGGTTTTTGTGGAGATTGCAGTGCTGTGAGCCTATGTTTGGAGTGCTGCCTGCAGGGTGGTGGGTGTATTCGCCTATTTTGCACTATGAAGACAAATTCTCACAAAAAAATTGGTAGGCCCACCAATATTTTGCTTTGGTCAAATATGTTTTGGGGGAAAATTTATGTATGCGACCTAACATTGGTCCGTCAGCTGCCAGACATGCAGGAACAGCTGCGACGGTTCTGTATATAATTAGTGTACGATCTCTGACGTAAGTTGATGTAATTGGTACCCATTGAATCAGGAATATTGTCAGACTGGCCAGTTTTGTGCATACGTCGTTGCCGGTGAAGCTAGTTTTAATACACTGCGTCGTCGGTATCAGTTGTGTTGGTTAAAATGCTGGTGCTGGTGATTCCTACGTACTTTCCAGTAGTGACGTTTAGTTCTTGTCAGTCTGAATATATTTTAGCTGCACGGTCCATCGTTTGTTTTGTGCCGAATTTTGACCTGCTTTTGTCACTTTTAACGCCGGAATTTTAGCTGTCATTTAGTTTTAGTTTGCATTTGTATAATTCGTTTTAATTATTGCTCGCTACATTGCACACGATTAATGTACCTTATGCTGTTGTTATTTTTAGCTTATTAAATGATTAAAGGATAGATACCGAGAAAATGAGACTGCATGCTGCACATGTGAAACGAGGACAACATTCGTGGTCTAAACTGGCCACTGCAGTTTGTTTTGTGCAATTACAGGTTTGGAACTTTCATCAGTCAAGTTGAAGTGATTGTATTTTGTAGAATGTATGAACTGGTTTCTCTGAAATCATTGAAGTAGTTTATTATGACGTGGTGTCGTGGTGACTTTGACACTGTAGAGTTGTATTCTGTGCACTTGGTAATTCTGTAGACAGCCACAGCATCAGTTACTCACTTACTTGCAGTTAGTTGATCGTGCTATAGCGGGTTCACGAACTTTAAAACGTCATAAATCACACGCTCCTATCAGTTCGAATGTGTCGTCATGTGCAGGGTTTAGATCTGACAATAATGACTCGGGAGGTATAATTTCCATACATACTGCGGTTTCGACGACGGTTTTGGGGTGGTTGTTCTGAAGTTCTGAACCTATAAATGAAACACCGAAATTGCTTACGTGACCTTCATTAGGGCGCGGTGCGTACAAGTAGGCCCCTACAAACTCGAATTTTTACTTCGTTTTATAGTAAGTCAAATTGCGGGTGTACAGAATATGCTAATGGCAATTAGAGCGGACGGAGGCTGCACCGCACTCGACTCAGCTTTAGCACCTTCGCTACTGATAAGTCGGCATCACACTGCATCAGCTTAGAATTTTTTTGGATAACCAAGACCAACCCTTTTTCATGCAGCATGGAAGTTTTAACGTAAAAGCGCGAACAGAGCGACGTAACTAAACTGAAATGAACCGATCACGGTTTATAGTTTCTGACAAACTGGGCGAGCCCATTGCAGGTCATTGATTACGCGTACGTGAGCGTAGTCACGTAGTTACCAACACCGTTAGACGTTGCCTACTGTGATGGTCAGTTTGTCAGAAACTAAATTATGTCAGATCAGTTCAGTTCAGTTACGTCGCTCTGTACGCAACTTTACGAACGTAGCGGTTTGGCTTTAAAATGTCGTTGGTCGCATCAACGGGTTAATTATCGCCCAGATGGAAAACGCTCGTTACATTAATTTTCATAGCCCAAGTAAAGTAGATTAACATGCGAATAGATTTTTTTCAAATTCTAACATTTCAGATTCAGAATTCACAACACATAAGTCCAACTTTTCTAACAGAAGAACGGTCAACACAAGGGCCTAAACGAAAACAAAGAACTACATTGTTTTGCATTGGCTTTTTATAACAAGTAATTTAAGCAAAGCTTATGAGACGCGCGACAGCCTTAGCAGTTCCTGTTTGCAAGTTATCTTGGTCGATGGATCTCCATCTGTTCCCTCGCAATTCACTTTTGAAGTGTGCACCGCAGACAAAAGTCGCAAAAAACACTAAATTCCCTTATTTTGGGGGTTCAAGGTCATTTAACGTCATTGATGTCAATACCACTAAAAAGCTCGTCACCAGTGCTTTTTATGATAAGCAGCATGTCTGTGCCTATCTGCAACAGTGTTTTCACGCTAGACACGCCAATATCGGTAAAATAACCACTTTTTAGAGAGGTGCTCCTCGTTGACGTTCGCGTGCCAGTTTTGTTCAACCTACGGGGTTGGCACGTGGACTGCTAGAATCTGCGCTTAATGCTAAAAATTTCATTTGCGGGTTGTCTAGGTCTATTTAAAGCCATTTCGTCGCAAATCACTTGAAATGTGCGCTGCAACCAAAAATTGCGAAAAACCTTTATTTTAGGGGTTCAGGGTTGTTCAAGGTCATCGATGTTGATAAATTTAAAAAGCCCGTCACCGGTGGATGTTATGATAAGCAACATGTCTGTACCTATCTGCAGCCATTTTCACACTACACGAGCCAATAATGGCAAAATAACGTCTTTTTAAAGGGTACCCCTTTTTGACGTTCTCGTTCAAGGGGAACCCCTTTACCCAGGGGCACGAAGTTTTGTCACGTTAACTAGATTCCTTGTGGCAGCCAAAAGTGAAGATTTTGTGACCCTAGCTTGCACCGTTTTGATACAGATCAAGAGTGACAGACAGACGGACAAACGCATAGACGACGGCTAAGACGCGCGAAGCATTCTGATGTCGCGCGTAAAAATGCGTGAAAAACCAAAAACAAAGTTTTAACTGGCAAAAACCCGTTTCTGCGGCACAGATTTTAATTACCCGGTTTCAACCGTCTTCGGCAGAAAGCTGCCAATTTATCGCGATTGGTTCTGTTGGAAATTCCGACTGTTTCGTTGATGCAGTGCTCTCTGCACTCTGCATGCCTCTTCGATGTTGATTTCGCCACGGGATTGAATAATATCAATAAAAATACTGACCGAGATTAACGGATAGCAAATTTATAGCTTTCATTAAATATCTTTTAAATAGTTACTAAATATCTGCACGGAGTTGTTGGCAGCGCGGTCCCTTCCTGGAAAAATGCGGATGGCGTGACTTGGGATCGCTCCTTGCCCGCGTCTTCGCCCAGTTACGCTGTTGCTAGGGACACATTAGGCAGTTAGCACACCGCGTGTTTACAGCTATAGCCAACCTAGACGATTATTTCCAGACATTTCGGTTTCTACGATCGATTATGAGTTGGTTATTCAGGCTTCAGCAGACATATATAGAAACGCCGAGCTGTGTACTGTAAATTTACGTAGGCCCGTTCGTGCTACCGAGTGAAGTTCTAGTATGCTTGATAGCCGATGCAGTGGCATGTCCGCTGCCTGCACCACGGGCCGAATTGTCTATAAGCGCTGAAAACGGTAAAGCTGCGTATCTAAGGTCGATATGCCAATGAACTTCACTTCTCAGTCACGATGTTGCTAGCGAGCCTGACTCACAATACCCTTCGCATTAAAGCCGCTCTGTGGCAAATGTCCATTCCTTACTTACTTACCTTTATGCAAGTACTGTAATCTGCTTTATCAGTGGTTCAAATTCACTGAAGCGAGGAAACGAAGTGGCGCAAGCGACGGACGGTACGACTTCATTGTGTTACGATGAGTGACGCCTGTGTTTCTCGTTACGAGTTACGAATCTTTCGCCCCTTTGAAGTTTCTCCCCCACGACGCCACCCCTGTCATGGACCTTTCGCCCACTAACGAAAACGGACGGACGGCGAAGGTGCTTGAGAAGTTGGACGGAAACGAGTCGACGGAGAAAACGGATACAGAAGTCGACGGCCAAGATGACTCCGTTGTTGCCATGGATCGAATAGTAGGCTACCGTATGTCTCCGCTCTACTTTCGTATTCTCCGTCGTCTTCTCCGTCGTTTTCGTCATCCGTTTACTTTCTGCGTCCATTCGTCTTCGCAATTTCTAGTTTATGAAACGTCTAGGGGATGAAATGTCAGAGGGGCTATACTTCCAGATAGGCTACCGTCGTTACAGCTGCACTGTGGCAGACAGTAGGTCTACCTTTGAAGAGAACATACCGAGGCGAGGTAGGCCTAAATTGGCGGCGTGCCTATAGCGTAGCGTCGAGCGCTTTTTGTAATATGTAACCGATAACGGTACTGTACACTGTACATTCTACCGTAGGCCTACATAGCTGCTTTGTGTTGGCTGAGGTCAGTGAAGTGAAGCGATACGTACGTAGCGCCCGCAGACAGTGAGTCGTGACTTGGCGTTCGTCTTCACGAAATCTACCTAGTTAACGACCACCTGCCGTGCGTCGCCTTCAACGGTATGTAACACTCTGTCTTGATCTTATCAGTACGCATATCATGTATTCCAAGTGACATTTGCGCTTTTGCGCAGCATCCGAACTTCAAAAAACACCAGGCCTAAGGCGGCTTCTAGGCTATAACAAAACTAAAACACGAAATTTGAGCTAATGCTCAGGAGACGCGCGAAAGCCTGTAGCAGTTCCTGTTCGCAAACTGTCAGTCTATCTCCAGCTGTTTTCACGAAAGACTGGCCAACAACGGTAAAATAACGACTTTTACGGGGGTACCGCTCTTTGATGCCCTCGTGTGCAGATTTCCTTGAACCTAAAAAATCGAGACTTAGACCGTCGCAATCTACGTTCAATGCTAAAAATTTCATACGCAGCTTGTCTATCTCAATTGGTTTCAGCGCAATTCGCTCTTGAAAAGTGTCTCGCAGCCCAAAATCGCCAAAAAATCCATTAAAAAAAACAATATTAGGGCGTTCAAGGTCATCCAAGGTCATTGAATTCGGTGGCAATCGAGAGCCAGTGTACGACTTCCTATTAGTGATTAATAGTAAACTAGACTTTATCTCGCACCGTTACTGAGACACAGCGACTCATTGGCCAAAAATCGCAAATTTTTCCCACCCCCTCTCATTTAACGCCCTCATTTAAGGTGACTCCCTTCGAATTTATGGAAAAGCTTTACAGTTCTTGAAACTAGAGACTTCCGAGCAGCCGACAGTAAAAATTTGGTAATTCTAGCTTGCATCGTTTTCGACTGATCCATCCGTGTGACAGACGGACAGACAGAATTGCGATGGCTAAGACGCGCTGAAAGCAGTAGCTGCTTTCGCGCGTAACAAGATCGAACGCAGCTCGCAGCATCATATGCGACTTTGTTTTATTTAAACGGCATTCTGTTTGCCGGAAATCGTATGCGTGCCCTTGCTATTCTGGTTAAGTGCCGGCTGTAGGCCTACAAAATAATAGCCTACGTGCAAAATCAAACAATGATCAGTCAGTCATTTTATTTGTCAGTACACTATCGCGGTAAAGTGGTGGGTACAACCAGGCAAATTGCTCTTACAGTTGTCCTAAATAAAACCTAAATGAAATGACAGTCCTGCAGTTTCGATCTCCTGCGATTTTGTCATTTTCATGATCCTGCATTTGACAAGTCCTGCATTTTCAGTCGCCCCCAATCAGTGGCGTCGTGGGTACAGACAGGTAAAGGGGTCCGGACGGCCAGGAAATTATAATTTTCCAATAAACAGCTGCACATTTCTATCAGAAAATATTATGGATGCTCTAAAGTTTAATTTTGCCCTTTATTTTTCGCAATGGGGCACTTTTTTAGCCTCAGATTTTGTATCTTTCAAAAATTTTGCAAAAAGAAAAAACTTTTGCTACAGTCTAAAATAACGTACCCTCCTCGCACGATGCCACTGTAAGATCAGCTCGGCGTCGTTGGTTGATAAATAGGTGCAGAAAGTTGCATTTTTTCGACCACATTCCGACAGACAGCAGCAAATTTCCCAGTGCTAAAATTTTACTTTTGCTCCAAAATTTTACCGAAATGAAAGTTTTAGCCCCCAATTTTTGCATTTTTGCAATTTTACATTTAAAAAAAAATTGGCGACAAGTAAATTTTTCGACAATTTTCTCACAGCCCAAAATTTATGGGGATTTCATCACTACGCCAATAACGCCATTGAGCCATAAAGGCCAAACTATTATGTCTAATGCTCAACTGCATACTCATAGATTGAACAATAAATACAATTTGTGTATTTAACTAAATTTACATTAACGTACAATTACTGTAAGAATGGTAGGCCTATCATGTTAATATAATTATGAGAAGATAACCGCTAACCGCACAGTTTTTATCTGGAATTTCTTGGAGGCTTCATCCCTTCACTGTTATGCAGTTTTGTTTAAACGTTGCTACACGACAAACGGTAAAGGTGTATGCGATACGTTTAATTATTTACGAGATTACAGATCGTGATTCATGCAAACTGCTGATTGCTGCAGCTTGAATATCAGCCTATGCCTAATATAGGCCTACTTAGAGCGCGCTTGACATGATAACACTTCTCCTTGATAGCCCTCTAAGCCGCCGCCAAAACCGCCACCGCGGAATTTTTTTTATCGGCTGGTCGTCACTGCCACCGCCGAAAAAAAGTTTAAATAAATTAAATGGCTAATCCAGCTTAGCCAATGGATATTAGATTTTGCGCGCCGGTTTTGTTGTGACTGTGGTTACGCAATTCAGCAGCGAATTACACAGTATCTCAATAAAAAGGGACCCCGACATTATCCACGGTAACTTGAAGACGGATTATCGGATTTTCATAATTTTTGGTACGAATATTTCGAAGACAACTTGCCATGACCGTTTAAGTTTCTACCTCACTAAATGTTTGTTTCTGCACTACGGTACTTGGGAAAACGGAAAATGTCTACTTATTGGACGTTAGGGAGTCTGGGTCAGAAGACCTTCAGCTACAGTCTTTCGATCGCTCTTACTCTGACATCTGAGCAAGCTGGTTAGGCCTAAATTTTTGACAGTGCTGAGGTCTCTACCGAGAGGCAATGACTGGAATGTCGACGAGTACCTAGTTAGCCTACGACTAGTGCCATTAAGCCTACAGTAAATGAATCGTCATATGCTGCTTTTTGTTAAATGTCGTTCCGCACCACAACCCTGGCGAATAGCGGTGCATACACCCGTAGACAGGTTACCCACAGCGCATAACGATATGACAGTAAGGTGAGCGTCTTTGTACATGCACTGATTTACACCGGTACGATACGAGCGGCAAATGGGTTCCCGTGAGAACACGACAAAGTGCTAGCGGCGAACATGGAAGATGACGACTCAGTGACGACATGATATAGGCCTATACATATGCGGCCGTCCGCCTAACTATTCTGCCATTGCACTACGCTATCGAACCCTAACCATAACTCTGCTAATTTTTTTTAACTAAATATTGGCACATCGGTAAAGTCTAGTCTTATTTCTAGGAACGTCAGCACTATTTTTTTTGTTTTTTGGCGTTTTTTGGTTTTCCAGTTAAAAGCCCTTGTGGTACAGACAGACAGACTGACAGACGGACGGACGGACGGACGGACGGACGAACAGACCCATAATACGGCCTGTTATGGGAAGACCGCATAACAACAGGATACCAGTAGCAGAAACTAATTGGAGTAGCCCTTTTAATAACTTTTGTTATTAGACCAAAATAAAACATGGAAATAAAAGTTACAAGGTAATTCACATAAAATTCATGTGTATGCGCTGTTTGTCTGCACAGTGCCATGAACAACATGGCGGCTGGTGTCTGTTTCGGATTCCGTTCACCTCCCATCATTAGCGTCTTTGCCGTCTTTTTATCACTGGTCGGTATAATATCTCGCAATGTCATTGTCGTCGTAATCTGTAACTTATGAGCGTCAAATTGTCATATTGCTTTATAACCTAAATAATGAATAATAATAATAATACAATTTCTATAGTGTCATAACGTACGTCCTAAAATACGGGGCGCTAATTACTCTGTCGCCAGAGATCAGAACGTAAAAATAGAACACACTGACACATTTTTTCGGAAGTTATGATGCTTGGTCTTATAAAGCTTACAGGAGTAATTTAGACGACATGCAGTACACTGCAGCACACTCACATCTTTTTGTTTGCATTTCTTTAGAAAACTGTTTTTTGAAATTTTTAATTGGAATAAAACAATTAAACGCTGTTTTATTTTTTACGATAGCTATTCGCTAGTAGTTTGAGCAGGCCTATACTGTTGCTGAACTGGACTGAAATGATTGCGCGTGACCATGCTATCGTCGTTGTCGTTGCAGACGTTCGTTGGCCAGTGGACGGTGGACGCGGGAGCAACGCTCAAGCTCCAGATGATCAGCTTTTCTAATCCGTCTGGCAGGGATTACGGCGGCGCATGCTGCGATCTGTTCTGCTGGTCCGCCTGTGATCCTATCTTCCGATTTTCGCTCGACCGCGGCTATAGGTAAGCGGGATTTGCAATTATAAGCTTTACGATTATATTACAATTATTATCGGTCCCATTGCTACAGCATAGCAAGGGACAGATTATAAAATCACTTCTGTCACACTGTCATTCTGTCAGTCTGTCTGTAAACACTCCTACGGCTGCAATTTTTATTCGATTTTGATGAACTTTTGCATAGTGATTTGGGGCCCGAAAAGTAAGATCGAGTTTGTTTGGTATAAAAATCTGATAACTCCTTTCCCTATTTTACCCCAATTTTAAAAAAAATGCATTACTGTCTATGGAGACTTCAAAGCGGTTCAACTCGGTCCCCGTCAAAGATATTTGCGCGCTGTGTTTATCTACCCCATATTTTTGGGGTCGGGCAATCTAACGGTGTTATTTGAATTTACCCCCTGTCGACCCCTGTTGCCATAGCAACCATTCAAAAGTTGCAAAATTTTGCATTACAGCCAATGGAGATTTCAAAGCGATATAACTCGGTCCACGTAGGTATAAGATAATTGCGTGCTGCTTGCACCTACCCCCTATTTTCCGGCCCAGGCTATTCGATGATGTCGTTAAGATTTTTCCTCTGCCGACCCCTGTTGCTATGGCAAAGAATTTTGGGACAAAATTGACTATAACTCGGCTCCCGCAGAAAGATTATTGCACGCTGTTTTCACCTACCTCCTATTTTCAGGCCAGACTATGCAATGATGTCATGTAAATTTTTCTCCTGAAGACCCCTGTTGTCATGGCAACCAACCGTTCTTAAGAGAAAATTAACTGCAGGCTCACAAGAGCGTCAAACGCTGAAACGCAGCTGCTAAGCTATATAGCGTGGCAATGAAACAGATACCTCGTTCCACAGAACCTATAACT
>Ga0209671_1003515_pt1 | contig 15102 bp, 9 predicted proteins | sample WorMetHERISLAND2_2_FD_187401 | JGI IMG/M metagenome (GOLD analysis project Ga0209671, IMG submission 187401) | Marine gutless worms symbiont microbial communities from Max Planck institute for Marine Microbiology, Germany - Olavius geniculatus... | ecosystem: Host-associated > Annelida >... | reverse complement strand
TAATTTTTTTAACGTGTGGTAATTTTTTTAACGTGTGTTAATTTATTAACGCATTAATGCATTAATTAATGCGTTACTGTTACTTTGACAGCTTTAGTTTTTTGCCATCAACTGCCTGTGTTATGCAACATTCCACTGTCACATGTTTGTGTAAAATTGACTGGATTTTGTTGGATTAATTTGTTTCAGGAGTGCTAGAAGGTGAAGTCACACAGCAGAATGGTGGTTTGTGTTTTTATCCTGTCATTATTTTCATAGTATTAGTTGTGTGACAGATTAATGTCCATATTGTGATGCAAATATTGGACCTTTTGGTAAAAAGCTGTGATGTACAACATAAGCTTATAGTAAGTTTTGTTGTTATTTCATATTTTCTTTGGCTTTGGATTAAAGTTGTGGCTGCTCAGCTTCTGCTAATGCTGTTTTCATTACAAATAAAATGTGTAATTTCAACAAAACTGATGTTATTACTTTCGTAATGTATTATTGTGGTCACATTTTTGGCCAAATTGAAAACCATACTCAGTGCATGGTGCAGGTCACTGACTTTGAGTCTGCAGTCAAGAAAACATTGTTACCATTTTGTCATAACCTGCATTATACAATGCTTTTACACCTTTGGCTGGACAACAAAAAGAGCAGCTAGGTTTTAAAGAGCAGTTTTTAGAAGTTTGCCTATGTAGCTTCGTTAGCAATTGGCCAGGGAAACAAAATGTAGAACATGTTGTATCATGAATTGCATTTACACTATTACTGTAGATGTGTAAAATTGACGTAATTCAGCGTGTATTTGGCTCGACGGCTAATACAGCTTGCTGCATGTTGTTATTTGCCGCATTGTAGCGATTGCTGGGAATGAGACTGAGATGACTGGTAGTTGTACCAGTTTACCACATGATGTCAGCTTGGCTAAACTTAGTGGTTGTGCACTTCTGTGTCGCCAGTTCCGTGCGTTGTTTGCCAAACGTTTTCACTACGTTCGTCGCAGCAAGAAGGCGTTCTTCTCACAGGTGACTGGTATCTGTCTGGGCTTATTCTCATTTAATTGCTGCTGTAACTTTTTTGGTTGTAGAATGTCCAGGGTGTGCCAAAAAATGACCCAACTTGTTTTTGTCAGAACGTTATCAAATCTCCACCAAATTTGATAATTTTTGGCACACAGATAGCCAAGATGATAGAAATATATAAGGTACACTCATTGTCCACTTCACCTAGTTTATGTCAGTGCAATACCGTGTAAAACGCAGATGCTTCAAATTGTTACGTAATGCTCATTTGTTGTCTCTGTAAAAGTTTCAACGATTTAATTTAGCACACAATAAACTAAAATGTGATTTATTCAGAAGAATTATGAGTTTTTGTAACAACATGCTTTTAAATTATCAGAATTTATGTCCAAAGTGTACACGATGGCTTAGACATGATGCGGGGGTGTCGTTTAGAGGGGGGCTAGAAAGGTCTACGGACCCACAAGGATTCACGATTTTAGTTTTTTTTCCTGTAAATTGTATTTTTGAAACAGTTTTACTGCTGCAAAAACGATAAGTTATGCAGACTTAGACCCCAAGGATCACTGAGACTCCCAACGATTTTCTGAAACGACTCCCCTGACGTGACGCCATGGCTGACAGCGGCATTAACAGTCAACTGATCAAAATGCACAACACTCATTTATGGATAAAATGTGTTTCAAGCTCATCAATCAGTTATTTTGTTTCTGCTGTTTTCAGTGTCAAATGTTTAATACCACAAAATTATTAAATCTCATGGTGCCCTTTGTAGAATTTATAATGCACAAGTGAACAATTGGATACTGATAATCACTGTGTAATGTAACAATATGGAGCATCTGCATTTTACACGGTAGTGCATTGACATAAATTACGTAAAGTGGACAATGAGTGTACCTTACATAATTTTATCATCTTGGCTATTTGTGTGCCAAAAATTATTAAGTTTGGTGGAGATTTGATGAAGTTCTGACAAAATCAAGTTGGGTCATTTTTTTGGCACAACCTGTAGATACCGCGTAGTGTAAAATAAAATCAGGAAAGGGTTGTTGACATATTTTGAAGATCACTTGCTAAAAGTGTTCGTAAAGTTTTATAAAAACATGGTCGTTACACAAGTTTTGCACTTTTGTGCTACGAAACCGTTAGATTGGTTGCAGTTTTGCACTTTTATAATTTCTCTTGATCAACCCATGAAAAGACTGCATTTTGCAGTCTAAATTTTTGTGCATTAGTGTCAAGGTTTTTGTCACTTTTTTGAGTGAAACTCAAAATGCTTTAAAGATTTGCAAATCTGTGCATAGAACAAAATTTGATATATAAGCGAGTAAGTAAGTAAGTAGGTGCATATTTAAAGTGCACAATGTCAGCCAGTGGCCGAATCTGAGGCACGTATATTTATCAACCTATAGATTTTCACTCATTGAATTAGAATTATATCGTATATTACTGCATGCATGTGTGACAGATCGTGATGCCAGCTGTTTTCATTTGCCTCGCAATGATTTTTTCAAAGATCCACCCTCCCGTAGCTCAGATGCCGGCAATGGAAATTCATCCGTGGTTGCTTGCACCACAAAAAATGGAGGATAAGCATCTCTACATGTTCTACAGGTGAAGATTTGTATCTACAGCAGTCAGCTACTGTGTTCATAGATAACAAGAGTTAACTGGCTTTTCTTGTGTTGTTAACTGACTGTTACATGTTACTATAAAATTGTAATTAGTTAACTCTGAGATGTGTTTGGGATTGTGATTTTTGGCATATTGCAAGTTTGATGCTGATGTGACTAGTGAAAGAATTTTGAAAATTTGTTAATATTTGATGTAGTTATGAATGTACTTAAGTTAGGGGCTGTCTTTTTTAGACCACCTGATACTTATGTGCTGCAGAAGTCTCAAGATTGATTTTAGTTGGCCGCAGACTAGTTTTCACCGTCTGACCAAAGATACGGGGCCAGAGCAGTTTTCACAGGTACTTGTGGCACCTGATGTTGATGAGTGTGAAATTTAATGATTATCAGCATGTGAGTTTGTGGACAAAATTTGTCCACAAATTTTGTCCTTGAGTCTGTCGAGTTTATTGCCTGCTTGCTTGCAGTATATGATGTTAGCTGTTATGCTTGTGTAGCAATGATGCTAAGGAGCAAGCTGATGATAACAATTCATCGCATTGGAGCTCAGTGATGGAGCAGATGTTGCTTACTAAACCTGGAGTCAGCACTCGCTGCATGGACCCCAGGGTCCACACTATCGAGTTAGCGGCAATGCTCGATGTTTCTTTTATTTGACAATAGATGATAATTTATGTTGTTTTGTTATTTTCTGATGTTAGCATTCAGAATGTTTATTTTTCATTTCTTAACATCAGCTAATACATAACTCAGTTCCATACTTCAGCTGCATTAAAAATAAAATGAAAAATTGCTGTAAACTTTGGTGTTTGATTAGATGCTTTTGGTCATTTTGTCATGATTTTTTAAGCATGCCTCTTTGCATAATTTCTGCAGATGATTGCTTTGCTGCTGCTTGTAATAGATGTTCCTAGTCTGTCTGTGAACCAGTTTTTACGCGCGAAAGCAGCTACTGCTTTCAGCGCGTCTTAGCCATCGCAATTCTGTCTGTCTGTCTGTCCGTCTGTCTGTCCGTCACATGGGTGGATCAGTCAAAAACGGCACAAGCTAGGATCAGCATATTTTCACCATCGGCTGCCTGGAAGACTCTAGTTTCAGGAACTGTAAAGCTTTTCCATAAATTCGAAGAGGGTCACCCCGAACGAGGGTGCTAAATGAGAGGGGAATGGACAAAATTTGCGATTTTTGGCCAGTAAGTCACCGTATCTCAGTAACAGTGCGAGATAGGGCCTAGGTTACTACTAATCACTAATAGGAAGTCATATACTGGCTCTCCATTGGCGCCAAATTCAATGACCTTGAATGTCCTTGAACGCTAAAGTAGAGGGTTTTATGGATTTTTTGGCGATTTCAATTTGCGACACAAGTTTATGTCATTTACAAGGTGGCACCACACTACTACCGTTATGCGATCCAGATGGAGAATTTGGTATTTGTATATTAGCTTAGCGTAAACATCCCAATTTTTAGATAAACTACTGAACCAGAACTGCTGTAGGTTTTCGCGCGTCTCATGAGCATTAGCTCAAATTTCTTGTAGTCTTTTAGTCTACTATTGTTGACCATTACACATGTAACAAAACTTAAAGTCTTTCCCAAGCCATAAGGCTTGAAGGGTGGCCCTGATGTTTATTTTCTTAGGCCTCAGCCAGACACCAGTTTACACTGCTCAACCCCGGATATGGGGCTAATGCAGTGTGCCTGTTAACTTCTCAGTTTTTACATGTACTGACTGCACCCACCCATGGAGGGATGGCCAGGCTGAGTTGACCTGGATGACTGGTTACATGCGGTGATGGTCACCCATCCAGGTACTGATCAGGTTGGCCTGGCACTGATTAATTTCGTCAATGCCATCATACTGACTAACACAAACCACCACTGTCTGTGTTAGCAAATTATTGTCTGAATTATAAAATATTGTTTGGTATTGCAAAAACAAGTCATAGTTTTAGTTTTTGTGCATGAAAAATGGCTACAGCATGAAAGTGGGGTGTGCTCATTTACCTGTCAAGGCCATTTAGCCCTGTAGGTTGATAAGCCTCTACATCAGTGATGTGTAGTTTTGTGAATGATGCAGTCGATAACGCAAGTGATATTATGCAAACTGAGAAGCTGAGTGATGGATAAATCTAGTTGTACACACACTGTGTACAAGTAGTCTGTGTACAAATCGTATCATTTGTTGTGCACATTGTAGTGGCTTTCCCTGTGAAGATGCATCTGGTCTTGCTGCATGGACTGCCGATGTGCCAGTCACAGCCAATAACAGTAAACCTTGTTCTTGTGACACTGGTTTCCAGCAGTGTCCAGCAGGTTTGTAATGTGGAATTAGTTGATGCTTTTCCCAATTTTGTATTCTAGTTTATTTTGGCAATTTTGTAGCATTTAGATTTTGTGATAAACAAAGAGCTGGTAAGAATTTTTTAAAGTTTGTAGCTGTGAGAACGTCAGGGATTAATTAATAATTTGGTGATATTGAGCGTGAGTCAAACAGCATCCATAATTAATGAAATATGAAGGTGAACAGAAACGGTACGGCTGTATTGTTAGAATACAATTAGTTGAAGTGCCGCAGTGATAGTCGTCGAAATAAACAACCAATTTTTAAAATAAACTAGTCAGAATTTTCTGTTGATTGATGTCAAGATTCATCGTTGAAACCAAGACTGCTGTCTGACCAAATGAACTGAAGTGTCCATGTGTATACTGTGTATAGATGCTGGTGGCCCGGAGCCTCCAAAACTGCTGCTTCCCGCAGCAGATTATCTCTATAACATGACGGCAAGAAACGTCAGCAAGTGGCTGGTTAAAACAACGATGGATTATCTGAAGAAAAGGTCTCTTGGCATTCTTTGTCCATCTGTATCGTACATGTGGATAATATGTACACTGTAAATGTGTAACTTGTGTGCATGCGAAAAAAAGAAACTTGTTGCTGAAATTTTATATTGATCATTAACAAGATTAGTTATTGAAATTCACACCTTTGATTGAACATGATAGTTTCCCAGAGTTTTTTTATGTTTAGCTACTCAAATCACTTGTCTCACTATACACTGGATTTTATATAATTATTTTAATCCGCTCCACATGTTTATTCAGTGCATTACTAGCCAGTATGAGAGCACATTTAGTTGGACCGTTTGCTGTTGGTTAGTAAAGAACAGTACAAAACTAGTATGAATACGTTCACTGTATTGTATTGTTTTATGATAAGAGTATATGTTATCCTACTTCAAGTTGTTTCTCGTCAATGTATGATGAACATCTGTGCAGTGATTTAGAAGGTAGTTTTAATCCAGTGAAACAGTTATTATATCAGCATGTTGATTATGCTGTAAATATACTGTTTTTTTAAGTCTTTGTAAATTTGTTGTTGAAGATACGGAGGATTGTCATTCGGACAAGAGAGCAGTCTGGTTCGTGGTAATTCGGTGCAGATGAAACAAGTGCTGGAAAGATTGGTTTCATCATTCCAAGTTGATCCTCAGCTGTTCACAAATGCGACAAACGTCTCTATTGGAAAAGTCATTGAAGATTTTTCCAATGTTCTCGGGCGACTGGTTACTCGAAAAAATGCAAAAGTAAGTTACATGTATTTTTTATTTTATTTTATATTTTGTGTCTAAGTATTTTTGTGTCTTTTGTTTATGTTTTTTTATAATGCTGTAAGTATAAAAATGTACAAATATAACAGCATGCTGAGCAGTTTGTACATATGATAGAGCTGTACTTATGCACTGTTATGTTAGATGCTATCTCATTCTCCAGTAGAGATGTTTTGTTTGTCAGTAAGCCTACTTTTAAGTGCAAACCATTTCACTTTTTTGGTTTTTATCTCTGCCACCTGGTGCCAGAGAGCCCATACCTCTGATTTGAGCTGTGCTTGATTGTGCCTCACATTACCAATGCATGTTGGTGTGTATTTCTTTGGTGCTTTGATGCCATTCATTTAGCAACGTGAATGTCGTCTGGCTTCTTTAAAATCTGCTGTAGCATTCCCAAGAGGTTTCTGCTTTGGCGACCCAGCTTAACATAAAATATGCCACTAGAACAAAACCTGTCTTTTTTGTACATAATTTTATGTACAAGACTGAAGTTAGTGGTGTTAGAAGCAGAAGCAGCAACAACAGTAGTAGAAGCAGCTCTTAGTAGGAGTTGGAGTTCATGTGACTGAATGTGGTGACATTTTAGCATTTTGGTAGAGCAGAGTCGATGTGTTTGTGCTTGACAGGTCTGGTTTGATAACACTGGATATGTGGCAATGGTTTCTTATATGAACGTGATGAATAACATGCTCTATCGGGCCAGTTTGCCGCCTGATGCTGACCCAATGTCTTCTGGCATTACCGTTATTAACCATCCGATAAACAGGACTCATTTTCAGATGACTCGATATCTTCTGTATGCTGAAGTTTTATTGTTTTTTTTGTGAAACTCAGTTTAAAGTCAAACTATTTTCTATTTTTTTGTTAATTTGACTGTTTGGTATTGTGAAGTATGTTGGTAAATTTGGCATTTTATCTGTGATATGTACATTGTACAATGATAGTGAATAGTGATACTGTTTAAATAGCATACTGATGATTTTGCATTTGATAATGCTGTTGTTATCACCAGTTGAAAGCTTCCTGATAGTTTGCTTCATTTATAAATACGATGTATTTTTATGCGCGAAAGCAGCTACTGCTTTTAGCGCATCTTAGCCATCGCAATTTTGTTCGTCCGTCCGTCTGTCCATCCGTCTGTCCGTCCGTCTGGCTGTCACACGGGTGGATCAGTCAAAAACGGTGCAAGCTAGAATCACCAAATCTTCACCATCGGCTGCCTGGAAGACTAGTTTCAGGAACCGTAAAGCTTTTCCATAAATTTGAAGGGAGTCACCTCGAATGTGGGCCCTAAATGAGAAGGGGGTGGGCAAAATTTGTGATTTTTGGCCAATAAGTCGCTGTATCTCAGTAACGGTGCGAGATAAGGCCTAGGTTGCTATTAATCACTAATAGTAAATCATACACTCGCTCTTGATTGGCGCTGAATTCAATGACCTTGGATGACCTTCAATGCTAAAATAGGGGGTTTTATGTATTTTTTGACAATTTGGGGCTGCGACACAAGTCTATATCATTCACAAGGTGGAGCCACGGAACTGTCTTTAAGTGCTCTTCGGCATCACTGTAATAAAGGTATTGTATTTTATCCCAAATTCTCACAAACCTAACTCAAACAGCGACAGAAATTTTCGTTGTACGATTTAGTTGTATTGTGAGCGCAGTAAAAAAAAAATTTATTATTTAGTACATTTCCGATGCACAGTATTTGGTGAAACGGCTTGCAAATCTTACAGCATAATTTGTGATATTTTGTTCTATGGTGCTGCCATCTAGGGAATTGGTTTACAATGCCCAGCACTAACTGACGCTGATTGATTGCATTGATCGACTTGTTATATTTTTACGTGCGAAAGCAGCTACTGCTTTCATCACGTCTTAGCCGTTGCAATTCTGTATGTCTGTCTGTCTGTCTGTCTGTCTGTCTGTCTGTCTGTCTGTCTGTCCATCACACTTGTGGATCAGTCAATAGTGGTGCAAGCTAGGATTACCAAATTTTCACCATCAGCTGCACGGAACTGTCGTTATGCGATCCAGATAGAGAATTTGCTATTTTGTATATTAACTTAGCGTGAACACCTCAATTTTCAGCTAATATACTGAACTGGAACTGCTATAGACTTTCGTGCATTTCATGAGCATTAGCTCAAATTTCTTGTTAATGTTATTTTCAGTGATTAGGCATACTGTGATAGTAGCCTTATTTTTTAGCTGTGTTGCAACAAAGCATTGGATGTTTAGATAACATTTGGATATACACTCATTTAGTTTTTGTTACAACACAGATTTAAAAAGACACTGAATTACAACAGACTTGTTACATAAACTGGATAGAGTACTAGCGAGTGATTGTTTGTAGGAGAGCAAGTGGCATCGATGCACTGATCGCTATCAGCGTCATCTTTGCAATGAGCCAGATCCCGGCCAGCTTCGTCGTATTTCTGGTGGAGGAACGTCAGTCTGGCTCCAGACATCTTCAGTTCGTCAGTGGTGTTAAGCCTGTCATCTTCTGGCTCGTCAACTTCTGCTGGGATATGGTACATACAGTGCTGTGCACTATTATTTAATGAAATACATTCTTCATTTATTTATCAGTTAAATTTTGCAGCTGCCATGATAGACCACATTACAAGTCTTGACTGTCTGTCCATCTGACTTCCTATCTGCTCGTCTGTCTTTTGTGGGCTTCTAACTCGGAAAGGAAAAAGTATGGAAAAACAAAACTGATATGAACAGGAGTAACTAGTAACCACTGTGTCAGCTTTTAGCTGAAGGGTCAAGGCTCAGGGTGAGGGTTAGGGTTAGGAGTGTGGTGGACGAGTATGCATAGTCAGGCGGATGGATGGCTGCATACAGTGTCAGCACTGGGAGCCGTGGGTGGACATCTTGCTTTGGTTTGGGACATTTCATGGACGTCATGCTAAGGACTAGGGCAGTCAACTCTGCGACGGTATGTGGTGTGGTTTGTGTGTAAGTGCAACTACATCGTTTCATCCATCATCTGTATTCTTCTCTTCGTTGCATTCCAGCAACGGCAGTACGTCTCAGCAGCAAATGCTCCATGCCTCGTCACTCTCCTGTTTCTCTACGGGTAATTTTTTGCTGCAGTTTTTGTTTTTTGTTTGATTTTTTAGTTTCTGTTGTATGACTGAGTTTAAAATTTGTGCTCTATTGGCGTTAGTGTGTTGCATTTATTGGCTGTGTTATTTCCACTGTTATTTTCTACTGTTTCTTTCACAGTTGATCAACTTGTTTGTCTGTAAAGTTACTGAGAGAGTTACCGATTATTGATTTCTGAAATTTTTGCAAACGCCAGGCATTGAACAGGAAATAAATGATTAGATTCCAGCATGATCTTGATTCAAATTGGAATTTAGGAATTTGTTTAATTTTTTTCAACATTTTAAAACTCTCACTGCTGCGGGGCACATGTCAAAGTGGGGAAAGCCACCATGGCAAATCCCAAATGGGTTAAATATAGACATCAATATGCATGTATTGGCAGAGGGTCTAGCTGTGAATTTGATCATCCAGTTCTGATATAGTATTGTGGGTGGTATAGTGTAATGCATATATAACTTGTTTTTAGTAAAATATTAGCATAAAACTGTTGAATATATTTTGATCCTCAGGTGTTTGTTATCTGACTGTTGTTAGTTGGGCCATTACTCCAATGATGTATCCAGTCTCATACTTATTCAAAGTTCCAAGCACGGCTTTTGTTGCTGTTGGCTGCATTAACATATTCCTCGGCCTCCTGTCTACACTGTCTACGTTCATTTTGGAGCTGTTCATGGAAGAGGTATTGACATATCTTACTGATTTTATTCTTCTGTGTGTTACATGTTAGTTGACATTGGCCTGGCAGCTGGCCTGTAACAAATTTTACTCCAGCAGTCTCCAGAGCTTTATTTGGAGACTTATGGGGACCACTGTTTCATTCAGGGTAACTGAGAAATAAAATTTAAAATATTTGTGCATGTGCATTTACTGTTGTTTGTTTGAATAGTAATAAAGGTGATTATTCCCGTGTTTCTTTATTTAGTCTGCTGTTGCCAGTCTTTTTTGTAGCAAATAGTGTTTATGAAATGATAACACTTGCACTGCAGTTGGGTGTCATTGGCCATTAGAGTTGTTTGGGATTGTACAGCTGTCAGTTGACAACAAAGTGATGACAGTGTTTATGTTTTTATGCTGGTTTTGTTCCATGTAATGATAGTGTATAAAGGTTAAAGGTGGTGATATAGCTGTTAATGGGAAGCTCATCTCAGCGCTACAGAGCGTCACCTGTCGTATGGGATCACACAGTGTTACCTGCCACCCAACACAGGTGAAAGTGCCTGGCCTTAACCCCAGCCAGATAGGCTGGTGCTCGATTTACCAACCCTTGAGGAATGGAAGGCTGAGTGGACCTAGGTGGCTGGTTACATACCGAGGTGGTTTACCTGCCTGCAGGCAGTCACCCATCAAATTACTAACTCTGCCCAGTGTAGAGTAACTTCGTTGATCGGATGAAACGCATTACCGCTACGCCAAGCCACCAACGTGCAGTAATTAACTAGAATTTAGAGCATGATAAATGGATGCTGGTGTGTCCACCTTTGCTTTTCAGTGCATTGACACTGTTGATTGGCAACGTAAAGGGCAATCTGTCGGCTTTAACAGTTCCTTAGCTAAAAAAAATTTTAAAGTGTCACTTTGAATTACCTAGGTTTTGGCCAGTCTCCAGTCATCTGACTGCCAACGTTCTGTTTTGCTACAGTTGGCAACCAGACATTTTTTTATGTGTTTAACCGATTGAATGTGCTTCCATCTGATATTTCCTCTGCACCATCACTCTCTGTCTTCAGGTAGCAGCGTCTCAAGACTTACTCTTTTATTTCTCACATCTGTACTTATGTGATGGACAGTTTACCGATTGATGTGTTTCTAGAAATGTTGTTAATTAGACCATGCCTCAGTGGTGGTGATGATAGTAGTAGTACTTGTAATAATGTATGCGGTGTTGTTAGCGACTTGATCGTATCAACGACATCCTACGCCAAGTGTTTCTGCTGTTGCCACATTTTTGTCTCGGACGTGGTTTCATTGACATGACTCGCAATCAGCTCATGTCTGATGTGTTCCGCTCGTTTGGTGGGTTTACTGTTCTCGTAATTTTCACACATCATTTTTATGTGTGATAGCAGAATGCTTCACGCATCTTAGCCATGGCCTGGGCATCTGTCTGTTCGTCCGTCTGTTCGTCTGTCTGTCCGTTCGTCACACTGCTGTATTGTATCAAAACTGTGCAAGCCAGGATCACGAAATCTTCACTGTGGGCTGCCGCAAGGACTCTAGATTTTTGTGACAAAATTTTGTGCCCCTGGATGAGGGGTTCCCTCGAATGAGGGCGTCAAAGAGGGGTACCCCATCCCCCTAAAAATACGTTATTTTTCTGCTGTTGGCTCATTTAATGTGAAAACAGTTGCAGATATGTACAGACATGCTGCACATAATAACAAGCACTGGTGACAGGCTTATTAGATTCATCAACATCAATGACCTTGAATCTTCAAAAAAAGGTTTTTCGGTGAAATTTTCACGATTTTAGGCTGCAGCGCACATTTTAAAAGTGAGTTGCACTGAAATGGCTGGAGATAGACCTGGACAACCTACGAAGAGGAACTGCTAAGGCTGTCGTATGTCTCATGAGCTTTGCCCAAATTACTTGTTAGCTAGTCGGCTAAATGCAGGTGACTTACTGCAGTTGTCAGCATGGCGGTACTGTTGTTACAGTTTCTAACCTGGTAGCAGAGCATTCCTAATGGTGCACGCAGAGCATGCATGTGAATAACTTGTTTATTGTCTTAATGAAATTTACCCTCGGGTGGCATTCCTGTACTTTAACCATTATGCCACAGTAGTTGATTAAATATGATGGTCAATGTAATTGCAGGTGAAGATGTCTTTGAGAGCCCGTTCAGTTGGCACTTGGTCGGAAAGAACCTGTTTTGCCTTGTGTTTCTTGGCATTTTCTTCTTCATCCTAACACTGTGCATTGAGTATGAGTTCTGGTACCACAAACTGCTGTTCTTCATCAAGTGCAGGTAAGCTGCATTGCCTTATGGTTCTAGTGATGAGTTTATTTGGCATTTGTCCTTTGTTATCAAACTTGGACAGTCAGTTATAGATCACACAAAATGTCATGTGACTTGAGTTTGCTTTAGTTTGATTTGTCTCTAAGACAGTTTACCAAGTTGAATTTGCTATTTTACATTCTTACTGTTTGTGAACAATATTTTATAATGTGCTATATTTCTACGACGTTTCTTTTTGATGTTTTTAATGTACACTGTTCTGTGTACATGTTTATCTTCGATGGCAGTTGACTGGTTGAGAGAGTTTATGATGTGTGGTGTAATTTTATCGCACGCCTTGTTGGGATGTTTCATTGAGCATAATTGATCAGTCGGTCAGTTGTTTGTTGGACATTTCTGCAAAAGACATTTTAGTTTTCAATACAGACAGTGTAATCATACTAATCAGCAATGTGTTTAATGTGTATTTAATTTATTTCAGTCGTCGACGCCACTTGCATCTAAGTACGTCTGAAGGAGCAAGTGAGGACGAGGACGTTACTGCTGAACGTAGCAGAATTTCATCTGGCGAAGTTGCTGATGATGTACTAGTGCTACAGGATCTCACAAAGGTGAGATTATTTGCCATTTTTCTTCATTGTTTGTGTTACGAATTTTCTGTCACACATTTGTATCAATTTCCACTCAACGAAACTAGTACCAGTGCCACAAGCAGGAGGTCTTCTGTATGCTAGCAGAACTAGTCGTTGTGGATGACATTTTCTGTCTTACTGCATTGTTAAGCAGTTTTAGAATTTCGTTTGTATGTCAGGGTTTATGCTGTTGTAATTTTTCTGATTTTGTTTTGCTTGTTTGTAATGCTGTAGCGCTGTTGATTAGGTAAGAGAAAGGGCATCCAGTCTGTAAATAACTATGGCGTGTATTCTTCTTTCTAACAAGGATGGCAAGCGATCTGACCGTAGTAGTTTGGATGTCTTAAATTTGTCAGAAGTTTACTGGTGAAGGACCCAGCCAAACTGGAGTAACTTCAGAAAAGTTAGTCAGCTAGACAGATATTGTAAACAGCAGCAAGTGTGTTACTCAGCACTGTTTCTGTGTTTTGGTGTTTGGGATTTTTTTAATGTTTACATACATGAAGGAGGTCTTTTGGATGCGCAGGTCTACAGAAAGTGCCTGTCGAGAAAGCGGCACTTGGCTGTGGATGGTATTTCTGTCGGCGTTCACAAGGGCGAGTGCTTTGGTCTGCTTGGGGTCAACGGAGCCGGCAAAACGACGACGTTCAAAATGCTGACTGGCGACGTGAAGCCGACGTCTGGTGATGCACATCTTGATGAATACAGGTTACTCCTCTACACGCTTGTCAGTCCGACTGTCTAGGCAACGCACAGCAAGTACACCTAGAAGATGCTGTCAAATATGTGTACAGGGTGACCACTTGTCTGGAAAACCTGGAAATGTCAGGGAATTTGAAACATGTCAGGGAAATGTCAGGGAAGAAATCTTGGCAGGGAAAAGTGTCCCAAAACTGTTAATTTCTAGTTGAATATATGCGTTCAACTCCATTTTTTTATGCTCACTTCGCTCGCAGACTTGTACTACCATACTTTTAAATTTGCGGTGCCAGTAAGCTGCTTTTGTTTGCCTTTATTGTTTAAACTGCACTAAATTTGGTCAGTTAATTCTCTGGAAAATAATTAAAATTGTTGCCAGTAGACGTCATATCGCTACTGTTGCGAGGATCGATACTCCGTCTCTATGTTCCTTTAAAATGTCTGGAAAAGTCAGGGAATTTGATCATGACTGGAGAGTGGCCACCCTGTGTGTACAAAAAAGTGGGATGTCGAGTTTTTGCCATAACTTCACTGATTGGTGACCGATTCTCTAGATTTTTTCACTGGCACATTTTTCACCAGTTGTCAGTTGTCATGTGTATTAAATATACAGTACATGCGTGGTGCATTTTGTGCAGTGTCTGAAAGTGTAATTAGTCCAGAAAGTTGGGTTCTTTAAGTTTGATTTCAAGGGGTACCTATCTCACAGTATGAAGATGGCATATTTTTTTAGATGTAATACTATGCACACCTCTACTTCAGTCTTGTGTAATACTGCTTGGCAAGGGGTATTTTGCTGAAAATGTGTTTACCTGTAGTTTGTGAGGAACATGTACTAGTAGAGTTGCTTTGCCTGTGAAGTTTCTTAGACATATTGACACTGTATAAGCTAGATGCTTCAGCAGTGTTGTGTTGATGTTAGCATACTGACAGACATGGTAGAAGTGCGTCAGCGGCTTGGATACTGTCCTCAGTTTGACGCCCTCTGTTCACTTCTCACCGCTGATGAACACCTCAGGATGTATGCTCGGCTGCGTGGCGTTGCTGAGCCGGATGTCGCTACAGTAAGTCATAGTTGCAGATTCCCGTGTAGTGTGCTTTGCTTATGCTTCAAGTCATTGCATTTCTGATGCACTGTGTGGCATGCAGAGTTTTGTATTTATTGTTTAACCATCCTAACAGCCAACACTATATGTCTTGCCCATCTGTTTGTCTCTTTGTCCTACAGAGAATTCTAACTTGGAAAGTAATAAGTGCAGAAAAATTTTAATTGGTGTGAATGTTTCTCAGGCAGAAGTGCAACAGAGACTCGATAGGTCAAAGGTCAGGTGGACGGCCACACAGTGTGTTGGCATTGGGCCAGCAAGTTTTCTAGTAATGATTAATTTTCTCACATATAGTGCAAGACGTCATTGACGAAATGACGAGCGTTTACT
>Ga0209671_1003512_pt1 | contig 15105 bp, 7 predicted proteins | sample WorMetHERISLAND2_2_FD_187401 | JGI IMG/M metagenome (GOLD analysis project Ga0209671, IMG submission 187401) | Marine gutless worms symbiont microbial communities from Max Planck institute for Marine Microbiology, Germany - Olavius geniculatus... | ecosystem: Host-associated > Annelida >... | reverse complement strand
ATCTTCACCGTACTTGTTTCGCCTAACGCGGGAGAAATCGCTGTCGAACGAGTAACTCACCGATTTTGAATATCCTCATCCGTTCTGGAGATATTCGCCGCCAAACTTCGAAGTCGACCAAAATCGGGCCAAATTTTGCATGTTTTTGGCCCCTAAAAATTTTTTGGGGAGGCTCCCCCAAAATTTTGGACCGGGATTATGAAATTGAACGCAGCAACGAGCATCGTGCAAAATTTCGCGCCGATCGGCCGACGGAGCTTGGAGATTACGCGGCGAAAAAAAAAGAAAAAAAACCACAACAAAACATAAGTCCTTCCGAAAACTATCATTTTCGGGCGGACTAAAAAGATGTCAATTTGGGAGTCCCTGCTTCGGATATTCAGTATTACATTTTAGTAGTACAATTTTGTACGTTTTAATCTGTATTTTTAGCATTCTGCCATTTGGCATAAAAAGGACTGAATGATTGAATTTACTAACTGATGACCAAGATGACCAGTAGTCAGAAGAGTCTTTGCTCTGCGGCTGAACAGTGTTACCAAACCCCGCATAGCGACCTCCTTGACTTGGCGGCAAATCACTAATGCACATCAGCATAGCAGTTGGAGTGGATGTAGTACATGTTAAAGATGGTGTATAGCCTTTTATGGAAAACCCATCGCAGAGCTACAGAATGGCACCTGCCATATGGAATCACACGATGTTACCTGTCACCCAACACAGGTGAATGTGCCCCGCCTTAACCTCAGCCAGACAGGCCGGTACTCGATTTACCTACACGGAGGGATGAAAGGCTGAGTTAAACTTGGTGTTGATTATACCAAATGGTTTACATGTCTGCAGACAGCTACCCATCCCAAAAGTAACCACATGATAGCGATCTGACAGAATGTCAAACCCGCAACCTCTTGACTGTAAGTCTGACATCCATTATGCCACCAAGTCACCCAAAGCAGTAGTAGACGCAGCAGCAGCAGCACTTGAATAAAGAAGTTTCACGCAAACCAAGTCCACAGTCCAGAAAAGTTCAATGTGTTCGAATATTCGATCAAACCCACCTGAGTAAAGCAAAGCCCAAATTCCATTACGGCATGGACTTTCCCCGTGTTTTGTTATGGACTACATTCCACTGAAGCAACACAAACAGATTTGTTGCCAACTTGTCATGGACCTTGTTGCAACCATTTCGATACGTCAAGAATACTTCCATGCAACATCCGTTTCATGGTTTGCGCCTATGATTTTTATGGTCCGCATCCAAGATTTTCACGAAAACTACCAGTACTGTGTGGGGAAGTTTCGGTAAAAGGTGGTGTAATGACAAAAATATCCAGGACTTTTCCATAACTTTCCAGGACCCCAGGACAAATTTTCCAAAACTTGTTCATAGCCCACGAATGTTTAAATATAACGAAAAAGTAAGCATTTAAGCAAATAAAACAAGCAGAAAAAAAATTTGAACTGTTGTACGCAGTATTTAAGTAAGGAACAGTCAACACAAATCTGGGCGATATACTACTGCTGCTTGTTTTCTTTTTGAGCCTATGAAAATGTGTGATTTTCAAGCATATTTTTCCAGGACATTCCAGGTCCTGGAATTTTCAAGCCAAAAAAAATACAGAAATTTCCAGAAGGTGTGGGAACCCTGACAAACACTTCCAGTAGATTATAGCACAGAATGCTGTGATGTTAGTTAAAAAGACACAAATCAGCCAGCAGAACTTACTCTGGCCGTGAAGCATTCTCGGCCTGACGTCGACTAAAGAAATCATCTCTGTGTTTTGACACCTCGTCCCTATGCCATAATCAACACACACATGCGTTACTAACTTCACTAGGTAGTGCAGCAAAAGACCTCAGTAGAACTTGGAAGCACTGCAGCTATCCCGCAGATCAATTTGAGCACTGCTGCTTCTAATTTCTGCTCCTACTAGAATGATACTGTGTCTCACAAAGAATTACTGAGATCATCACCAATTATAACTTGAACTTGAAGTCTTAAAGTTTTGGTACAAATGTTCCTGACATAACTGGTCAACAAATGACCACTCAAGTTCCCATCTCACCAAATGCCTGCTATTACTGAGCTACAACTACAACAACTACAACAATTACCAGCAACCACTACAACAGACTGCAGAACGCCTACAAAGTCTAAGTTGATGCTGGTGTTTGCTGCTGCTACTCCTATGACTACTACAACTACCACTACAACTACACTAATACTACCAAGTGCTACAACAGACCGTGAGAAGCCGAGGGACTCTTCAATGCTGCTGTTAGCTGCTGAAGTGAAGCTTCGAGTGGATGTCATCTTACCTCTGCCTCTGCTGTTTGTTGTAGCATTTGCACTAGTCTCCGAGTCAAGATGTGGTGAACTCGTAGAACCAGACAGTTTAAGTGTTGGTGCCATGTGCGGAACGTAGTTACGTGCCGGGGAAAGCTCAGCACACCATGACTTGCCCTGCGCCTCTGTCGATATCTGCACTCACAGGCACTGTTATTATTAGCAGGGCCCCCAGTGTTCCGCGGGCCGCGGAATTTCGAGCCGAGCCGCGGAATTTTCTCTCTGCCGCGGAATTTTGATATTTCTGCAGAATTTCGCGGAATTCTGCAGAAGTTGAAAATTCACTGGCAATTAGTACCATTTTTGACTTGATGGCGTATTTTTGTCACAAAAAAATCAAACTGAACTGCCAAAAAGCTGTGGGTCCTACTAATAGCTATCGCAATATGGCACAATCACAAATAAACTAAATAAATAAAATATACGCAGCGCAACTTGACAAACTGCACTTCTAAAACCAAAAATATAGGTGATTTTCTACGTACATTGTTACCATAATTCAGCACAATGTTACTATGCCAGCCGGCACTTCAGAAACAAAAGTTTCTGAACAGGATAAAGCTCAGTTTACTCAAAAATGGAAGGTGACGGTGAGCCGCAAAATTTGGATGATTTTGTCGTGGTAAGCTGCAGAATTTTGCAAACTGACCCGCAGAATTTTGCAAAATTTTCCACAGAACACTGCAGGCCCTAATTATTATTAGTAGTAGCAGTGGTATTAGATATAGCTGCGAAGTTCTAATACAAGTAACAGTGGTACAGCTGCTACTATACTGAGTCCGATGTCCGGTTTATATCTGCACTTACAACAGCAGTAGTACTTGGTAAACATTCATGCAAAATTCAATCCAAATTAGCTTAGCAAATTTTTCTCTTTTTTCCGACCAATCGACAAAGTTCCCAAACAGGAAGTGGAGATGTTCAAGACTGGAGATATTTCCGGCTCCAATATATATCAATATATATCAACAAACTGATCATAACTACATGGTACACCAAAAATGGTAAGCGAGACACTGATGAAAATAAATAGACACTTAGTGTCCCGTAGCGACTAAATTACAACTGAAAATCTTTGACAACAGCACTGCAAGACAAAAGTAAAAAAGTAAGTAAGTAAGTAAAACATGAATTTATATACAGTAGTGCATAGCATTACAAAACCTGTAATGGCACTAAACTCTTCTCAGTATTGTCCAGTTATCAAAAATCTTTTACATACTGACTCTACAGAAAATATGCAACAAAATGATCACAAAATTCCCAAGTATTTCAACAGAAGAATTTTAAAAATTGGCAAAGATATGACCTTGTCACGATAGAGAGCAGCTGCCTTGGTGTTATATTTCTCCAGCAGTGACATAGATTTCTGGTAGTCGGGTTGAGAGTTAAAGAACTCTCTTGCTTTCTGATTGCCTCCGACTTTCATCTTTTCCAGTTCCATGTCTTTCCATTTGTCCATCGAGACTGACCTCACGAAACTACAACACATCACCAGACAACAACTACAACTACTAATGCAACTAGTACCTGTTGACAGCATATTGCATTCATAAACTTCATCAAATCTCTCTGGTGTCCTTTACACTGCATTATCTCACAAGTCACAATCACCACTTGTCAGATTTGGACCAAAAGTCAGTGGGTGAGGTCAAGTATCGCTATTGATTTTGGTCTTGACTTTGGCCTTATCTACGAGCTAAGCTTGACTTTAGTCATGACTTTTGACTTGACTTTAGACTTGACTTTCATTTGCGGTCATCCATCTTTTTTACACAACCATCGAATAACTGCACAATAATATGATTGGTTGAATTAACATTACAGAAGTGTTTTCTGTACCTATATTAATCGGGTGATGTGTGCAATATTAGTTTGTTTGCCTATATGGACACTTTGTAGATATAAAAAGAATTATATGGAATATTGTCAGCAATGCAAGTCACCAATGACATCATGATACACACCTGTGTCATCAGCTCAGTTAACGCCACTAGATAGTAAGTAACAAAATGCCTATTAGTTACCAGACGCAGCATGTTATTTTACTGGACAAAAGTAAATATTATGCTCAAATAACAAACTAGTACGTCTGTTTGGTCAAGCTATACCCTAGTCGTATTGCTCTGACATTGAAAATTGCCAGCTGATATAAGCTTGACTTTCGTCTTGACTTTAGGCTTAGACCAAAATGTCTGGTCAAGTTCGGTCTTGACTTTGGTCTTAAACCAAAGTCAAGTCAAGACTTTAGTCTTAGACTAAAATCTTAGCAAAACTTGACCTCACCCAGAGGCTGTTGGCATTGTCCTATGTTCATTAAACAAACTGGGTGGAGTTGTGCAGTGGCAGTGTCATGATGACAGCACCATAAACATTACAAAAACAACTACTTACAACTTACTTACTTACTTACTTATCTATTTACTTGTTAATTGGTATTATTGCTGCGATTATTGCTGTCACATAACCAACAGTGTTATAGCCCAAAAATAATAGCTTCAAAAGTTTTAAAAAAATTATTGAAGAAAATGATAATGACCAAAACAATAAAATAACCAACCTCAAGTGTACACCAAAGCCGCGATGCTTGCCGGCACATTCTAGACAGATCCAGACTCCATAAGTGACGCTGACCCACTGAGGACTATGAGTGCCACAGTCAAAACAACTCTACCACAGCAAACATGTCGATCAATAAATCAGAATATTAATAAATGAATGAATCATTTCATCTATCAATCAAGCAAGCAAGCTATGAATGAATCAATTATACTATCAATCAATAAATTTTTAGACCGGTGCTATGATCACAAATTCGTGATCGCATCCGCCGATTGCCTATGATCACAACTGTCATAAGAGCCTGCATGGCATACTGCCTGCCGTAGGCAGCCTCTTACGGCAGCCGTGATCACGGCAGCTAGCAACTGATGAGATCAACCTTAGCTAGGTACAATGCCAAGGTATCACGCCTTCATACCAGTCGGCCAGTCAAGCCTGGCAGCACTAGGTTCGAATTCATAACCAATGTCGCAACCTTAATTTGGGTGTATATCTATGGCTACATAATTGTACGAAATATCCTTAAATTTGCACGCTAAAAATTTAATAGCTAACAAAACTGAATAAGCTGCAATAACTAACCACTAGCGCCACCTATCTAACGCCACCTGTCTAATCTATGCCCATGCCCAGCGATGTTCTAAAAATAGCTAACCACTGTATTGGCTCTTCCTATTGGCTGCCGTGATCATAGCCAATCGGCGGACTACAATCACGAATTCGTGATCATAGACACTTCCAAATCAGAATAGATAAACGAATAAATAAATGTGACAATGAGTGTTTTGCCACTATATCGGCACAACTACAAACAAAACTACATCTGTTTCAAAAGACACAATTTCAACTAACTGCATTAATATCGTTCATGCTAATGTGGAATATAAACCTACAATTACTTATTTATTGGCGTCTACAATAAGCGGACAGAAAGACAGACAGACTGACAGACGGAGGGAGGGACGGACAGACAGACACACTAACATTGTTGCCCTGTTCAGATCTCAAGTCCTTCAAAACTCGGCGTGTTCTGGGACTTGCCATTGCCACAATTCGTCCCTTGACACACACGTAAATGTAATGTAATACGGTTACACAATCACAGTTCGATTAATCACAATAATTTCTTCCAACATGTCATGTAAACAACACGCCTCTCCGTAGAATATTGAAGTTTACGTAGGTTTGTAGTGCTGCGCCATGTATCATAATTTTTTTTATTTCAAAGTTTTTGCAGCGCTGGAAAGCCTGGCATTTCTTTAGTTTTTGTTTATTTTGTTTATTTGCTGTAAACAAAAATAACATGTAATTTGACTTTAAAATATTTTACGGCATTGTGTTTTTATTTTTAACATTAAATATTACCTTAAGTGTTTAACAAATTAAACGTTTTGTGGTGCTCTATTTTTATTGTGGTATTGTTTCATTAGTTATTCTTTGTCAGATGTAAACATGGCTAAAATCATAAATAAAATTGAATTTTGGTTATTTTTGTTGCTGTCTTGTTAATTGTACTGGTTGAATCTGTAAAGGAGATTACCCACAGTTATTGAGTCGAATCTGCGCTGTTGTTACGCAATGTCACTTACGTTTGAAGAGGTTTTGTCTTTTCCACAAGAAGCAAGAGACTGTTTCGGTTCCCAGCCTGAAGTCTACCAGCAGTTTCTTGATGTTGTTTGCAAATACGCTGCAGAAGAGTACGGCTTATTTAATGTGCAGATATGTAGTAATCGAGGAGAGACTGTTTTGCACCACATGCCGCCAAATGAATGTTTAAACCAATGGACAATTTGGCGCAGTCGCATTTTCCCCGAAGAGCGTTTTTGCATACCTAGAATAACTGGCTGGGGTTAAGGCGACCTCTGTCAGGTGGCAGGTAACACTAGGTGATCCCATATGACAAGTGACGCTTCGTAGCTCTGTGAGGGGTTCGCTCCTTAAAAGCTATAAGCCCTACCTACACCTACACTTCCAAAACCTAACTCTGTGCCGGAGCCTTCAACATATTGAATTTGGCATGTATCCCGAAGAAGAAGACACTGACCCTATTACTAACTCTAACCCTAACTAACCCTAGGTATGCGAAAACGCTCTCCGGGGAAAAGTGCCATTGCGACAACAATTTTACACTTGCTAATGACATGAACTGTAATTTTTTTCTATTAATTTTACAGAAAATCCACTTTTTTGACCTACGTATGTGTGGGTGTTGCTGGTGCATAGTTATCTTTTATTTCAATCTTGTGATTTGTATGTGTGTTATTAATTTGCGTACTGTAATACTGTTTCTCTGTTTTTTTTCATACTGCTACTAGCCTATTACCTGTAATTGTCAGTTTTATTTTATTATGAGATGCTATTTTTACCAATGAGAGACAGAATCATGTAATTGGAAGCAGAGCTGTTAGCATTAGGGTTAGAGGCCTCTCGCAGTAGTATCCATTGAAATAGTGATCTAGAACCATTAAATTTGAAGAGGCGTTACATAAAAATGTTTTAGCTGCATTTTTTCACACATTCTGAGCTTTTTAATTCATAAATAATCTATTTACACATTCCTGCATTTTGTAAAGTTAATCGAATGTGATGATGTTATTATAGCATCATGACTTCAATTGAACTTTTTATTTTGTTTACTTTTTTAGAATCGACTTACATGAAATGCTTAGCAGAATGTCGAAACTACTGGATCAGCATCCAAAGTTGGTTAATAAATTTAATCAGCTTCTACCACCAGGCTTGCCTCTGAATCATTTTAAGCAGCCTTCCACCGAGGTAGTTGTTAATATTTATTGTTAAATACAGGGTGGGCCAAAAAAAACGGACCTGTTTGAGCATTGATAACTCAGCGATGGTTAGTGGTAGAAAGACGTGTAATACGTCAAAAGTTTTGGAATAATGCAAAGAATAAATGACAAATTTGCATAGTGAAGCATTTAAATATTCTTTGTCTAATTTGTATAAATATTCATCACCCTCGAAATTCTGCCAAATTTGACTGTAACACATGGGTTTAACATGGACATTTGAGCTTTTATAACTTAGCGATGTTTATTGATGGAAAGGCGTGTAATATGCCAAAAATTTCAAAATTGTGTACAGAAGAAGTGTACATCTTGTGTGTCTCAGCATTTAAACATTCCTTGCCTGATTTGCCCAAATCTGTCCCACCCCTAAAATCATGCTAAATTGGCAGTAACGCATGAATTTAAGTTGATTTTCATTAAGCATACAGTAAATTATCAGCAATCATTAACACACAAGTTGAGTTTAGATGGCATAGGCTGTTGCCCAGCTTTTATATTCATAACCGTCATCAGTCCTTTTAGGCAGCTGATCGATCGCTGGAGTCAATGTGTTCAGGATCAGCTGAGCCCAGCATTTGATTAGCACACGTTTTAGCTGGTCAGTTACTGAAATTGTGTGACCATGCTATCTGTTTCAATGCCTCCACACTAACTAATTCACAGAATTTAAATCTGAGAGACTTTTTGGCAGTGAGTTTTTGAGTTTAATGAACTTGGGTACATGGGAGTGCAGGCAAATGCCTAATTTCTGAGGGGTAATGAAGATTTAGGCAAATTAGGCAAAATTTTTTAAAATGATTTGCTATGCAAGTTCGTCCCTTTTTGTCTACAACATTCTAAAACTTTTGACATATCACATGCCTTTCTACGAGTAACCATCGCTACTTATCGACGCTCAAACAGGTCTGGTTTTTTTGGCCCAATCTGTATATTCAGGTACATTATACATATTTGTATGCACATTTGGTGATATATGCATGTGTTCTGTTCAATTCATTTATTTGCTTGATTGCACAAGTAAATAATACAGTGACTGGTATTTTAAGAAGTTCTCTTTTTGGAATTTGTTGCTTAATGGCTATGAAATATGCTTCTGTTATTTATAATATTACCATAATGTTATTGTTTGCTGACATGAATGTGTTTCTTGAGTAACTTGTTGTGGTTGTGTTATGGCGTCAATCAACTGCTTTTATTTCGGCCACAAAATTACTGTCACAACAATTTTCAATAATTTACTTTTCAGAAATGAGGCTTTAGCATAATCTGAACTAAGCGTAAAAATCTGGGTTGGTTAAGCCAGAGACTAGTAGAGAGTGTAATGGTGTATGCATGTAATCTGGTGTGTGGTGTTTATGTTTGTTGCTGACACCATGTTGTGTTAATTATCTGTCCCATTGCTATAGCGTAGCGTGGAACAGATTATAAAATCACTTGCATCATTCTGTCAGTCTGTCCGTAAACACTCCTACGGCGGCAATTTTGATTCAATTTTGATGAAATTTTGCACAGTGATTTGGGGCCCAAAAAGTAAGATTGAATTTGTTTGGGATAAAAATTTGATAACTCCTTCCCCTATTCTACCCCAATTTTTAACCCCCATAATGTATTTTCAATGGGAAGGTTCTTGTATCACAGTAGAAAATCCTGTGGGCTTATAGTGTAGTTTCATAGGGACAAAAAAAGAAAACCATTTAATCCCTCAATTTGAGCCCTCAGCCCCCAAAATTGTGATCACTGCATTTTCAATGGAAATAAGCTTGTCAGTTACACTGTGCCACAAACGATTAAGTTTTGCGACATAAAGTCACTTCTGTGCAGATTCTTGCAACAAAACGACTGAATTACTATTTGTTACAGTATTTAATTTATGCATGTGTATAACAAAGGTAACAAAATGCCAGAAATTTGAGAAACTAAACTATTTTAGACAGGACTTAATGCATCAATGTAAAAATATTATATTGTGTTTGCTAGTGTCGCTACCTGTGTAGTGTGTAATGTGTATGCATCATTACTATTAGGCCCCATATTAAATTTGTTAAGCTACTGCGAGTACTGTCATTTCACATTTGTATGCTTACATTTAAGTTGATAAAACAAATCCGATAACATTTCTTTGCGTTGTTAAACTTTTATGTAGTTAATTAACGCGTCTTTTCACTTGCAGTTCGCTGTCACCACAATTGTAAACATTTATGCTAAACTAGTTGTACGCTGGCCTTACGAGCTCCTGTGCACCATGGTAACTGTAGGCTCACAAGAGCGTCAAATACTATGTAGCGCTGCAGTGGGACAGATACCTCATTCTACAGAATGTATTTTTAGTTGTATATATTTTTGTAGACTATTTTTTCAAGTACAACTCGATCCCATGATCATGATATGAAGGAAAATGAACAAAAAGCATTATCTGTTTCAGAACCAATTGCTGTGAGTTTCTAGTGTAGTGTATCTTATCTTTAAATTGAACTTTTGAAAAATAATTTTTGCAGCTAGAAAATGTTTTTGTCAACTGATTTAGCCGTAGATGCTTTGAACTGCAGTTGTGCATTTTCAATTTAAAACGTGATTAGTAACTCATTAAAGCTAAAACTGATCTTGTTTGACTGTTAAGATATGTTTATTTGCCATGATTAATTGTAGCCTGCAGACTGCAAAAAATAAAGCCAAACTACTGAATATCAGCATTATAGACAGACAGCAAAATTAATTACATAAGAACAAGAACAGTTTTAGGTCTAGTTATTAATACAAACAAGTATTTTTCGAAATATTTTTTCACATTTATTTAACTTTATATGCTTAATTTGTATTTATTTGTTTCAGATGGATAAACCGAGGTCTGGTTTGCCTGATATTGCCAAATATGGCACCTACAAAGAATTTGCTTTCTTTGACAAAGTAAGTTCTTTTATGTTTATGTAAAAAAAAAGGTAAAGCGTGTCATGCCCTTTAGGGCTGTAGGCGAGATGCCTCGATTTTGTTGTCATTGTCAGCAGATGCATCTCAACCGTTTTGAATAAGAGTCACTGCTTTTCAGGGCGTAATGTGGCTACTACAATTGTTATTATGAAAACTGTTTATTTTGTTAGGTTCGTCACTTGCTGGGAAATGAAGAGACCTACTTGAACTTCTTGCGCTGTCTAACACTGTATACAACAGACCTGATATTGGGGTCTGAATTGGTTGAAATCGTACAGCTGTTCCTATTGTAAGTATATATGTTATCATGAATTACTTATTTGCCTGTGACTGAATTTACAATTATTGTCTGTCCAATGCAATGCATAGCTTTGCGTTCGTGCATGCATGCGTCCATGCGTGCATCCGTGCGTCCTACATTTCTTAAGCTATCTTCCTTCCACCTTCCCTTTCCCTTTTCCTTCCCTTTTACCCTTTTCCTTCCTTTTTTCCTTCCCCTTTTTTTGCACATGACGTCACATGACCCCAAAAGGTCAAACTCGTGACGCCATTATCTTTGAGGCGCCATATCTCCGTAACAGTGCCAAATGGACGCATGGTCACTATGGACCACGGACCATGGATAAGAAGTTGACCCCCGGGAGTCAAATGGTCATGTGACCGTTGACGTCACGTGACCCCAAAAGGTCAAAGTCGTGACCCCATTATCTTTGAAGTGCCATATCTTCGTAACGGTGCCAGATGGACGCATGGTCATCATAGACCACGGATAGGAAGTTGACCCTCAGGAGTCGAATGGTCACGTGATCGATGATGTCACGTGACCCCAAAAGGTCAAACTCGTGACCTCATTATCTTTGATGCACCATATCTCCATAAGGGTGCAAAATAAACGCATGGTGACGATGGACCATTTATAGTGAATCGAATTGTCTCGTGACTGACAATGTTTATTGTTTAGTTAAAATAATAGAGAAGGATGAAAGCATCTTTGCTGCTGTTCAATTTGAAATTAAATTGTTTGATTTATTTCTACCAGTTTAAACAGCTCACTGATTATATTTGTATGGACATACACTGTAAACTATCGAAATGCATTGGACAGACTCCTTGTTCGTATGAACGTTATCTTGTTATGAACTGTTTACTTTTATACTGTAATTTTGTTTAAATTTGCGTAATAATTTGTGGTTACTTTTAGCCTATTTTTGCACTTAATTATTATGTTTGTTGACATTGCAGCTTGATGTTGTATTAGGTGGCTTGAGTCGGTGTGCAGTTTTTCATTCCCTAAATTTTAGTTTGTTGGAAGGATTTCTTCAAAAATTACAAAACAATTTGAGGCTGGAAACCTCCATTTCCATTTTGGAGAATTTACGAACAAAATTTTGCGCTCTTGTGATTTCTTCTGTCTGAAATTTGTAGATTGGAAAATTGCAACTTTTTGCTTTTCCTTTAGTCTTTAATCCAAAACGCCGCTGATTAAGCTAACAAGAAATTTGAGGTAATGCTCACGGGACGCGCGAAAGCCTATAGCAGTTTCTGCCTGCAGGCAGTCACCCATTGCAATACTAACCGGGCCCGGCGTAGAGTAACTTCGTTGCAGCTGAAACGCGTTACCAACGACGCCACGCCACCAACGCCAGTTCGTGGCGCCGCCTTGTGAATGATTTTGTGTCGCAGCCCGAAATCACCTGAAAAATTTATTAAAAAATCCGTTTTGGCGTTCAAGGTCATCCAAGGTCATTGAATTTGGCGCCAATCGAAAGCCAGTATACGATTTCTTATTAGCGATTAATAGTAACCTAGGCCTTATCTCACACCGTTACTGAGATACAGCGAGTTATAGGCCGAAAATCACAAATTTTGACCACCCCCCTCTCATTTAGCGCCCTCGTTCGGGGTGACCCCTTCGAATTTATGGAAAAGCTTTACGGTTCCTCAAACTAGAGTCTTCCAGGCAGCCGATGGTGAGGATTTGGTGATCCTAGCTTGGACCATTTTTGCCTGATCCACCCGTGTGACGGACAGACAGACGGACAGACAGACAGAATTGCGATGGCTAAGACGCGCTGAAAGCAGTAGCTGCTTTCGCGCGTAATAAAATGATGATTATTTATTCATAAGTTCATAGTGATGAATTTGATATGATGACTGAGTGATTGAATGGTGTATCTTTCAGTAAGGAGCCATCTCTGAGTCGTGAGCTGGCGTCAATGTTGCATTGTAACACAAATAAACCGAAGACGGTGCCACTCAGCGCTCACCTTCGAAACAAGAAGCCTCGGGACTCGGACATGGAAATTGGTGAAAGATAACTTCACTTCTGAGTTGTTCTGCTCTGCTAATAGCATTTTGTTTGCAAAGGTGGTCTCTCCAAGTATCATACTGAATTATTTCATTCAGACATTTTTCGTATTAGAATGCGGCCTTATTCGTAACAAATATTTGTAAGGATTAGTATGAATTTTTTCCTAAATTGTAAGTAAGTATGTACAAAGTAAGCAAGTGAATTTTGTCATGCACACTGCACAATGTCAGTGGGAAATTGGCTAAATGGGAAACACAAAATAATATCTTCAGAAGTAATGAGCAGACGCCAGACAAGTAGGGTTGTATGTAGGGATTTTGGCCATGGCTTTAGCTGTTTTTTTTGTCCATCCATTTTTGGTTAATACACCTCTGGCAAAATCTGTTTGTTTATTTCTGATTTTATGTTGTTATAGGAAGCATGGTATTTATTAACTACAAAGCATTATCGATATCCTATGAACACTGAACAGCCAGTCTGGACTGGTGTTATATATTAATAGTAGTAGTAGTTGTTGTTGTAGTACTTAGTTGTAGTTGTTGTTGCATACAGACTATGCCTCGTGTAAGAAGCATGGCATTAGCTACAGAGCACTGTCAAGTTCCTATGAACAGCCTATTTGCTCTGGTCGTAATCTGCCTGGCAATGAAGTCTGCAATGAGGTAAAACCATAAAAGCCATCTGATATGTTGTCATTTTTAGTAAGTAAGTAAGTAAGTAAAGTGTAAATTTATATAGCGCATACTCAAAAAAAATCTCTAGTCCGTTGAATACATTTTGTCATCAATATTTCGTGAAAAAGTATGTCTTCAGCTGACGTTTGAAAGTATTGAGACTCAGTTCTGGGTCACGAAGACTGTCTGGCAGCGAATTCCAAGTCGACGGGCCTGCCACAGAAAAGCGCCGACGACCGAAACTGTTCAGTCGATAGTGCGGTACGACCAACTTCCGCTGAATGGCAGAACGCAGATGTTGACAGCCAGTGACTTCTGCTGTGAGTGTACAACTGTCCATCAAGTACGGCGGAGCAGTTCCATGAAGACATCGATACATGAACACTGCGAGCTTAAATCGTACTCGATCGGCGTCATCAATTCATTTTTTGTCTTTGTTGAAGGTATAACGGCAGGTAATTTTATTAAAAGGTTGTTGGTTTCACTCCCAGTTGGTTTGCCATCAGGTGGTTGCTTTTAGGATGAGTGACTTGTGTACTATCTCAGTATATAATTAACCACCGATTTCAATACAGCCTTTTGATTTCGGTGGGATATGTAAATCTAGTGCTGGTTTGACTGGCTGGGCTTGAGACAGAGCACGTTCACCTGGTCAGTTGGCAGACTGTGTCATCCCATATGGCAGGTGATGCTTTGAGATAGGTTTATGTGAATAGCTATAGACATGGGTCATAACACAGTGTCACTGTTTATTTGAAATTGAATGCAGTGAGTTTAATTTTTGTAGTAAGTTATACGGATTTTTCTGGAATTTGTGATAATTTTTTGCTGCTGCTTTTGCTGTCAGGTTTTGAATGACACTTGGGTGTCTTTTCCGCTGTGGTCCGAAGACACGACCGTCGACAACTCAAAAATATCTCAGTATGAAGAATTTATGTACCGGTGTGAAGATGAACGATATGAAGTATGTGCTCTGGCAGTATACATTTTTTGTTTACATTAGTGATTAGTTATACGTATATTGAGGAAAGAGTCTGTGAAGCATATAAAGCTGTATATCTACTATTTTGTAATGATAATAATGATAATGTCTAACAGTGTCAACTTACAGCGGAGCTGAACAGTCTATAACAATAAAATACGTAATAAAATACAATAAAATGACTAAGCCTACATAAAATCATGCTCCAAATCATAAAATTTGCAGAAAAAGTGAGTTTTCAGTCTCCGTTTAAATGTGTCAGTGTTAGTAATGGCACACAGGTGCAGTGGCAGATCGTTCCACGCCTTGGGGGCCGCCACGCTGAAAGCGCGCTCTCCAAACTTCAGACGTGTCCTTGGGACTTGCAGATCCGATATTGTGGCTGATCGTAAGATGGTGTGACGATCTGGCAGTGCCGAAACTGATTGAAGAAGGTTTGATATGTATAATGGAGCTTTACCAGTGCTATTTATGGCTAAGTGAACTAACAAACATAG
>Ga0209671_1003511_pt1 | contig 15105 bp, 6 predicted proteins | sample WorMetHERISLAND2_2_FD_187401 | JGI IMG/M metagenome (GOLD analysis project Ga0209671, IMG submission 187401) | Marine gutless worms symbiont microbial communities from Max Planck institute for Marine Microbiology, Germany - Olavius geniculatus... | ecosystem: Host-associated > Annelida >... | reverse complement strand
CAGGTGCTGACGGCGAATTTTCTCTCCGATCCTGTATGCGTGGATTTCATCAGCAGAGTTCAGTTCCGTCGTCCTCATGCTTTGATTCCAGTCGTGTGGCAACAACCGCTTGACGTTGCAGATGACGCCGTCGCCGAGCTATTTAAAACCAGCGAGCCGTTCTACTGGCCTGGCGACGCAGCGACTCCCGAGGAACAACAACAGTTCTGGTCGGCGCTGTTTGAACGAACACTGCCCTTATGAAAGACGGAACTCGTTATTTCGATGGCAATATTTACGCGAGTTAATGTTTCGTCGTGAAGAACGATTAACACTATAGTCAGCAGAATCGCAAACATTAACACACTTAGCATAATCGCAAACATTAACTGAAGTCTAACTTCAGTTTTAGGCCTATCTTTAGTTTAACAAGTGATCTGCTAACGCAGACAGAAACGCGCAACAGCCAGAGTGCATGTTTGAAACACAGTAGAACGAAGTCTAAATCATTTACCAGAAGGCGCCAGGCGCCAGACAACCCGCGGTTATAGTGTCTATAGTGTTTTGTTTACTTGTACTCACCAAAGATCGCATCTGTCGCTCTGCTAACGTCGTATCGGCTGGATATGGCAACTTTTGCCAACTTTTGCCTACCCCTTCATTTAACGCCCTCGTTCGCGGTGACCCCCTTCGAATTTACGGAAAAGCTTTACGGTTCCTGAAACTAAAGTCTTCTGGGCAGCCGACGGTAAAAATTTGGTAATTCTAGCTTGCACCGTTTTTGACTGATCCACTCGTGTGACAGACGGACAAACGGACAGACGGACAGAATTGCGATGGCTAAGACGCTCTACAACTACAGCAGTAACTGCTGTTGCGCGTAAAAAGCATTATATATACCACGCACGATAAAATGTAATTTAAAACGGCAGTTAACACCAAAGTTAATCTAATTTGGAACATTACCGATTAACACCAGACAGTTGCAATGCAAATGCATGCCAGTCTTACTTAATCTTTGAGGATTCTGATCAAATTTTAGCTAATTTTTTCGATCGGTTAGAATTTAATTGCACTCTGGTAAACCACTGGTCACTGGTCAATTAATTGATTGATTGACATTGGTGAAAATTCAGACTGATCAGGAAAACCACTGGCGTTATGCAATGTTGATTACCTTTGCTAAAGTTAAGCCTTAGAGTTAGGGTTAAGGTAGGGTTAAGATTAGGGATAGGATTAAAGTTGAGGTACGATGAGCGATAAGAACGTTCCGCCAAACTTTTGTTTATATTTTTGCCAAATATTGACTAAGAATTGTTGTACTGACATAATTTGCGAAAACTTTCTAATTATTTTGGATAAAGTTTAAGTGGCTTGTTTTATGGCTCACAGCGTATATTTATTTATTTATTAAATCGTACACAGAGTGCACATAAACAGAAATACCTGAAAATACTGTACCTGTTTTCGTCGGTCATTCGTAGTGATTAGTCCGACATTATCGTCATCAGTCGACGTCGCAACGCATCTTTGTCTTTGCCTTCTCTCCTCGGCCGCCTGCCGTCGCTCTGTCTTCCAACCGCGCGACAACTTTACCGGCCTACACACGTACATTACGCACAAAATGATGTATGTATACACAGGGCTGCAAAAATTAATCTTGAATCACATGATTAAAAGCCAACGTCAACATTCTTTTTGTTAAAATTTCGATTTAAGACAGTGGCGTCATTTACGGGCAGGGGGCCGAAGGGGTCTACGGACCCTCCAAAGATTTATGATTTTAATTTTCCCTGTGAATCGTACCTTGGAAACAGTGTTAGTGCTGCAAGAAGAATACGTTACGTTGACTGAGACCCCCAATGATATACTGAAATGACGACTCTGATTAAAGTGACGTCTACAAAACCGTTATACGGTACTGGCAGATGAGCCTACAACGACATTTGCGATGTCGCGTTATTAAGAAGTATCACTAAAAAGTAGGCAGGGGGTATAACTCTCAACAGGCATCTTTTTCTTGACATATATGTTTTGCAAAATTTCATTGAGCTAAGTGCAACAGTTCACGAGTTATCGTAGTATCAGAGAAACAGAGAAACAAACTTAGCAACGATGCTGAAAACAATACTGCCGTCGATACCGCGGACAGTAATGGCAACTGCATTACCTGCGGGTGATGTGCCGTGAGCCGTCGGAGCGTCGCTTCACGACCCACTCCATTTTCGGGTCACGTGGTTTGACAGCCTGGGTACGATTTTCATTAGCAGATGCCCGTTTTGTATCATACACAGCTGGGACACCATCAGTCACAGGTGCTTGATGTGATAATGAGTTAAACCTGCATAACACTTTGGTTCTAAACGTGTGTTCAAATCAACGGAAATGCAGTGAATTAAAATGAACTAAAATGAGATGTTGTAGTTCTGCTGCTTTACTTCAAGTCATATCATTTCAGTTTAGTTATCCAAATTACTTCGCTGCGTGTTGTGAATATTCTTTTTATGTACAGTTGAGCCGTATACAATAAGAGTGGACCAAGTCAAATTTTGGTCATTTTTGAGATTTTTCGGTTTTTCGCATCAGCGTAATAACGGACGAAGTTAACTTGGCTCATGTTACGCTAGTCGGTCGTCTCAGCCGTGGTTAGAGTAATAATGAACCCGACCTAAAATGTTTATTTTTGCAAAAATTATTCATTCTAGCGTTAAAAATAATTACAGCGCTCTAAAGCTGAAGCTGAAAGCTTTCCGATAGTATATATACGCGATTGGTCTGTAGATAACTGAAGTGCCACCGTTAAAGTTATTTTGTCGAATTCTGAAAAATTCACTCGAAAGCACTTGGTCCATTTTTATTCTATACAGCTCAGTTAGTGTAGCGATTAAGACGTAAGACCTGCGATCGCCAGGACGTTGGTTCGACTTTCTGTCGCGTCGCTATCAAAATATTACTTGGATGGGTGACTGCGTAAACCATCTTGACTGCGTAGGCCTAAACCATCTCGATATCATAACCGACACCCAGGAGATCAACTCAGCCTTTCATCCCTCAGGGGTAGGTCAATCGAGAACCGGCTTTTCTGGTTGGGGTTATAGCGGGACGCGTTTACTTGTGTCGGGCGGCACTGTGTGATCCCGCACGGCAGGTGACGCTGAGAAAGAGCTATCATACCATTCAACCATTTAACAGTTGTTGTGTACGGCGTATACCGGGGACTGAGCTGCTGTCTGAAGAGGGCTTGCTGTATGTGGATGGTGTGCTGGAGGTTACGTGGGTTGGTGTACATGACGTCGGCGTAGCGCCAGTACAACTCGTGGCGACGCTTGGCTGCTGCTGCTGCTGCTGCTGCAAGTCTTCTACGTTGAAGTTCCTCCTCCGACGTCTCAACCTGATCGTCTGTCGGCGACCAACCACTTGTTGAAACCGACTTATGACTTGCCCCGCAGTCTTCGATTTCATGTCGTTGCTTATATGCAGTACATTCAAAACACACAATACATTCAGTATAGCCTACTCAGCAACAGCGTCGTCAATATTTTAGTAGGCCTTCGTAAATTTCGCGTATCGTAATAACGGAACAAAGCTTAATAGTGACCCTTTTAAAGGCGAACTCGCGTCTTGCAGCGCAAATGATGCCCACTATTTCTACATTTCTTCGTAGTGTGATTTGTCTATCCAGGCCCGTCGAAAGGGTGGAGTAGGGGGTAAACTACCCCGGGCCCCGCGACGTTTGGGGGCCCCGCCGTCGGCCAAAAATATAAAGTACGCCAGAATGTACCATTTTGAAAAAAAATGATTTTTTTCTTCAAAGGGGCCCCGTGAAAATATTTAGGGCCCTGCGAGAATGTTTCCCCGGGCCCCGCTGTGGCTCTCGACGGGCCTGTGTCTATCTACAGCTGTCTGTCGTCTTTCCGTCACATTCATGCCCCCTGCTTAAACTGTTCGACGGATGTCATTTGGCGTTTGTGCGGTTTAATGGCACATTGTGTTTGATGGTGATCTTTGGTCCAAAGAGGAGGAGAAATTTGGGATCAAACAAACCCCGCAGGCAAAAAACACAATTGAAAATCGCTGCTGTCACGACGTGGCGAATACAAACGAGCGTTTCTGTCTTTTGCCACCATATCCAATGCTTTGTGATTGCAACTTTAAAATTCTTTAATATATAGGTAACAACAATAATACCCGTTCCGGATTTCCTGTAGCAGCGGCGGCAGAATTGCTGTTCGTAGAATTACTGTTCAGCAGACACGGCGAAGTTGACGTCGCGTTATTAGACGAGAAAATCGCATCAGCTGTTGCAACAGTTACACCATCTCTCCGTGTGTTTGCTGCAAGGCTGGATTTCAGGAAGCACGTTGTCTGGTCACTTGCAGTGTGCGCATTGTTCGACTGTTTCACAGATCTTGCGTCGGTGGACGTACGACTCTGCGACACGCAGTATTTGGTATATGCGGCCATCCTGATGCGCAGCATTACAGATCTTGCTAGCTCTCTGTCCGTCCGTTTGGACATCTGTCCTGTACGGTTCCTAACTCGAAACAAGGACGAAAGTAATTTCGTAAGAGATGGAATCGCCGATCGACGCTGCCCTTGGCGAATCATTAACAAGTAGGCAGATGTAAGGTTACGCTGCGGGTATAACTCTCAAATCTCCCCTTTCTTAGGGGCCAACGTTTTTTTTCAATCTCCAAAATGTTGATATTTTTTTCTGGAATAGCAAACAATCGAGATCACTCCAGATGCTTGTCACGATGCCCTTGTATTAATTTGATAATCGTTTTCTCGATGTGACGTTAATGCAGTGAACGATATAACGATTAAAATTTTATTAATCCCATGTGTTGACAGCCATAGTGCTGTAGCTTTAGAGACTCTGGCGGAGCAGGTAAGCTAGCTATATGCAAAATTAAACAAGTGAATGTTTTGCTTAGATTTATATACAGCAAGAGTGTCACAGTCGACGATAAGTGAAAACGTACGTCGTTGGGTAACGTCCAAACAGCTGAGGTGGTAGAGCCATCAGTGGACGAGGTGGTCGAAATTGTATCACTGCATGTTGCTGTCGTAGTTCTGACGGAGGTCGTCAACGTAGAAAATTTCACCAGGTCCTCACACCGCAGTCGTATTCTTTCCAATTGATGATCCAGTTCCCTGAGTTCCAGCTGGAGGCTCGACGCGCTGGGCACCACGGCATTGTCTGAATCGGTTTTACGCCAATAATTCGTCGACATATATGACCTGTGGGATATAAAGGAGTGAATGAGAGGCCACACTCATTTAAATTCATCTAACTATAGAAATACACTCGAAAAGCTCAAACATCCGACAACGCTATGCCTTTTTCCCGTTGTGTTTGCCAGAGATGCGACAAGTATATATATCAGCGAAAGCTGGGACGTAAACCGGCACACCGCGTGAGATGCACTAGCCCCGTCCGAATTCGTGGTCTCTCAGTGTAAACTAGTGTCTGACTTAGGGCTAAGAAAACAAGAGATCATCGCCGCCTTTTTAGCGTTGTCGCTACGGAAAGGTTTAACGTTTGACCGTACATGTAGATGGGAAAGACAGTAAAAAGCGAAAGCTCAGCTGTCGCTAGGGAAAACCAACCGTACTTGTGTGCGCCTGAAGGCCTGCAAATGTAAACGTATGGGTTTCTTACTTACATAACTTGCGATATAGTGCAAACTTTTGGTAACACCCCAAATACCTATGCCGCTTTTTGCGGCCAAATCGCTGCAGACAGCAACAGCTTATAGAAACCTACTAACGCCCTATCCAACAGTATCATCGCCGACCCTCTACGACGTGCCGTTTAGCCACAATAGATAACTTTACAGACGACAGACAGAGAGACATACGACAGGTGAAGCACGACTGCTAATGCAGTCAATTAAATATAATGAAAAACCTACTTTATGATAAAAAATAATTGACAGTTTACAATTGAATTGGGATACCCCAAAAAAGCGTTGGAGTGGTGCGGACAACGTTTTTCAGGCGGTGACATGCTGCAGCCGCTGCTACTGCTGCTAGTTGTTGTGGTAGTCGTGGTGTTCAACGAACAGCACTGATGCCACGTGGAAGTCGGCGCGATGGGCAGCGGAACGAATTCACCGCACTCCAGCTGATGGCGCTGTTTACAACACACACATTTTTATTCACCGTATTCGGTAAACAAGAAATAAACAAGGAATAAACAAAGAAACAATAAAACTTAACTAGAACTTAATCAAGACTTAACTAAAATGTAATATAATGCACATAGTCAGAAGTCAATTAATGCAGCAAGACAGCAAAGATGACATAAAAAGTTATTACACTGGCTAAACCGTGACAAAAAATTTCTTTCACATCTAGAAATTGCATCAGCTACAGATAAACAATTGAACATATTCATACATTCAGCAATAACGTCATCAGACCTAGTCTGAAATATTTTGCTGAAACAACTCTTAATGACATATTGCAAAGACTTAGTCACGGTTTTGTTAACAGAACAAGCTTTAAAGCCATAGTATAACACCGGCAGACATTTCGCTTTAAACAGCTGTACAATGACGCCGGGTGAAGTGGCACGGCCAACACGGCCAAAAAGTGCATTAAAAGCCCGAAAAGTTTTTTATCGAAAAGATTTGTTTTATAATTGCTGAAGGAGCAAGTGAATACAGCTGAAGATGTCATATATACATCTAAGTATCTAATACTGTTACACCAAAGCAATTTGCAATTGTCTCTGGTTACAAGATTGCAACAATCGGCTTTATAACGCGGACCAATACGAATGCAAACAGATTTCTTGTTATTTAATCGCATGTCCAAGCATGAAACCTCATCCTCACACGTATGCAGCAAAAGCTGCAGCAAAGGGGCGAGCAGTGCAATATCGTCTGCATACAGCAATATAGTAACAACCAACACTGTCAATAAAAATGGCAAACAAACATGGAGAGAGAACACCACCTTGCCGAACTCCACATGACAAACTAAAGTAATCTGAGTACACAAGACCCCATTTAACGCAAATCATGCTAACTGAAAACCAAAGTTCGAGTAACGACAAAAGGTTGACGGTAATGTTTCTCTTCATGAGCTTAGTGAACAGAGCATGATGATTCATCCTGTCAAAAGCTTTTGACAGGCCAAGAGAGCAAACATTAACAGTGCTACCATAATTCATATAATGATCGACAACAGTTCTAAGTGTAAAAATAGCATGAGAACAACTTAGACCACGCTTAAAGCCAAACTGATTGTCACTTGTGCTCAAAAAATAATGATAACCGTCGATGATACAGTGTTCTAACACCTTGAAAAGCACAGAACTAATGGAGATGCCTCTAAAATCATCAACAGTGATAGTTTTGCTATGGATGTTCGTGTTATTTTTAACTACATGGACAGTGTAGGATAGACCAAAACAATGAGGCACATAAGCCAATCGTAATATAAAATTATATAGCTTAGATAAAACACATGATAGCAAACAGTGACTAAATCTTAAATGTTATGCAGTAACACCATCAAAATCTGCTGCTTTGCCACTCAGCGAAACAGCGAAAATCACCAGTGACGTCCTGACGGGGGTATGGGACATTTGCCCCTTTCTTTAATCGTTATATCCCATATCCGAAAATTACCTTCTAAAACTACAAAATTTGGAGCTTAAAATCTTACGTTTAGTGACGGGATGTTTACGAGCTAAAATAAAATTTTGAACACACGTAATCTCGTCTGTCAACAATTTGCAACTGTCTGTCGGAGAATTGCAAGTTTTAACTGTCCCCAACCTCATATTCAATATGTGATTAAAAAATAACTAGCTCAGGGTCTTTGTTCTATCAATACTATTTGTGACTTTGTCTTAAAACATTACAAATTCTGTGTCAAATATATCGCCGCCAGCGCAGTTTAGTAAAATTGTATTCTTTATTTGCAAAACGCATAAAGTCATCCGGCAGCGAGATTGTAAACAAAAATAAACGCATCGGGCAGTCCGTTTGCTACGACAGTAGCACACTCTTGTACCATTGTTAACTCAGCCTTCCATCCCTCTGGGATAGGTGATTAAAGTAGGCTTACCGGCCTGCGTGGATGAGGTTAAGGCGAGACGAAACACGTTTTCCTGTGTCATGTGGCAGCTATACGTAACACTGTGTGATTTCATATGGCAAATGACGCTATTTAGCTCTGAGATCGGTTTACATGAACGGCTATGCACACTTACACCCATAAAAACCTCTTCTATGTCCCGAAAAAGGAGTTGCTCGCAGCTAAAAACGAGTTGTTTCGGAAGAAAGAACAAACCACAAATCGGCCTATTTGCAGAACTGGGATCGATTTTTGAAAAAAGTTCTGCTGACATAGCGTTCATATTTCTATAGGCCTACTGAGCAGCGGGAGAAACCAAGGTGCGTGCCCATCCCAGCCCCCACGGCGCTCCGGCGTTTCGCGGTTGTCGAGTCTCGCTCGATATCTTATGGTCCCTCTATCGCCAGCTGGAGTTGTACCGGTATCTTAGAGTTTTTTTTCGGAGACGGCTACACGCATCTTTTTAACGTAACCACTGCCGAACGTATACCTCGAATTCTGTCTGGTACGTGTTGAATGATAAACCGTCACCGTCATCGTCATCATCAACAGCAGCAGCAGCGGTAGCAGGGTCCCGGTCAACATTTTGCAGTAACTGACGGCACGGCCAAGGCACGAAATCCAGCTGACAGCACTGATCTTCTGGTCGATCCCAGTAACGGAAACGGTGGAACTGCTGGCTAGGATATTCAGCTGGTATGCACTGCCGAGACGCGGTTGTTGTGTTCCCCAAGTGGCAGCACCGATTCACGTCCGATGCGTCCGACTCGGTCTGCGTAGCGATGCTGGATCGGCCGAGGACGACTGTCACCGCTTTACTTACTACTTTCGTCCGGCGGCGTTCATATGATACTGAGCCTGCAACCGGTCGTCGCTGTATGACGTCACACATCTGTACATCTGTTTCTGCATAAAAACGAAACGGTGTTACGGCTAGTGAGTGACATGTAGCTTACCAGGTCCGCATATTTAAACGGCACTCAGCTTGTACTGCTACTGCGATTCTTACAAATGATTGCTTTACAGTTTAAATTTAATTTTTTTTATCACTCCTTGTTGACCGCACGTTTTTATAAGCAATAAAACTAGGGCTGCCGTTATCGGGTTTGTTACCGGGTACCGTCGGGTAGTAAGTAAGTAGCCTAAGTATGACACTGTTGTACAAGGGGGAGGTATAGGTCTATTCTCACTTCTTTATCTAATGTTCAGCTATTGATGCAAATATCAAGCATAAAACGAAATGCTGCTGAAATGACTGTTCATTATTGCACAGTTGCTCAGTTAAACAAAGGAAATAAATTCTGCATAAGCTAAAACAGGAAAGTGACATTATGATTCACAAGAGACGTTCGAAGTTTATCTGTAAACTGATTTTTGAGTTGTGACAGTGATTTTGGAGTTTTATTCCGAGATGTGTTGCGTTTAACGCGTTTTCTATTGTTTTGTTTTTCTTTTTCTCTGTATTTCTTTGTTTGTTTGCTGCATTTTACGCCGTGAATTTGAGTATATGTTATCGGCAGTTCGCACACCGCACGTTTCTGTTGCTAACTTAACATACGCGGCATGCCTCAGGGGTTGTGGCTGCGTGTTGTGTGCATTTTTTCGATAATTATTATTTTGTAGCCAGGCACGTCATATGCCGTGTCACGCTGGTGCAACTGTTGACACTTTCGATTGTAAAAAATGTGTTTGCGGCCGGAGTTCGGCCCTGGATGCCGCTGAAGGAGTTTGCAGCGTTCCCCCGAACCTTCGGAAGGAAAAGGGGAAGGAGAAAAGTAAAGAAAAATAAAAGGAAGGGGAAGGGAAATGAAAAAGTAAAGGAGAACAAAGAGAAAGGGGTAAGAGTAACAGAAAGGGGAAGGGGGAGAAGGAAAAGAGAAAGGGATAGGGGAAGAACAAAAAGAAGGGGGGAAAGAAGAAAAAGGGGAAGAGAAGGGAAAGGGTAGGTAAAGGAAAAAGAAAGCGGAAGGTAAAAAAAAGAGTAAGCGGAAGAAAAAAGGGAAAGGAAAGGAAAAGAGGGAAAAAGACAAGAAAAAGGGGAAGGGAAAGGAAAAGGGAATGGCGAAGGGAAAGGGAAAAGGAAAGGAAAATGGGGAAGAGAAAAGATAAAAAGAAAAGGGAAAAAGAAGGGAAAGAGAAAGAAAAAGCGGAAAGAGAAGGAGAAGAGAAAGGGCATGGGAAATGGAAGGTGACAGGAAGATAGCGTAAGAAATGTTGGACGCACGGACGCACGAACACTCAGGTGATTTTATACTCTAGCACTGGACAGACAACAAAGATGAATAATACATTATGAAAGATAACGTCGTAGCCAAGAATTGAATTACAGTTTAGAGGGGTCGAATGAGAGCTGAAAACCAACAATCGAGGCCGATATTAAGTCTGATAGCAAAGGTGAGTTTCTCGGGTAGGGCAGCGACACCATCCTCACCAGCTAAGCAGTCTGAGGTATCGTCGTCGGCTCGCCCTGATTCCCGAGCGGGGTTTAAAGTCACAAACGCATTTTGGGCATTAAAAAGCCCACCCTTCCCCCAAAATTTACGCAGCGAGTACATCGTTTACTGCACACTTTTTTATTCACAACTGAAGTTGGGAAGCGGGCGCCTATAGGCCTCCCGCCGCCCTTGGCTACGCCAATAAACGTAACTCGAAAAGTTAGAGGACAGTGATGAAAGTCTTTGAAAGTTGAGTATGATAAATCGTCGCCGTGCACCGTCATTTCTGACCAGTGTATCGTGCGCCTGAGATTAATCAAATGTCGTGTCCAGTCCATGTAGCCTCATCATAACATATCGTATGAGTCAAAACGCGCGAATATTGGCTTGACGATCGCAGGTGGACGTGGCCCATGTAATGTATTTCAGTCTGTGCATGTTCGGCGTGTATAGATTTTACCTCGGGGCATCTTGATACGATTGCACACATGGAGATTGACTGAACGATATGCTTATGATATATGATATGACATGCTACATGTTTCGAGCTGAAAACGAGCACGCAAACTGCTAGTTTTATCTAGCACGTAAAATAAAAGAACAGAAACTGTTTTAACCAGAACTCAAATCAGATAAATGGAACAAATGCTGGTGTGTAAATGTCAAGCGGGAAAAAATTAACTGAATTCTGTATAATGTTTTCTATCGATAGGCGTCCATTATTAGTTCCTGAGACACTGGGCTTTTTCAATTAACTAATAAAAGTAGTCTAATAAAGTCAAAAAACAAATAAGCACGCATGTAGCAAGGGTCAATGTAGCTTTGCCAGAAAAGGTTTGAATCGTCATGTCAGCTTATAGCACGCAACGCTGGTACTGAAACAAAAGGTAGCCTATGTTTACACGTACAACAGTGTCTTGTTACGCAAAGGACAAAAATATAAAGCAGCAGCTGCAACAGCCACAACGCGTAGACCTTTACCAGCATTATAATCTTTTTCAAATTAATATTTTTATCTAAAGTGTGCCGTTCAGATCTCAGTATGTAATATAGCCTTAGAAATATTTTTCTCTGCGCACTTGCTCAGAAAATATAAATGTAGTCAACAGTGCGATATTTCCCAAAGAATCTGCACAATACATGTATTTGGAAGATAAAGATGAAGATAATCGTCCGGCCGTCTAGAGCTGCACAATCATAGCCTAACCGCCTAAGTCTGTCCGCGACCTTTGATTTCTAAAGGTGAAAACTGGCACGCTGGTTACTTCTGTTCAAGAAACCTTCGCACCGATTTTTTTTTCAATTTTTGTTTTGTACACTTTTTGTCAAGTTAAAAACTCGCACTGACAGGGAGACAGACAGACGGGCAAACCTCGTAATGCGGCCTATTAAGACGATTAAATAATAGACGCGAATATTATAAATATAAAAGCCAAATATAAAAATGCATAGAGATGAACAGTTGCAAAACTGTGTTGAATTTCGTAGGAAAACTTATGTGTATAGGTCTATGATAATTACGGACAGGATGAGCTTGACCCACTACTGTTTTATGGCCGAGTTGCTGTCATTAACAGGTGACACTGGCTCGGTGCCTGTACAGAGGTCATGCCTAATAACATGCAAATAGGTCCAATATACAGATGCCATAAAGGTATGCATAACAGTCGTGTGAACTAATGACAGCAAACTCTTGGCATCGCTAGCACTAAACGCTGCCAGCGTTAGGCGCCCTGCAGCACAGGTTATTATAGCGTCAGCCTTTTGCCTATTCGATACCTGGCAGATCGAGCGCCACTGGAAATTTGCAAAACTGACGAAAAGTCGAAAACCACCGACTTTGCAAATACGCGTACGCCACGAAATGGAAATCAGAACGATTATGGATGTTTTAAGTGGTAAGATTTTTACCCGACACGCTGTGAATCATTACAGTTACATGTAGGCCTACCAAAGACTAGCTATTAGATAAAATAGTCTAATTTTACAGACATAAATCTGCCTGATAGACAGATGACATCGGCGACCAGTCTCAGTTCTGAAAGCAGCAAAATGCGTGGCATTAGGAGTCGCTGAATGCAGGCATTTATAGGTCTATTATCTCTATTTGGCAAATAGGCCTAGGCCTACAGTATATTGTATAACGTAGACCTATGTATATGGCCTATACACGGTGTTTCATAAAAAGAACCCCTTTTTGTATTTTCATATTTTACTCAAATTATGAGCAATTTACATGAAATTTTTACCAGTTGTAGCTGAAGAAATAAGAATTCGAAATGTTAAACAAAATATGGCAGTTGGTTAAATATTCTTTGCTAGTCGTGATGTAACGCTGACGTCATCATGTGTTACAGGTACAAACATGCTAGTCTCAACTGGTTCTGTCAGTTGCTACCCTGCTTCGATGGTGAACTTAATCTGGTTCGCTAATGAAAAATGCTTATCGTATCAGCACTGAGCAACATGAAAACATGAAATCGGGCGTCTTGTGATCCAAAAACTCGACATCTTGCAAGCTCGGTGTGATAGTGCACTGTCTTGCTCGAACATGTGAAAGACCAACTATCCCCATAGACACGTAAATTCGATCGCTTTGCACGTTTTTGTGGCTGCAACTGTAAAACTTTAAATATTTGACACCAACGAACCAGATTTTTCACCACTGAAGCAGGAGCAACTGGTAGCATCAATTGGCATTAACCTGTTTGTACCCGTGACACATGATTATAATGTCAGCGTTACATCACGACTAGCAAAAAATATTTAATCAACTGCCATGTTCTGTTAAAACATTTCGAATTTGTATTTATTCAGCTACAACTGGTAAAAATTTTATGCAAATTGCTCATCATTTGAGTGAATTATGAAAACAAACAAAAAGGGGTCCCTTTTTATGAAACACCGTGTATATGCCAGAATTGGGAAATGCCTCGTTTAAAACATATATGATCATGACAATAAATACAAATCATTGACAGCTAACTCGAAATAAAATGTCAATTTCCATTTACTGACTTGAAGTTGTGCAAATCTGCTACGGGCAGCAAAAACAGTTTTTATTTTTTTGGAATTTGTGCCCGTGAGTTAATTGCATTCAAATTCCGCTACCTGCTGTAGGCCTACGTTTAGCCCATTTGCGTGTGTGCGTTAACGGACAATAATAAAATGTGTGAAATTTCCCATCAAAATTTAAAGCGGTTGCCAAAAAGTGGTAAAAATTTTAAGCGGCTACTTTTTTTCGCAAACTGCACACTACGAAGAACGAAATAATAGTCACAAAAGTTTAGCCTACCTGCAGCGCAATTGCAAAACGCAACACATGGCGTGAAGCATCTGATCTCATTCGTTGCTGCTGAATCTGAGATGAGAAAAACTTGTATCGGCCGATCTGCCGCCAATAGCCAATGTATAGCGCCAACTCCACTTACTCTGATTTGTTGTAGATTCGTCGTATCGCTGGTTATTTGATTTTTATGCAAACTTTCAGCAGCGTCGTAAGCAAAAAAGCGTGGAGAGGCACGTAGTTGCAATTTTCCGACTGCAGTTGTCTGACAGATGAGATAACGGGTGCTCAAACCGTCAATTTTGTTCCTAAACTCCCCTCCCCCATTGTAGGAGATATACAGCCGCAAGTCCTCTCATTTTAGAATTAATTTTTTCGACAAGCTAAAAATTAGGGGAGAAGATAATTAGCCCCCGCTGCTTCTTTTTGTCACGACGCCACTGATAAACCGTAGACTGATGGATAGACTTTTGCTGCGTTGTCAGTAACGATTCAGGAAAGAGGGCAGGAAGGGCACCCCTCACCTATTAACTAAATGCATTTTAACCAAGTTGAAAGTTTGCACAAAAATGGATTATTTCTGCATAAAATTTTTTAAAAATCGGGGAAAAGAGCACAGCTCCCTCTGAACATCCTACCTCTACTCTTCCGTTCTTTTATAGGCCTACCAAAATTAAGGATTCGCCACTTTGTTGTAAATTTTTTAAACAATAAATCTACAAAAAGTCGAAATAACTGGGCCGTGGGCCTAATGGAGAGACGATGGCAACTTTAGGCGCCTGTCCACTCGAAGAATGAGCGCTGTCTGACTTGACTTCAGGACGAGCGCACCGCTTACGGCAAGGAAAGAAGTAGCGGTACTTTGCTCTGATTCTGATGGAATAAAGTAAAATATAGTAAAAATCAGGTACTTACTATAGCGCTGCTAACACGCGTTAGACTTGTGACCAGATGCGCTTTGCAGTCTCGGAAATGGCAGCTGATTGGCATTAGCCAATAATACCGCAGCGCACTATGCGGTCATTCATTGCCCGCACGTCAACGAACAATGGGACGCGCGGTTTGCAGCTAGCAGACATACCACCGCCATAATCAGCCACAGTAGCCCACAGTAGCAAGCTGCTATTCATTTCCCATCCCGCCGAGGGTAAGAGGCTGAGTTGGCCTGAGCATGCAGTAGCTTAACAACTGGTTAAAGGTTGCTTGCAAATGAGTTGTGCGACGACATGATAGGCCTAAGGCGGTCGTCCCAATAGGCAGCATTAGTCTTAGTTTTTTGCGCGTCTTTAGTTCTCGGTAGTTGTCTTTACT
>Ga0209671_1003509_pt1 | contig 15115 bp, 9 predicted proteins | sample WorMetHERISLAND2_2_FD_187401 | JGI IMG/M metagenome (GOLD analysis project Ga0209671, IMG submission 187401) | Marine gutless worms symbiont microbial communities from Max Planck institute for Marine Microbiology, Germany - Olavius geniculatus... | ecosystem: Host-associated > Annelida >... | reverse complement strand
ATGTTAGGTTCAACTTGCCTGCTATTTTTATTTCTTTGTCGTATCACATTCGACCAGAGACAGGCAGCTATTTTTCTTATTTCTGTCTGTTGTTTTGTTTTCAAAATTATTTAGAGACTTTGTGCAGATTTTGAAAAATTTGCTCAGGAGGCATGGGACAGGACTTAAGAAACAGTTAGTTGGTTTGTTTGTGCTGGCATTTTGGGTTGCAGTCTTTAAGAAGTTAGTAGGACTTTGTGGGGTAATGGTTTGGATGTTGTCCAAGTTTGTGAAGTCCTGGGTTTGACTCCTGATCGGACCACTGTCAACCAGTTATTATTTGGATGGCTGACATGGACAAGTACATCATCTCAGTAACCAACACCGAAGTTGATAACAGACTGGCGCCAGAAAACGTGACACACTTAGCCGGCCCTTAGCATGATGCCGGCAGCTTGTCAATTATGCTTTTGTTCAAGATTCTATCATAATAGGTTTTTAATGATGCATTATACAGAAATTCGTTTTTACCTCCGCCAAGGAGGTTTTGTTTTTGCCAGACTTTGTTTGTTTGTCTGTTTGTCTGGGTGTCAGCAAGATAACTCAGAAAGTTATGGACGGATTTTTCTGAAATTTTCTAGGAATGTTGGGAATGGCAAAAACTACCAGTGATTCAATTTTGGGCATGATCTGGCAGGAATCCTGGATTCTGGATCACTTTGAAATTTTTGTTAACATTGCTTTCAGTGGGGCATAAGGGAAACCGCTGCCACACCGAATATGGTGCTGTCACCTGGCGAACAACATGGCCTTAGCGGAGGTCTGCGGGCTCTGAGTGCTTTCTAGTTTTTGTACTGTTCTATGATTTGAAAAATACTTTCGTTGCTCCACTTTATCTTTCATCTTTGTTTACAAGCAAATGAACAGTGTTATCGTCTGCTCAGACTGACCAATCACGGTTCAGCTTTCCAGCCAGTTTCTGGCATGAAATTGAACATGTTCTAACCGGCGCCGGTTTCTGGCACCAGAAAAGTATGACAGACTGACCAGTTTCTGGTGCCAGTTGACTGGTGCCAGAAACAGGCGCCTGAAACTGGCCAGTGTGTCATCACCATAAGGTCAACTCAGCCTTTCATCTGTCTTGGCTAAGTAAATCAAGAACTGGCCTGTCTCGCTGGGCTAAGCGCAACACATTTGGTTGTTTTGTGTGATCCCATGTGGTACTTGAAGCACTGAAGCAATTTTATCTCGATTCATAATCTAAGCCTATCTATCATTCACCCTAATCCTGTCTGTAACTCTCATGCTGTTTGGACTAGTGAACTGCCCCCTAGTCACGGAAGTTGCTTTGTACTGATAGACTTGGTCACCAGTTGGTGCCACTTGGATGGGTATTGCGTAACTCTGCAGACATGTCAACCATCTTTCCAGTTCAACTCAGTCTTCCATCCCTTCACGGTAGGTAAATTGAGTATCGGACTGTCTGGCTGAGGTTAAGGTAGGGCTCGTTCACCTCTGACAATATTTTTGAGGTGGGTTCCCAATCTAATGAAGAGCTATAGACTCTCCTGTGACTTTCTCTTTAACCCCCCCCCCCTTTATTGTGATTCTTGTAGACATCCTGTCTGTCTGTCTGTCCATCCATCTGTTCTGTGCATCTGTCTGTCTGTGTAGAACCCTGACGTGGTGTTGGTCCACTACTTGAACGTCCCACTGACCGACAACAATCGCCTGTGTTTGCCACACATTGCACTGCAGCATGTCGACTGCACACACTGGAGCCATGACAGTCTCGTCTCCCAGCTCAGACCCATGTGTAAGCCATATCGTTGGTTGGTGACTATTTTTAGCCAACCGTACTTCAGTAACGGTCGAGCTGTTGTCATGCTTGTCGTCCGTCTGTGTGTTCATTCATTACCATTACGGATGTATTGTGGCTAAACGGTGCAATGTAGTGCCTAGGTTGCTATTGATCACTAATAGGAAGTCGCCTATTGGCTTTCAAATTAAATGAAAATCATTGACTGTGGTCGGCTATCCTAGCAACAGCTGTGCTTCTTGTTATTGTTGACTGAAGGTGCATTCAGAGTGTAATTGAACTGAACTGACACTCGGTTTAGTTTTTGACAAACTGACCAATGGGTGAGCAGGGCGAGCTCATTGGTCATTGGTTGACGCATATATGTACATAGACCGACGCCATTAGACAGTGCCTGTACTGTAATGTTTTACTGCTTGCCCATTGGTCAGTTTGTCAAAAACTAAACCATGTCAGTTCAGTAACACCGCTCTGTGTGCACCTTAATGCTACACCGTGTCCGGAAAAACATCCAGACATTTTCAATTGTAGCTTAAAGTAGAATTATCAGATTTTAATAATTTTTGACAGGAATATTTGCGACACAACTGACCATTTAATTTTCCACCGCACCTAGTGTCTGTTTCTGGTTTCTGTTACCTGGGGAAAACAGAACCAACAAAATATTGTATTTTTGTTTAAGGAAGCATTATTACTTAACCAAAATAAGACATAAAACACATTTTTCCATGTTTCTGTCACTTGGGCTGACAGTTCATCCAATTGTCCATTTTTCAACTGCCTACAATAAAAAATGTTCAAAGTGTCAGCCCATTTATAGGTGACCACAGGCACAGAGATGGTTTCTGCATTTGTTGACAGCAGTGTCAATGATGTTCTCCACTAGAACAATCCAGACTTCACCAGTCACTTTTTGAATTCATCAACATTCCTGAAGGTCGTCTGGTTGACACAGTGCTGCATAACAGTCACACCTTGTAATCGACTGGCTGTTAGGGTACACAGGTCCAAAAATTGAAGTGTTTTTGTTTATTTCAATGCACATATCACTTCTTTTCGTTTTTACAGGTAGTGCAGAAGCACACATTAGGTGACGTGGGAAATAAAATGGTCATTTGATGGGCAGTTGTGTCGAAAATATTTGCACTGAAAATTATTAAAATATATTAGTTTTTCTTCAAGTCACAATCGATAATGTTTCAATGTTTTTTGACATATTTTTGTTTATTTCAACCCATATTTCGTTGGTTCAGTTTTTTCCAGGTAGTGCAGAAGCAGATGTTGGGTGAGGTGGTAAAATGGCCGGTCATTTAATGGGCAGTTGTGCCAGAAATATTAGTATCAAAAATTATTAAAATTGGTAAACCCTTTTTCGAATGACAGTCGTTAATGTTTGGGGTGTTTTTTTTCTGTACACGGTGTAGAACTAGAAGCGATCAGAGATCTCAAACCTTTGCTGAGAATGGTGCTGTCACCTGGCGAATGCAAAGAACAATATGGTGGCTATCTTGATTTCTGTATAGTGATCCAGAATTTACAAAAGAATCCTGATCGCCACGAAAAGCTAATCACTTTTTGGGATATTCCGAAGCTATCCACAGAATCTGTTCTTTTGTAATTTTTGCATTAATCCAGCTGACAAAAATTGATCAGTGAAAGAAAACTAAATCTTTTTGTTACGTTTTGTTTTCGTTCAATTTCACGATGAGGTCATATATGTCTTGCCAGCTTTACTTGCTTTATGCGAGTTGTAGGGTCAAAGTCAAGGTCATCACAAGGTCGTATATTTTAGCAAACTAGTTTGCAGCGATGTAGCATCAACGATGTCAGTGAATAATCTACCGTGGTGCTGAATGGTTTGGCTCCTGGCTAATGCTCAAGCCAGTACTCTACTGCACTGCTATAAATCACCAAGCCACATGCATACGCGACCTCTGAGCTAATGTACACTCTGTCTGTTAGTCCGTATGTCTTCATGTATTAGCTGGCAAATGGCTACTTGTTTGAGCAGTTATGAAGCCCACACTCCACTCCTTCAGACTTATTGTGCATTTGTTGAATGGACAGCATGAGGTAGAACGAATCAGAGAAAGTGGACTTTCTTATCTCCACCAAGTGTGAACATAGTGAACATTGGAGGGATTAGGATTAGGATTAGATTGGAGGAGATTGATCATATCTGTGATTCCGTCATTCCATCGTTCTGTTAACATGATGACTAATAATAGCAATGACGTCATTGCACCAACAGCACAAGCAGCAACGCCGGCTATTACTTTCGCTTTCTCCACAAAGTGGCTTTTTTTCTCCCTCTCCTTACCTTGTTGTATTATGTAGTTGTAGGTGTTGTTGTATTTGTACGTGTAGTAGTAGTAGTAGTAATGTTTAAATCACTTCACTTGGTAGAGATATGCACTCTCACGAGCACCTTCTAGTTTTAATATGTTCTGCATTTACACTCTGTGGGCCGTAAAAGGTGTTTCACTCTAATTTTTAATGATATTTTTGGCAACTGTTATGTTTACCAAGCGCTCTTTCAGTTTTATACCTCAGTAAAGATTTGGTAGACAGAGCTGTTACTGATGTATAGGTTATTGACTATTAGCTGTGCCTGTCATGTTTAGTTGCGAGTGTTCGTCTCATGAATGTTGGAAACTCCATGGAAGATATCGTAAGTCTCTCATTTTTAGCAATCTTTATTTCTGAAAATTCATTGCTTACACATCATTTTCGTGTTTCTTTGCTTTTGATTCTCGTCATTTAATAACATATTGTGTTATATTGTTTTATTAGCGACAGAGGCGTTACAGGTGCTGACCATGCTGTTACTGGTCTATAGATTGTTAAGGCACGATGTGTTTCTCCAGTGTTTGCTTGACTTTATGCAGTTAAGATGGGGAACATTGACCTGTGTCAGATAAAGGTTAAAGGTGGTGGTATAGCTCTTTATGGGAAGCCCATCTCAGAGCTACGGAGCATCACCTGCCATATGGGATCACACAGTGTTACCTGCCACCCGACACAGGTGAAGGCGCCCCGCCTTAACCCCAGCCAGATAGGCCGGTACTCGATTTACTTACCCCTGAGGGATGGAGGGCTGAGTTGACCTTAATATTGGTTATATACTGAGATGGTTTACCGGTTCAAAGACGGTGACCCATCCAAGTAGTAACCACTTTGTAGTGACCTGATCGGGAGTTGAACCCACGACCTATATTGTAAGACCACACCTATCATTACGTCACCCAGGCAGCCTAGTAGTATCAGTTGTAGCTGGTACCATGTAGCTGGTAGGCGTTGTTGTATTTAGTACCAGGTTTCTGGTAGGTGTTGTTATTGTTATCATTATGTAGGTGGAGGATGCTGTTCAGTCACTAGTCACTCATCTGCTGTCGTCGTCATCAACGTTGCCTCTGAAGCGACTCACATCTACTTCAGTTAGCGCTAGTCCATCGGCAGTTACTGCTGGCACCAACGTCTTGGGTCCATCAAAGTCCGGTGTCACCACACGGCCTCAAGGCAGCGCTGCCGGTCTGCCCACTACATCAAATGCTCATGATAATCTAATTCATGTTATTCGACGGCCACCGAATGCCGAGCCAATCAGCTGTCCCACAGTGTCGTCGAGTGCCAATCAGATTCATGCTCCGGTTATTTTTAACCTGCCGCTGGGAAACCCCGGTGGCCTGCTGATCGTGAGAAATTCCCAGCCGCCAGAGCCAACTGTGGTGACGGTATCGCAGCCTGTTGTGGCCCATGGCTGGTCGCAGTTTATGCCCCGGACCAATGTGGCCCAGTCAAGCAGCGAGACTGTGGGAAATTCCCGACAGATCGCAGTCAGTCAGGCACCACCGGAAAAGTCTGGCGGGAATTTTCTATTGGAATCCCCGCAGGTCAGTGCTGGCAAGTTGCCTGCCGCAGCAGTTCCGGTGAACATTTTTCATCACTCGTCGGATGACAGTGGCAGTTGTGTGAAGAATGAATTTAACATCAGCAAGACTGTGCCATCACTTGACGCTTCAGCCTTTGACATCGAGGGCTTTCCAGTCCCCATTGAGACTGGAAATTTTGACAGTGGGGGTCCCCAGATTCTTGCCGGCCAGGAAACAGAGTTGCCCATCGGGGGAGTGTGTGAGTTAGGTGACAGCAAGTCTAGCCTGACGTCGGATGTATTGGATGACCTTCTTCACATTGTCAATGAAAGCCTTGGCCCACACGCAGACACTGTGGACTACGACCTCGCGCTTGATGATGAGACCAGTCTTATATCTATGGTCGTCTCGCCCAACTCTGGGGTCCCAGAATCCACCACTGTCGGATGTAACACGGAGCTCGCAAAGATCACTGACTACTGCCCGGAATGGTCCTACGTCGAGGTCTGTTATTCTTATTTTGTGCATGCGTTAATGGCTTACTTTTTACAGGCAACAGCAGAATGCTTCGCACATCTTAGCCATTGTCTAGGCGTTCATCTGTTCGTTTGTCTGTCTGTCTGTCTGTCTGTTCGTCTGTCACACTTGTGGTCTGTATCAAAAAGGTGCACATCTTCACTATGGGCTTCCCCAAGGACTCTAGTTTATCATGACAAAATTTCGTGCCCATGGATGCGGGGTTTCCCCCCGAACAAGGGCATCAAAGAGTGGTACTCTTTAAAAAGATGTTATTTTGCCATTATTGGCTCGTATAGTGTGAAAACGGTTTCAGATACTTACAGACATGCAACTTATCATAACAAGCACTGGTGACAGGCTTTTTAGATTTATCAACATCGATGACCTTGAACGACCTTGAACCTCCATAAAAGGGGTTTTTAGTGAATTTTTTGCAATTTTTGGATGCAGCACACATTTCAACACTGAATTGCGACAAAATGGCTGGAGATAGACCAAGACAACCTGTGTACAAAATTTTTAGCATTGAACATAGATTTTAGCAGTCCAAGTCTCGACCCCCTAGGTTCAAGGAGGCCGGTGCAGATGGGCATCAAAGACAGATACTTCCCCTTCCCATGCTGTTGCATGTCTCATGAGCTTTGCTCAAATTACTTGTTTTTTTGTTCATGACGAGTCCATCTGTTGGTGCCTTGTGGGTGTAGGGCAGATGCCCCAAAGAGATGAGGAATTCTAGAGGATGGATTTATTTATATACATGTTATATACACTTTGAGTCAAAAAAATCGATGAAAGCAATAAACTCTAGTTTGTATTTTTTCCAAATATTGACTTGTTTTTTAAAACTTTTCTCTGCAACATTTTCCATAAAATTTTTAACGAAGCATTCATTCGTTATGTATCCTATCGCTTGAAAAGATGAGTTTTTTTCTTAGCTGAATTTGGATGATTTTTAAACGTCAACGAATGTAGCATCCACAATCGACTGACTGTGGAAGCTGGTTCCAGTCAGACTGCCATTCAGCATTGCCTGTAAGACTCTAGTTCCTGGATCCGCAAAGCTTTTCCAGAAATTTGAAAGGGGTCACCCCCAGCAAGAGCACTAAATGAGAGGGGGTGGGAAAAATTTGCGATTTTCTGCAAATAAGTCACTGTATCTCAGAAATGCTGCGAGATATGGCCCAAGTTACCGTTAATCTCTAATAGGAAAACATACACGGGCTTTCGATTGGCAACGAGAGCAATGACCTTGGATGACCTTGAATGCCAAAATAGGGTTTTATGGATTTTTTGGGCGATTTTGGGCTATGAAACACATTTCAAGAGCATATTGGGCCGAAATCACTAGAGATAGATCAGGACAATCTGCACGTGAAATTGTCTGCATTAAAATATTTCAATGGTCCAAGTCTCGACCTTCTAGGTTCAAGGAGGCCTGCGTAAGAGGGCATCAAAGAGGTGTACCCCTTTCAGAATGCGGGCTTTCAACCGCTCGAACGACACCAGCCGTGCGAGACTGGTGACGCCATCTAGGGTATGTAAATGAATGAATGAAAGTCATGTCCAAATATCTGGGATTGGTGAGATTTTGTTAGCAGTGGGCTTTTAAACATGCATCGCTGTCGCACGTTCTCCTTTCCGTTAGCTGGGCTTTCTTGTACTGTTTGTATTTGTATTGCCTGAGTTGACACAGAAGTAGCTGTAACGTTGTTGTATGTGGTTAAAGGGTGGAATGAAAGTTCTGGTGGCGGGATCGTGGTCTGACGCTGACGCTGACGCTGACGCTGAGTACACTGTGCTGTTTGACTCGGTCGCTGTTGAAGCCACGCTCATCCAGAAAGGAGTGCTACGCTGCTATGCTCCTGGTCTGTTTAGCATTTTGTGTCAAGATTTCTGTTGCCAGTTAGCGCTTTTGAAGCTATGGCACTATGGCGCTATACAAATGTATTATTTTATTATTATTTCTATTAGTTATCTTGAATAAACTAGTCGGTTGTACAGTAGACTTATTATCAAAAAATGATATATAAAAATTATAAATGAACTAGAAATTTGGGGCAAAGTCCAACGTGAGTCCGCCCGGCGCCCTATGTCCGATTGTGTGGAAAATTCATGGGGGTGAAATTCTGCCGATGGCAAAGTCACGTGGCCTATGTTGCACTGAACGCGCACTGACGACTTAGGGTAGGTAAACATTAGCCACGTGATCTCTGGTGTTAGTGGACCAAACTTTACTAATTCTTTTTGTTCAATGCGGGAGAGATTGCGGTTGATAACGTCGTTTACCACTTGATGATATCTCTATCCAGTCCAGAAATATTCGCAGTCAAATCGAAAGTTGTCGTAAAACGTGCTAAATTTTGGGCTTTTTTTTGTCCTCCCAAATTGTAAGGATGCGGTGCCTCCCAAACGTTGTACCCAAGTTATGACCTCCACTGAGCGGCTCGTCACGTGGTAAAGTTTCATAAAGCTAATCCCTCTGGCTCCAAAGATCTTGAGCCTAATACATTGAATTTTTAGCCAATTTTGGACTCCCCTTTGAGAAGAAATTGTAAGGGGGACCACCGTTCCCAGTGGGGAATGCGCTAGTGAGACTTGATCATTCTTTACTGCATGTAAAAATTTGGAGGTGCAGCACCCCCTAGGGACCAAAATATGTTATTCTGAAAAAGTCGATTTCGGTGGGTACGATTTCATCACTTAATATCCGTGATTAGTGGACCAAAGTTCACCGAACTTTGTTTGCCCAACGTGGGAGGAATTATGGTACAAAATCTACTTGTCCAATTTTGAATATCTTCATCCGTTCTGGAGATATCCACTGCCAACCTTTGAAGTCATCCAAAATCGGGCCAAATTTTGCATGTTTTTGGCCCTGCAAAAGTTTTTTCAACTTCTTTGGGTTGGGGCTCCGGAAATTTTAGACTTGCATTATAAAGCTCTGTCTAGTACTGATCACCGTGCACAATTTCACGTTGATCGGCCGACGCATCTCGGAGATCTCGCGTTGAACATAAAAAATTGTAGCCATACACAAACAGCCTAGAAATTTGGGACAAAGCCCAGTGTGAGTCCGCCTGGCGCTCTAAGTCCGATTGGGAAGGTTAATTCAGGGGGGTGAAATTTTCCCGGCAGCAAAGTCACGTGGCCCGAAGTCAAATGCATTAGCATATGCAGAACGCACATTGTCGACTTAGGGTAGGTCAACATCCACGCCTACAACTTTTTTGTTAGTGGACCAAAGTTCACAAAATTTTTTTGTTGAACCCAGCTGGGATGAAAGTCGATCAAGTTTGTTTTCGATTTCTGACATCTCGATGGTTTTTAAGGTATTCGTGGTCAAAGTCGAAAGTTGTTCGAAATCGGGCCGAATTTTCAACTTTTTGGCTTTCCCAAATTTCTGTGGTGCAGGCCCTCAAAAATGGGGCTACTCCCACTATCGCCAAAGTTATAGGCGCGGATATGCTAAATTTTGAGCTAATTTTCGACCCCCTTTAAAGAAATTGTACGGGAACACCCGGCCCTGGTGAGGGGTGCGTTAGTAAGACTTGGCGATTCTCTAGCACATGTAAAAATTTGGGGGCACAGAACCGCCTAGGGCCTAAAATATGGTCTCCCGAAAGTCGATTTGGGTGGGTACGATTTCACCGCTTAATCTCTGTGATTAGTGAACCAAAGTGCACCAAACTTTTTTCACCCAACGTGGGAGAAATCATGGTACAAAATTTACTTGTCCGATTTTGAATATCTAACTGTTCCGGAGATATTCACCGCCAAAGTTTGAAGTTGCCCGAAATCGGGCCAAATTTTGCATGTTTTTGGAACCTAAAATTTTTTTTGGGAGGGGCCCCCAAAATTTTTGACTGGCATTACAAAATCTAACCTAGGTCTGATCACCGTGCAAAATTTCGTGCTGATCTCTCGACGCATCTCAGAGGTCTTGCGATTGGAATAAAAAAAAATAAAACATCTGCTCTAAAACATAAGTCCTTCCGAAAACTATCATTTCCAAGCGGACTAATTGTATAGGTTAGAAAAAGTATATAATTTTTCGATAACTTTTTTGCCATTGTTGGTTGCAGCATCGTGGCAGTTGGTGCTAAAAATTTCCCGTTCATGGAAATCTAGGGCAGAATTTTTTTTCACCTTCCATGTATCTTCTGTCAGAAATTTGGAGCTGTCTCTTCTTGCCACCAGCTTTTTTAACCGTTGACGTCACAGTGTGCTGCCTTAGGGCCAGTTTCTGGATCTTTTAGTTAACTGATCAGTTAGTAAATCGTCTGTTAATTGTAACTCGCTAGTTAAGTTTGTGCGCGTTTCTGAACAAAACCTTGACTGGCCGTTAGCTAACTGAATGGTAAACTATAGTTGCTTAGCAACAATGTGCATCCCAGCTAGGCATTGGAGGGGCATGGCACCTAGGTAGCTTTAAAGCCTTTTAGGTCTACCCTGTCTTCCAAGTCTTTGAAGATTTGGCAGGTCTGTTGGAGACATTGAAAACTTTATTTTGCCATGGTGGCAACAACACAAAGCACAATCTGAAAGCAAATACAAAGAACATTGTGCAGTCTATAAATGCACTTGCTTGTGCGTTGTGCTTAGTGTGCTTATGCATTGTGCTTAGTGCTTACTTAATGCAGTGGCTCTGTGGACGTACTTGTGTATCTGCTGGCAGGTGTTGTACAATGTATAAGTTTGTTGTGGTGACTGTATATTACAGCTCACAGCGCCAGGTTGGGCTTTTTTGAAAACCCCCGGGTTTTTACAACCCTTTTGAACGCTGTTGTTGTTTTGACTGGACTCCGTACTTTGCATGACACGAAATTCAAAACCTTGGATGACCTTGAAGGGTCATTACGCATTCATGCAGTATTGTGGCTAAATGGTAAGTCTTAGGAGGTCAGCGATGGTGCCGTTGGACAGGGCGATGACGAGTTTCTATGCTAGGCTGTCAATAGTTGCTATGTCTTTATGTGCAGCAGTTTGGCCGCAGTTTTCAATGCAGTGTTTTAATCTGTCAGTGACTGTATTTGAGAAACGGTTGGCCCTCCTTAGCGACAGCTGGGCTTTTTGTTTGCAACTCTTGTGAATACTGTCGTTATGGCTGCATATGACAGCTCACAGTGCCGGGTCAGTGCATCTCCAGGTGGTGTGTGGAGGTCGTGTGGTCTCCGAGACGTGCCAGTTTGACTACCGACCTCATCAGCCCCAGCCAGATACTCACCACACCGACTGCATTACCATCTCAGGTGCTGCTCTCAACCAGGCTTAAACGCTTTTCACTGGAAACCCATCTTGAGGCCACGGAGCATCACCTGCCATGTGAGATCTCACCGGTGAACGCAATATGTATGATATGCAGGTTCCGTTTGCATTATCACAGTGGAGTTTGCCATCATTAGCCTAAAGGTGTCTGTCACTCATCTCAAGAGCTGTGGATCATCGCCTGCCATATGGGATCACACAGTTACCTGTCACCCGACACAGGTGAACGTGCCCTGCCTTAATCCAAGCCAAATAGGCCAGTACTCGATTTGCCTTCCCAGGAGGAATGGAAGGCTGAGTTGACTTTGGTGTTGGTTATATACTAAGATGGTTTAATTGTCACCCATTCAAATAGTAACCACTTGTAAACGTTAGCTGAAGACTTACTTTTTTGCAAGATATTGACGACAGAATCTATTAAGCACATTAGGGATTTTTTAGTATCTGCTATATAAATTTACATTTTGCTTACTTATTTCTACCAACTGGGCCAGGCACAGAAGCAGCTTTTTAACCGACTGTGAAAATACAGCATATGCAAGCTGGCAGAGCTAAAGCACACTTGTTGGCTAACTTGGCTTACTTACTTATAGAGCTGTCGAAGCATTAATTTTTAACACATTAACGCACTGCGTTAATTTTTTAATGCATTAATTAATGCGTTAATTAATGCACCCAGGTTCGTTGAGATGAAGAGTAGGGGGAAAGTTACCTCGGACCCCGCGACATTTGTGGACCCCACCTGTAGAATATGGAAGGTTAGATAGCAAATAAAAATACATTTTTTAACAATAACTGAAGTTATTGCTAGCATAGAAATCTATTAGCCTGTCATCTAAATAATATTTATTTTCAGTAGTGATGGAACGGCAACTACAGTTTAGTTGCTTGAATTCATTTGATTGTCAAATGACCACAGTTTAATGGAATATTGGAACTTTTGCTTCACAGAATTTAGTAAACTAACATAAATTTACGTATGTGCATTAATTTTTTAATGCACGTTAATTTATTAATGCGTTAACGCGTTAATTAACGCATTAATTTGACAGCTCTAGTTATTAGTGAACTTGTCAATATTGGGCTGTATGCAGTGTTACTATGCTATGCTATATGATATCAGATGGTGAACTGAAGAAGTTGCTTGTACAAAGACTCGGTCTCCTTGTCAAGAAGAATCTCAATGTTAATGATGACGTCATCACTGAGGTCAGTGTCAATTCTTTTATGTGCCATTTTTGTCACATTTCCCACATATGCTAAATTTTCTGAATGAATCCATTTGTCCGTTGTATTATCTTGCAATTTTGCAGTTTGCTATGTTGGAATTTGCTGTCGAATGCCAACGACGTTTGTCTATTGAGTAAAAAAGGATTACCTTATCACTTACTTGCTTACTTACTTGTTTGACTTGGTGGTGTAGTGGTAGCTTGTTGAACTGGTGACCCACAGGTACCTGGTTCAATTCCCACTCGGTGAACTGCCAGGTAACGACTCTGGGCAAGCTGTTCACACACATGTGCTTCTATCACCAAGCAGTGTAATTTGGTACCGGTCAAAGGGCAGTGACACTCTCTGGCTGGGAAGGTAGCCGCGGGTCTGGTAGAAAGTAATGGCAGCCTACCACCGGGTTTATGACTACGTCACCTGCGAGCTGACTGCCTGGAGACCGGGATCAGCTCTGGGCTGAACGCTGGTTATTGGGTATGAGTTAGCTTTACGTTTACTTACATACTTACTTACTTAAGGAGTGATTTTGCTGAAAGTTGGAAAGTGGCTGGGGGTGTAGGGTTGTGTGGCATGGAATACGGAGGCGGAGCTTGTGAGATGTGTCCATTGGTTGAGTGAGTGTCAGTGGAACAGACAGACAGACAGACAGACAGAGTGATCACATAATCTCCTCCGCCGTTCACTGCTTCCACTTGGCTTGGTGTGTAGACGTTGGATACGGAGGCAGAGTTTGTCGGATGTGTTCGTCGGCTGAGTGAGTCTGAGTGGAACAGCGTGGATCTGTTGCCATCCTCTGACCAGAGTCTTCTGCATTTGGCCGCTGCACTCGGCATGACCCAGCTCATCACTGCGCTCATCAACTGGAGGTCTCGTAGTACACCATGCGCCATAAAGAAACATGGCACTTTACTTTTGGCAATATCTTCGTCGATCATTGACCAATTTTCAAAATGTTTACACTAGCACATTCTACAGACAATTTGCAATAACCTGATTATTATATATCCCACCACATGGCGTTTTTACGCTATTTTGTAAAATATAAATGTAAGCAAAAACTAACTACAATAACAAAAATTTTGGTAAATGAAAAAACACTTCAGACCAACATTGCGGTGAATGATTCATATGACACTAGACTGTGTTAGATTCACACAGTTTAGTGTCATACGAATCATTCACCGCAATGTTGGTCTGAAGTGTTTTTTCAATTTTACCAAAATGTTTGTTTGTTATTGTCGTTATATATGCATATTTTTTTGATATTTCACAAGGTAGTGTAGAGACGCATTTACGGTTTGGTGGGATTTGTAACAATCAAGTTATTACAGAGTGTGCCAGTGAAAGAATTTTGAAAATCGGTTAATAATTGGCGAAGATATGGACAAAAATAAAGTGTCACATTTTTTGGCCCACCCTGTAGTTATTACTGTTATTGTTGTTGTTATCTTTTAAAATTACCCTCATATTGAAGGTGTTATTAGCAGAGTGGAGTTACCATCAAGTAAAACAAATCTGCGATGTAACAGAATCTAATTGAAACAGTGCAACAGAACTGAATACGCTGAAGTAAAAATGTGACTTCACGGTCGTACACTGAATGATCTTATTTGTACTACTGGTAGTAAAGATACAGATGGTTCAAGGCAAAAGTTTATAAAGTAATAACCTAGTTTGCTGGAGTCCAGTTCTGTAGGAACGGTGAAAGTAATTTTGAAGGCTACTCAGTTGTAGCGCTGCTGGATCACCAGAGATATTCGTTAGAAAAGATGCGTAATCCTTTACATGAGTCTCCCGAAACACGATTTGTCGATCTTTGAGCCGTCTTGTTGAGGAGTCAGACGCTGTAAGAGTTTATCGGTCTTAGGGTTTTCAAATTCCATTTCCAAAGCCATTGGCTATTGATTACACTACTTAGCTTTATTGTGCCGCCGACACATACGGATAACAGGACATACACACCCATGTCCAGCAAAAAAGTAAATACAAGTAGACAGCGTGCAATAGAAATGTCGAATCTGGACGAATCTGAGATAAATTTTATACACTTAGTCCCCAATAAATTGATGAGTCGACCACCAAAATTCATTGAAAAATATATAATTTCGCAACAGAGTTACTAATTGTTGAATATTGATAACAAAATATGTCTGTTACCAATATGGAGTTACACAAGTAAACCATTCTGCACATTTGCTTAAATTTGGCAAAATTATGCACCAACAACGCATCGTCTATTGGCAATAAAAATGCCAAATTTCAGTTAAATCTGCCAACGTGAAAGATAATTACTGCCGCTTTTGGAAATTCCATTTCCAAAGCCATTGGCTATTGATTACACTACTTAGCTTTATTGTGCCGCCGACACATACGGATAACAGGACATACACACCCATGTCCAGCAAAAAAGTAAATACAAGTAGACAGCGTG
>Ga0209671_1003507_pt1 | contig 15117 bp, 11 predicted proteins | sample WorMetHERISLAND2_2_FD_187401 | JGI IMG/M metagenome (GOLD analysis project Ga0209671, IMG submission 187401) | Marine gutless worms symbiont microbial communities from Max Planck institute for Marine Microbiology, Germany - Olavius geniculatus... | ecosystem: Host-associated > Annelida >... | reverse complement strand
ATTTAAAGCCTTGTCCCCATTGCTAAATGCACGTTACATTACCAGTGTATTGTCACTGCATAAAAAATTATTTTTTACAATAATATCATCTGCTTTTGTTTAGAAACACAAGGAATGTATCAAAAACTAAACGTTATTAAATATTAATATAAAAATTGTTGTTAGAAAATAATTTTTGCATATGTATTACTAGCATTTTAGACATTTTTGATAATAAGAGTTTCACATGGTAGTGTAGAGATGCAGTTAAGGTGTGGTGGTATGTTTAATAACAACACTACTGCTACTTGTCCACAAAAAGTGCCAGTGAAAAAATTTTGAAAATCGATCAATATTTAACGAACATATGGACAATCACAAAGTGGGACGTTTTTTTGAGACACAGTGTAGTTGCAGTGTTGTTGTTGTGTATTGGCAGGTGTAGTAGTCGCTGTGGTGTTGTCGTGTGTTGGCTTCATCGTTGTCCTGGTCGCACTTGGTGTTCGTCGTATTCGCAATGCGGGACGTCACAGTCGCCAGCGACAACGTGGGGCATCAAATGTGATTAGTGACGTGATGACAGGGGACGATCGACAGGAGATGGAATGGGACAATTCGGCACTTACCATAACTGTGAACCCAATGGACCAGCAGGTCTGTAGTAGTAGTAGTAGTAGTAGTCACTGTGGTTGACCAACGATTTCTTTTCGCTAACGGTTTATTGGACTGGATTTTTTGGAAGTGTAACGGTTATGACGTTGGACATGAGATCACTAGGTCATTGGTTTGATTCTTGGTCACATTACTAATGCTTTCTGTTGGTTACTACTTGGATGGGTGATTGTCTAGTGACAGGTAAACCATTTCAGTATATAACCAGCACCAGGGTCAACTCAGACTTTCATCCCTCTGGGGTTGGTAAATCAAGTACCAGCCTGTCTGGCTCGGGTTGTGGCAGTGTGAGTTCACCCCTGTCGGGTGGCAGGAACACTGTGATCCCATATGGCAATATGGTGATCCATAGTTCTGTGATGGGTTTCCAGTGAAAAGCTGTACCTTTGACAAACCTGTCTCTAGTGGATCTTGCAGCAGTTTGTATCAGTTTGGCCACTGTGAATATCGGCATTGATAGGTTGGTTTGTTAAACGTCAAAGGTGGTGATATAGCTCTTAATGGGAAGCCCATCTCAGACCTACGGAGCGTCACCTGCCGTATGGGATCACACAGTGTTACCTGCCACCTTACACAAGTGAATGTGCTCCAATGTGCCCCATTTTAACCCCAGCCAGATAGACTAGTACTGGATTTACCTACCCCAGAGGGATGGAGGGCTGAGTTGACCTAGGCAGCTGGTTACATACTGAGAATCCGAGATGGTTTACCTGTCCGCAGGTAGTCACCCAACCCATAACAGTACTAACCCGGCTCGACGTAGAGTAACTTCGTTGATTGTATGAAACACGTTACCGCTACGCCAAGCCACTGTGCACTGACTGACCGATGAACTGATAGTTGTGGACTGTGGTGGGCAGCGGTTTAATAATAGCAGCAGCAGCAATAGCAGCTGCTGTAGTAGTTGTAGTAGTAGTATCATGGCTGTTGTATGTAGATGATGTACGCGGCTGAGGAGGCTGAGTTGAGTGGGCGTGGCGGGGCTGATAGTCGTCATGACAACCGCTATGATGATGAAGATGACAGCAGCAGCATGAGTTCTGATGATATCAATGATGATGATGATGACGATGATGACGTATCCCAGCAGCCTCAGCAGCCTGCAGCAAAGACTTCGCTCCGTGACCTGGAGTGGGATGACTCCACCCTCTCATACTAATACTACTATCGCACATGCGCTACTATCACAGTCACACATACTACTACAACTGCACACACTACTAATACATGTAGTACACATCACACAAGACGACTCGACGCTCTTCTACTGATACTGCTATTACACTTGCCCTACTACATGTACTACTAACACACATGCAATTATACTACTACTACTACTGCTACTACTACATGCACTACTACCACTACTACACAGTTCTATGCTTTCTTACTGATTGATCTTTTTTGCTTTGATTGATCAGTTCACAACCCACAGACTCCCTTCCGGGGATCGTAAAATAATCCAACCGAATTAGAACCCATGTTGTAGCTACAACCAAACCGGACTAGAACCCGATAAACGCAGAACTCAAACCAAGCCCGTGGTCATGGAGAGCCCAAACCAAACAGGAACTCTTGTTTTTCTGTGTTCCAAAAAGTTCTTAGAAGTTGAACACAAGTTGGTGGACTCACCATTGGACCTAGTATTTTAACTCGTAATTTATTTCTCTTAATGCCCCCTCCCCCGTACTTCTGTTACCGGGAGTACGTTGGTAGCCATAGCAGTGTGCTGAATGCAGTGTAAAAATGACAGCTGAACTGAAATGAGCTTTTGATAATCAATGAGACTGGCTTTTACCTGCTACTGTAACATTTTCTGTTCATCCGTCTGTCTGTCCGTCTGTATGTGTATATATGAACTATCTGGCACAGAGGCGTCATGGAATTGGGATAAGGAGGAGACCAAAAGGGCAGTTTTCTATTTCGTCCCTAAATTTTGGCCTGTCGGGGAATTCTCTTATGAGAGAATTTTTTTCCAAAGATTAAAACAGTCAGTGCTGGAAATCCGCCATTTGTGCGAATTCGGTAACAAAATTGCAATTTTTATAGCCATATATTCTCTGTCAGAAAATTGCAATTTCCTGCCCTACCCCTACCATTTTCATAACCTGCGACACCGCTGGACTAGCTGTTATTGTTGTTGTCGTTGTTGTAGTTGTAGCTTTTTTCCTGCAAGGTGTTTCTGGTATTACTACAACTAACACTACTACTACTGCTGTAGTATTTTGGGGTAAAACTGAAACATTTGCTCGCAGAACATAACATGACTGACCACCACTTAAGTCTAGTGATTTTTTGGATGGAGATTGAAAGCCTTGTAATCAAGTACATGTGAGCGGTAATTGGACTTTTCGTACTATGGACTTTTTATACCATTATTCTATTATTACTTATGAAATCTTAATTGTGGCTCACTGATGAGCAGTGGGCACTGGATGGCCGCACAAACACGACGATCTCTGCTTGTGTTGTTGTCGTTGATTTTATGTTAGCATCGAGTCTAGTGCTCGGTTATTTGTATTGGTTTGTTTTGCTGTGATTTTGGTTGTTTGATGTTTCGACGTTCATTTCTTCTTACGCTCGCTCATTCAGTATGATTTCACACGGGTAGCTGCGAGCTAGCTGTTGCATACTTATTGTGACCTAATTTATTGAGCTGAACACTGAACAGTTGACTCGGTTTGCAGTCAGTCTAGTTATTGGCTGTTGTGTTTCTGTCATGAGATGTCACGTTGCAGATTAGTTCATCAGTTTACTTCACATGTGCATAACCGTCAAGATCACCAGTTTTTTTACTGTTCCGTGAAAAGCAGCTAACCAATCCGCTACAGTTTGAGTTTAGCCGCCGGCCTAAATTGGCTCAAATGATATACATCATTGCTTAATCTTTCAAGAAAATTTGTTTTTCAACTTAATTCTTATCGTATTGTATCGTCCTAGTGGACTCCGGTTGATTGATGCATCCGTATGTCCACATCTTTGTTACACATCGCTTTTACTGTCAACTTCAGTAGAATATATTCCATTACAACATTCGTATTATTTACCATTTTTGTACTTGTAATCGAAATAAAGGTCTTGATTGGATCAAAACTTGTCTGAATTTCTTTTGTTAAAGCTATCAGCGGTTGAACTTTTTAACTGCATACAATCAGTCACGCAATCAGTCGTGATTCGTGTATTTATGAGCTGTAATAGCTGGCTTATGTTACATTTGTATTTTTAGCTGTACACACTTGTAGTCAGTGCTCGAATTGTTTGAAAAAAGCTGGGGCAAGGTGAGAAGAGGTAGAAGGAAAGCAGGGGAGATGAGCGCTGTTGGTGGTCAAATCAGGGAACCCATAGATGTGGTATGGTGAGGGGTCCCCTCGATCCCACTGCGGGTGGGCTGTCGTGTCCCTCCCCCAAACTGCCCTTCCCCTAATTTTTAGATCCGTGACCTCAAAAAGGTGCATTTTTGTAGATTCTTAAGCGTTGAATTTAAAAAATCTTCATAACCAAAAGCTCGTTATGCTTATGGGCCTGCTTATTAATCGTCACCAAGTAGGAGAGGGATTGTAGTGACCCCTTAAGGGGGATGAAATTTACCGCAGCTAGGGGTCACTTCAGTGAACTAAGGGAGAGGGTCTTTTGACCTGCCTAACTCTGGGAAATTTGAGCACTGGGTGTAGTTAGAGTATTATTATATTGTCACTATGCTAGACTAAATATTTAGTGATATTGTGCGTTTAATATTGCTGTACTGCGTATGTATTCTGGACTGTATTATTTTAATTACTGCTCATCTGTTGCATCTGTCCAGTTTGCAGGTGTAGCCTCGTGCGACGTTTATACTTTGTGTGACTTGTTACAATTATTCTACGTCTGTATATATGCTTTCGTCTTTATGTACCAACGGCGTATTGGGTGGAGGGTGGGTTCCAGTTCCCTTTTGGAAGTGAAAAAATACAATACAAATTTGCAGTTAGACCGCATCAAGCAGTTTTGGGCGCAAATACTGTTGCACTGTTATACTGTAGTTTGGTGCAAGTGTAACACTTGAAAATGTACACCTGCCCCCACCCCTACACATTCCTAAAGGTCGGTTTCTCGTTGTTCTACTTAAATATTTTGTTGGCTATCCTGTGTTTTCATTGGACGATGCTGATCACGTGGTATGTCATTTACATATTACATATATCATAAATATTAATGAGTTAGGTTAGCAACCACTGGTAGTGACCGGGCCTGAATATGCCGCTGTCGTGTACTTACTGCTGACTTGTGCAAAAAGTTTTTTCTTCATCTTTTGCCATCCTGTTGTTTGCAGCGACAGAAATGAAATGGACTGAGGACTGACCTGAAATGAAAGCCGCAGAGCGAACTGAAACGGCTGTCATCTCAGTTCAGTAACTTCAGTTCATTTGTGTCACTTTGAACACACCTTTAAATTTAGATAGACAGATATTAGACGTTGACCGGGCATATACGCACTGCTTAGTTTGTAGAAAAGGAACCGCCAGTTATGATGATATGAGCCCTAAAATCGAAATACCAAAGCAGTCGAGGGAAGCGGAATGGGGAATGCGTATTCCCCTCCGCAGCCAAAGAGGGGGTCTGGGTGGTGCGGCCCAGGTTGGAGCCCTGGCCAAAAACTAGTTCTGGTGCATTTAAAGCTGGAGAAACATAGAAATTCGGTATTTTTGTGACATGTGGAACCTCACAAATGCACAGTGTAGCACCGTTGTGACAATAAGAACTGCCAGTATAGCGTTTCACCCCTCCAAAAACGTGCTGGCGTGGGCTTTTATCCCTGTATCTGATGGGCGAATCTTGTACCCAGTGAAAATAGGGGGAGTTTTGTTAAGGATGTATTTTTCACTGGGTAGCAAGAAGGGGAGGTTGGAAAGAGAGAAAAAGCATAGAGAAGGGAAATAGAAGAAAGTGAGGCAAGAAGGGAAACGAGTCCAAAAACGGGAAACTTACGGGACTTGCACCCAATTCCGATTCCAAATTTGGGGAATCTTACCAGCACAAATAAAGCCTTGTGCATATTTGTAACTTGAGCTAGGCTAGCTACATGTATAAGCTGTTGATTCGTTGTTCCATGAATGCATCAAGTTTTGTCATTTTTACGATTTTATATTGTTATTTCATGAATAGCTCAGATGGCACTTAGCTATACATTGTGCAAACGTAAAAAACCTGATTGTCGATTAAAACTGTTCCGGAAATTGTTTTCAGCTGTCTGGCGGTTAACAGTTAAGTTAGCCAGTTAGACCGACTCTTGCAACACAAAAAGAAAAGTAATGAATAGCATATGCAATTAACTAATTCTGTGAAATATCAACAACGAACAACATTACTGACAAAGTCAACACGACGAATTTTCCTACATAGTTAGAAAGAAAACTTCTTCAGATATGCTAAAATTTAGGAGCCTAGGAGAAATTGCCCCATGACAACATTCCCTATCGATACATCAACCAATCAAAACACATTTACAATATGTTTCTAATAAACCAAGAGGTGCAAATCTGGCCTCTGGGTGCAACTTTCAAAACATCCCTCTTTGCATCACCGGAATTACTACAGAGCTTCTAAAGCTCTTAACCACTAACTGGTACTAACGATGATGAAAAATTTTGCCACAAGCAACACAAACAATCTTTGTTACAGCGACGTCGTGGGTGAAAAAAAGTTGGCGGGGAAGGAAGCAGCAATTTTCTAACGGACACTGCAAATTCTCAACCGAGGTCATGTGATTATGTGCTCAACATTTCGACTTTGCCCTTAAATGACCCCAAAATGGAGTTTCCAGCCCCTAATTTCACATTTTCTGGCAACAATTTTTGGACAAGAAAGATTTTCCGACGGCCAAAAATTTATCAGGCAGGCATCCCCCCTCACCCGGCCACGATGTTATTGGTAACGTGATCAAAAATGCAACACAAGTCTGTTGCGGACTATCAAACTGGCAAAGTTTGAATGCCTACAAGTTGACACAAACATGTTATAGTTTGGTGTTCGATGATGCAACATTGTTCTTAACATTACGACAGCTGCTACAACTCTTAACTAGCAAGCCTACACTGACCGTCGGCAAATGTGGTGAAAAGTGCCAGCAAAACAAACATGCTATCACTCCGGGAAAGTTTGAACGCAATTTACAAGTTATCGTTCCGTGCTTAAAAACAGTAGCGTAAACACAACGCAGTAGACTGTCTCGGAGGCTGGCATCTGAGATGTAAAGTTGAAGCTCTTTCATTGTCTCACTGAGTTGCAAAGTTCATCATCTGCTTCTGAAAACAACCAACCGCCGCAATGCAAAACGCACAACTAACTACCGGGTTTTACGTACAGCATATACATAACGCTGACATCACTTCGAACAGTTCGAGCGGCTGCTGAAGACATTTTTGTTCGGATGTTGAGAGCACAGCACGTTGTGGCTAACTGTTAAATTGTGTCCCCTAAGTCATCTTACTTACTTACTTATCACATGTAAAAACATCAATACACACTGCAAGAACTTAAATACAAGTAATTTGAGCAAAGCTCACGAGACGCGCGAAAACCTATAGCAGTTCCTGTTCGCAGGTAATCATAGTCTATCTCCATCCATTTTGTCGTAATTCACTTTTTTGCAGCCAAAAATCGCCAAAAAATCACGTTAAATCAATATTTTTAGGGTTCAAGGTCATTCAAGGTTATCAATGTTGATAAATAAAAAGCCTGTCACCAGTGCTTGTTATGATAAGCAGCATGTCTGTGCCTATCTGCAACCGTGTTCACGCCACACGAGATAATTGCGGTAAAATAACCACTTTTTAGGGGGGTAGCTGTCTTTGACGCCCGCCTGCGCTGGCCTCCTTGAACCAAGGTGGTCAGCACTTGAACTACTAAAATCTACGTTGAATGCTGAAAATTTCATATGCAGATTGTCTTGGTCTATCGCCAACCATTGCGTCGCAATTCAGTGTTGAAATGTTTGCATCCAAAAATTGCGAAAAATTCACTAAAAACCTCTTTTTTGAGGGGTTCAAGGTCGTTCAAGGTCATCGATGTTGATAAATCCAAAAAGCCTGTCACCAGTGCTTGTTATGATAAGCAGCATGTATGTACCTATCTGCAACCGTTTTCACATTATTCGAGCCAATAACAGCAAAATGACGTCTTTTTTAGGGGGGTACTCCTCTTCGACGCCCTCGTTCGAGGGGAACCCCTGCACCCAGTGGCACAAAATTTTGTCACGATAAACTACAGACTTTGGGGCAGCCCATAGTGAAGATTTCGTGATCCTAGCTTGCACCGTTTTGATACAATTCACGAGTGTGACAGACAGACAGACAGACAGACGGACAGACAGACGCCCAGACAATGGCTAAGACGCACGAAGCATTCTGCTTTCGCGCGTAAAAACTGCGAGAAATTGTACGTTAATTTAACGGATACTAATACTGTCTAGCAGACTGGCAGTCACTGGCTCAATAGTTTTACATCGACACTGTGTCCCAAAAGAACTGGACATATGATATATTTATAAAAAAACTACAACATTTCTCGTTCAATATTAACAAACTTTTGTGTAAAGAATTGACACATAGTCAGGAATGAACGACATTTGTAAGAACGGATTACTAGCAGCGGTTTTCCTGTCAAACCCACAGTGGAGACAATTCGCTGCATGATAATACTTCAATGAAACCAGAACTTTAATCACAAAATTCTAACATGATAACGTTTGTTACCGACAGTTAGTTAACATCACAGCTATCAAATAGGTCAGTCAATCAAACTGCTGTCTTTTTACTCGAACACGAGACTGGAAACGTCCTTTCCATTCGTGATGAATGACTGTGGTTGCAAAGTTTTGTCACGAATGGATAATATGTTTCCAAGCCTGTGTCCGAGCAGAGACGAAAAGACATCACATTGAACATTTATTGTAAATTTTTCACTAAGTAATCGCTAATCAATGCAGTCTGTTTACTTTATGAAGACTTCAAAATTTTGTGACTGACATTGATATTTTGTTCTACCATTACCACAAGATTTGCAAGGCCAGCCCTGCCACCATGTATAGGTACCATACGTTAAAAAACGTACAAACGAGGCAAGAATTAAAAAAACGTTTAAAAACGTTGAATACAAAACGTTAGCTCTTACTTGTTCAACTTTTTGGTTAATGTAGGTGCAGTACAACCAGAACTGTGGAGGAAGGGGGGAGAGAGAGAACTTCTATTAAATTTAAATTCAACCATGTGGTCATAAAATAAGAGTAACCAAATAAACTACCACCATTGTGGTTTATTAATTCGTTGCTTCTCGAACTTCTTGATGGAATTTTTAATGAACGTTTTTTAAACTGGAAGGTGCTCGTGAGAATACATATCTCCGCCAAGTGAAGTAATTTAAACATTACGATTACTACTATGCTACTACTATGCAAAGATCTCGGAAATATCTCTTGTACAAGCCGAGTTATAGCCCAGTTTGTCTCAAATTTCATCGCCATGTCAACAGGGGTCACTGAACGGTAAATACAAGGAAAGGGGAGGGAGAAGGGGAGGGCCGCTTGGCGGCAGGGGAAAGAGAAGAATAAAAGTAAATGCCAGCGTTACCGCTTGCGCTGCAGAATGACGTCATTGCCATTATGACGTCACGCAGGCGCCGCTGCATTAGGAGTCATCATGTGCATGGAGAGACGGACAGACAGACAGAAAAAGCGATTACTTAATCTCCACCAATGTTCACCACGTTCACCTTGGCGGAGATAATAAGAAACGTTGGGAAAATAAAAAAAAACGTTTAAAAAGTATTATTAGTTACATCTATGATCTGCAGCCTACAGACCTTGACAGGCGTGAGCGACTGCGTCAGATGACATCCAAGGTTGCGTAGCAGCACTACAGGTGAGATGCGGTTGCTATAGAGACGATTGAGTGCATCTATACCAGCCATCATCAGGATTACCCGGCGTTGGCGCTCCGTCTCATAGGCTAACAAGTGCTCCAGACTGCCTAGTAGAGCACGCACACACACACACACACACGTTGTGACACACAGCAACACACAGCGGTGCATGGAATTTCAAACAACTCTAAACTTCAATCGCAAGTATCTCTGCATGGAACGGATTGAGATTCAAAACCGAAAACAAGAAGCCCAGCTATAGCTAGCGAAGGCCGACCGCATGCAGATGTCAAAAGGCTAGCAAACGATTTTCGTGTCGTGTCACATTGACACACAGTCAGTGTGATGCGGACAATATCACCTTTTGTGATTTTTGCTGTTTTCGATGTGCGAGTTCTTCAATGTTGCCGTTAACAAGTGTATAAACTGACGTTTTGTACATTTATCAACATATAAATTAACATAAAAGTGTTGATTGTAAGCTAATACGTCTGCAGTTGGTTCAGTCACCACTCGATTTGTGCATGGAAGTGAAAAATCCTGTAGAAATGAATGGGAATGAAAATGGGAATATACAGGGTGGGCCAAAAAACGTGCCACTTTACTTTTGTCCATATCTTCGCCAATTAATGACCATTTTCAACATTCTTTCACTGGCACACTCTGCAGACAAATTGCGATAACGTGGTTATTACAGATCCCACCACACCGTAAATGTGTCTCTATACTGCTTTGTGAAAAACGATAATAACGAACAAACATTTTGGTAAAATTGAAATAAAAACACTTCTTGACCAACATTGCAGTAAATGGTCTGTATGACACTAAACTGCATGGGTCTAACACAGTCTAGTGTCATACGAATCATTCATCGCAATGTTGGTCTGAAGCGTTTTTTTCATTTACCTAAATTTTTGTTATTATCGTTAGCTTTTGCTTACATTTATATTTCACAACACTAACTACTACTACTACTACTACATCTCACCAATGTCTTGTCCCTGTAAGATGGCATCAACGCAGTGACGAGTGAGACATGCAACATCAGCAAACCCCAGATTGACCCCTTGACCAGCAAGTGGGTGCATTCTATGTGCTGCATCACTGCAACAACAACTAGCCGATACTACTATTACTACTACTACTAAAACTGCAACAACCACTAATACTACTACAACCACTACAACATCAGCAAACCCAAGACTAATACCCTGACCCATGAGTGGGTGTATTCTATGAGCTGCAGCACTACAACTACAACAAGCACAAGTGCTACTACTACTACTTCTGCTACTACTACAATAATAATATTAACAACAACAACACCATAATAATACCAGTCCTACTAAGTATTTTTATTGAAAAAAACACGTCATCGTGATATGCAACAATAAAAAAATTGGGACAAAAAAGGGAAAGGGGTCATCAAAGTTTCACCCCAAACAAGCTTGATCTTACTTTTCGGGCCCTAAATCACCACCCAAAATTTCATCACAATCAAATAAAATTTGTGGATGTACAGCATACTGATGGATAGCCAGATAAAACTGATTTTATAATCTGCCCATGCTATGATACAGCAGTGCGACAGACAATAAACATCATCTGAGCATCAAATAACAATAACAACAACAACAACTACTACTACTACTACTTCTATGACAACTAGTAAATCTTACCCAATCAGAGCCACTCTATGTCGGGCATAGTGCGTCGAATGGCACAGACCAAGCGGGAATGAAGCGCGACTTTTGTCATCAACATCAAGAACTGTTGGAGGCAAACGCATTCTATCCGACAATGACTCTACACCATCTGCATACAACAATAACAGCAGCTACTACTACAACTACTAATACTACCAGAACTACTACTACTGCTGCTGCTGCTGCTACTGGTACTACTACATCAAGAACCACTGGAGGCAAACACATTCGATCCAACAATGACTCCGCACCTTCTGCAAGCAACAACTACAACAACAACCACCACTACCACTATTACTACTACTACTAACCTGCACTGAGTGCTTCCATGCTGCTGGTATAAAAGTAAAGATAATATGCGGTATTTGCTATTATAGGAGTCAGACTCATAACCAAAAGCACTTTAAAATCTCGGAAGTGGCAGCGGATTGACATGAGCTAATGATACCACAGTGCACTATGCAGCCATCCACTGCCTTGGCAACTGCTGATTCAGCCATACCAGAAACTTGATCAAAGCTGAAGTCCCAGAACGCATCAGTGCCAGGGTTCACAACCTCGCACACCCAGTGGGTTTCATTAGATAATCTTAATCCAATTTCAATTCTTTGTTCCACTGACACTGAAACTATACTATTACAGTTAAGTTTTTGAAACCGTTGATCTTACCAGAAGCTGCATGCATGCAGGAGTGTATATTTTAAAAGTCTCACCCGTTCACTGACAAATAAATTCCATGACTTATCCAGAACTTTCCAGGACCGTCAAAACGTTTTCCCAGGAGCTTAACAAAGCCCACCGAATTTAAATCTAAACACTAAAAAATTGGAGCAAAGACCAACAAAAGTCTGTCCAGCACCATAAGTCCGATTGTGGGAAAAATGTAGGGGGTTGAAATTCACCCCCGTAGCAAAGTCACGTGGCCCACACTCAAATGCATTAGCATATGCAGATCGCACACTGTTGACCTAAGGTGGGTATTACTGGGTAAACTTTAGCGGCGTAATCTCTGGTGTTAGTGGACGAAAGTTCATCATTTTTGTTCAACGCGCAATTTATTGTGCTTGATAACGCTGTTTACCACTTGTCGATAACTCTATTCTTTCCAGAGATATTCGCGATCAAACTGAAAAGTTGAAAAATGCACTAAATTTTTGACGATTTTTCTCTCCAAAATTTTAAGGGGGTGGTGCTCCCCAAAAGTTGTAACCACGTTATCACCCGTAGTCCCTACCTGTCAGCACATCATGTGGCAAAATATCATGAGGCTACTCCCCCAGCTCAAAAGCTCTCGTGGCTAATACACTACATTTTAGCCAATTTCTGACCCCCCTTTGAAAACATTGTAAGGGGGACCCCCATCCCTGGTGGGGTGTGCGCTAGTAGGACTTGGTCATTCTCTAGCACGTGTAAAAAATTGGGGGTGCAGCACCTTCTAAGGGCCGAAATATTCTCTTCTGAAAAAAGTTGACTTGGGTGTGTACAATTCCACCACTAAATATCCAAAATTAGTAAACCAAAGTTCAGTGGACTTTTTTGCCGAACGTGGGAGGAATCGTGGTAGATCATGTACTTGTCCGATTTCGAACATCTTCATCCATTTTGGAAATATTCGCCACCAAAGTTTGAAGTTGTCCAAAATCACGCTAGATTTGACATGTTTTTGGCCCCTAAGATTTTTTTTGAGAAAGGCCCTGAAATTTTGGACCCTTATTATTTCATCAAACACACTCTCCATCATTGTGCAAAATTTTGCAGCGATCAACCGATGGAGCTCGGAGATCTCATGGTGAGAAAAAAGAAAAATAAATGCCAGCAGAACAAAAGTCCGCTCTGAAAACTATCGTTTCCGGGCGGACTAATAAACAGCAGTTACTAAGTGTACATACAAAATGTAATTCAACGCACAAAGTTCTTTATGCGGCATATTTTGCCATGCCAGATATTTTGAAATTTATCTCACCATTGTTGTTTCTGTAAGTACCTGTAAGTGTTACGGTAGTGCTACATGGTAGTGCTACACATTGTCTGTTTTAAACCACTAGTAAATTCATCAACTATTCAGGACTTTCATCTTTCAGGACTTTCCAGAACCTTACGCTTTATTTTCGAGGAAATTCCAGGATGCATAAAAACCTGTCAGCACATCATGTGACAAAGTATCATGAGGCTACTCTCCATAGCTCAAAAGCTCTTGCGGCTAATACGCTACATTTTAGCCAATTTCTGACCCCCCTTTGAAAACATTGTAAGGGAGACCCCATCCCTGGTGGGGTGTGTGCTAGTAAGACTTGGTCATTCACTAGCACGTGTAAAAATTTGGGGGTGCAGCATCCTCTAAGGACCAAAATATTCTAGAATGTGTAAAAACCCAGATATGTTTACTGTTGTGTGATGATCATATTATATTAAACAAAACAAATGGAAGCAATAGCTGACCAAGCCCGAGTGCAGAACGGAGTCCTATGAATAAGTTTTCCGCAGTCTCAACCATTGTGTCTTTCCATTTCTCCGATGTCTGCCAATCACACACACACAGATATACTCGTACATGTACAATAAACAATTTCTCATCTACTCTTGCGCTTCTATTTTGACGATAAAAATGCAAGACAAACAGTTACAGGAAAGTGCTTTAATAAAGAAAAAAGAACCTTAAAAGAAGCAAAGATGCAATGAGTACCAGGAAAAACTAAAACATCGACACAGGCACATCACGCAATGCAACCTGTGGTCTTGCAGTGTAAACTGGTGTCTGGCTGAGGGCTACAGACTGTACATCATACCACCGTTCACTCAGTTACTTATGGTAATTATGAATTAGTTCAGCAGTAGATTATCTGATGACTTACAAAAGCAGCGTTGACTTGATCGATGAAGCTCTCGGTCGACAACTGAAGCAAGTCACGAGCTTTCTGCGGATTTGTGGTCCATATCAGACAACTGTGCTTGCTGGACAACTGCACATTACACCATTTGACACCATCACCGCCACTACTACTACTACTACTACTACTACTACTATTGGTACAACAGTTACCGTACTTTCATTTGTGGTTCATTTCGCCTACCTTTCAGAGATGCTCCAGGTTAGAGCAAGCCTCCAAGAAAAAATTTGTGAGAATTGATATGCACCAGCTGGTGGCCTTTACATGGCAGTTGTATCAACCAAATCACTCAACGCTCAGCTGGGTTAGCGCTGAGACAGGTGACCTCACAGACATACCATCTTGCTATTCAACCAACTCAGCCTGGCCATCCCTCAGAGAGCAAGCATAATGAGTACCAGTGATGGTCACAGCCAGCAATGGAGAAAAATAGCACGTTCTGCACAACAGTAGGCCCTACCATCCTTACCTCCAAATAACAAAGAACAACTAAGATAAATTATAGATTTACAAACAAATGAACAACTTATCATTTCAAAGAATTTAATGAGTGAAAAAAACTAGTCATTAAATTTTGATCAAAATAGAGTTGCCAAGAAAGCACAGTAATGTAGAGAATGTAAATTTGTGTATGCTTACCAGCACCAAAAACTGTGCACATTTCAGTCAGAGTACGAGACTGGCTAAAATCAATTAAAATAACACTTACTGATTATGTCTAACTGTATTTGTAACTTTGTGTTAGTGGAGTAAAGCCCAAATTCCATTACGCCGACTTTCACCGAAACTTCCCCGCGGGGAAAGTCATGGACACAAATCATAAAAGTCGCGAACACAAATGGTGACAAATCATGAAACCATAAAGTTTTGGTGAAAGTCGCCGACACAAATCACGAAAGTCGCGGAAACAAACTATCTCGACATGTCGAGACAAACCCGTTTGTGTCGCTCTAATGGAATTTAGTCCGTTACAATGC
>Ga0209671_1003504_pt1 | contig 15122 bp, 9 predicted proteins | sample WorMetHERISLAND2_2_FD_187401 | JGI IMG/M metagenome (GOLD analysis project Ga0209671, IMG submission 187401) | Marine gutless worms symbiont microbial communities from Max Planck institute for Marine Microbiology, Germany - Olavius geniculatus... | ecosystem: Host-associated > Annelida >... | reverse complement strand
GTATAGCACCATGTAGTTAATCAAAAGATTTTTGCTGTTTTAGTGGACTGATATATCGTCACGTCGTCCTTACACTGAGTTTTAAACTGGTAAGTTTTTTACATTTATAGTATTTAACGGCGATATGTCTGTTAATGTTGTCAGTAAAAACTATTTACACAATTACTCATGGTGTGTTATGCAAGTGCACATTTTACGACTCTATTTGCACAATGATTAGGCTTGGCCGTACTATAGGACAACAAACAGCATGCCGCTTAAAATTCAGCCAAGACTATAATTAGGCCTATGTCCAGAAGTTACAATAATTTTTCTAAACATGTAAAAATGTGTATTTTAGTTTTCTACAAAAATGTTGTACGTAGTTGTAGACTATGATGACTATGAACCTGATGTCATCATTTTATGAAATATTTTGATGGATTTAGAATGGCCAGAAACAGTCGACAAGATTTTAGTAGTAATCGAGATCATGATTGCTGGAAATAATTTTAAACGAAGTTTTTACCGTTCCAAATGTAAAAAAAATCCTTAGCATGCGCCGGCGGCCAAAATTGAAGTTTTGGTAATGTTTTAATTGTCAGCATTTCGAGATGAGTCGCTTAATCGATGATTGGTTGGGCACAATAGGTTAATTAAGTCGAACCGTCAGAAATTATTGATTGCACAATGCGGTTTGCGTTGCACTGTTAGCGACTACCAGCATCAATCGGTCACATTCCTTCAGACACGCGACGACGACTTGCCAGCGTGAGCGTGCCATCATCACACAGCTAGCGCCATCTGTTGAACTAAACGGAACGACGCGCACCTGCTAGAACTCAGCGCGTGCGGTCACAGCTTGTCTGCACTCTCAACTGCACACTGAAGGAATGCAGCGACCAACGACATGGCCTGAACGGTCATCTCTCGCCAACATCGCCATTTGCCGCATAGTGTTGTCGAGGTAACTGGTCAATATCGTCTGCAACTCGCAATGTTACTGCACGCCGCATTGCGTTGGTTGTTTCTTATCTACCTGACTTCCGTTCTCTCTTTCGTTTCTACGGCTGACAGTAAGTAAGGATGACACTAAGTCTTTTCTATAACATCGACTTTTGTTTCAGTAAGCCCGAATGTCTGTGTGCTTTTCACTGCGTAATTTCGGACTTTTATTTCACTTTCTTGACTGCCACATATTCTTCTTTTAAACAAAATGCAAAAAACTTTTTTATTCAGTGTCGCCTACAAACTTTGGATTTTATCATACAGTTTTCTTCGGTTTTAGTTTTGTTGTTATATTGAAAAAAGTGGTTTTAGTTGTTAAGCACTGCTGTTAAGGAGTGTGTTGGAGGCGCCAATCAAATGTTATTGATTAATTGATTGAGTGACATGATCAAAGTACATCTTCATAACGTTTCTGTAACCCAGAAGCCGTACTGTAGCAGGAAACTGCGCGATGTCGGAATAGGTTTAATGCAAAAGTCTGAACATACGTAGAAACATGTATTCGCTATTCCTGCAACTACTTTCTAAGTAACCCAACCTACGATACATCATTATTACAGTCAGACAGATAGGGAGACGTACAGACGAACAACTTGATCTGGCACAGCGGCGTTTTGTTCCAGCCACATGTGTGTGTGTGTGTGTGTGTGGGTGTGTGTGTGTGTGTGAATGTCTACAGAAGGTGACAGTGACGGCGCATTTGTTGACTATGACTACAACAGCGTTGAGCAAGATTCGTCGATGAAATCGCTATCTCGCCAGTCATCATCATCATCAGCAGCAGCATCAGCTGCAGAGGCTGATATGGCGCGGCAGTGGCAACTGGGACGGCACGACGGCAGCAGCAGCGGGTCGTCATGGCGATGGTGCTACGTCTGTTCGGGCAAGACGCCTGACCGCCAGTGTGAACTGTTCCCCCAGCATGTGACCCTCGGTCCCGCCAAAGTCAACTGCACCAAGAACTACTGCACGGCCTACGTACGATACAGACCCAAGGACTACGCAGTCGAACGCGATCGAAACGGAAAACCCGGTATTTGATCGCGTACCTTGCATCGTCGTTGTTTATCAGTCTGCTATAGACTTAAAGCTAATTACGCTAAAATGTAGATGATTTTTTAAAAACCAGTAAAGAATTTAACAGAAATGCAAAAAAACTTATTGTCGAAGTATACGATGCTTCCTGCATTGAAAACAAACCTAGAAGTTAAAGACGTGGTGAATGCTATGTACCATCTTCTGTACTCTGTCTTCAAGCGGTGTCTCAAAACTTTCTTTTTTCGGCGTTCACTTTCGTATTTATAATATAGTCTGGCATTTTATTGATTAATTGGAAATGGGGCCTAATGTTTGTTTGGCTATTTGGGCCACATAAAACCTTTTTATGATGCTGCTGCTGCTGATGATACTATGCAGTTGTTGGTGAGAGGTCGTTAAGTCCGGCAGACTACGAAGTGTCGTCGGTGGCTCGTGAGTGCGTCGACGCCGATCGCGGCAATGAGTGTCACGTGGACGCCGATCAGTTGGGCGTCACGTGCTACAGCAGCTGCAGCACTCATTACTGCAACGACGAGACTCCGCGACCGACCTGGCACGACTTCCGCCGACACCGACTGCCAGCGTCAGACAACAAAGACAACGTCAACGACAACGACGACAACAACGACGAGGACATTCTCAGCCGTGCAGCTGCTAAAAACGACGACGAGCTGACACTGCGACTGCCGCCAGACACCGGTAGGCCGGTCTCGTCGAGTAACTATATTAAACAACCAGACCCCAAGGCAGTCTGCATAAATCATCATATGAAAGACTATTTATCAAAGTATCAGTTGTAACGCTTTTCTGACGATGTGTCTCGTGTTTTCTTGACACTCACGGCGTAACCGGCAAAGGCGCCAAAGCGGAACGACGCTGACGTCGCATATAAGTGGGGAATGAAATAGCAAAATGTTCTCTCTCTGCACCATTATTATTTGTGAGGGCGTCGTGAGTTTATTATCTTTATCAGCTCGCATCTGCGCTTTCCCTCTTTGTTCCAAAAATCTGCATGACAGAAAAGGGACATTTGTTTATTTATTGATTCACTTATTTCAAAAACACAAGCCGGCTATATAGTAGTAAGCTATATATAGACTAAGTGACTAATCATTGTGTTCTAGACTTATGAGTCAGAAAGGCCAAAATGACACTAACAGCTGCACACTGAAGAACACAAACGGTAAAACAGTTAGGTTAAAAAACTAAATAAAACAGTATCAGACAGATAAACAGATACATTGACACAGCACGCCACTAAACGGCTTTGTATACATATAGCTGAATTGTCTATAGCTCATCTTTAAAATGACTGGTAGTTTCGTGCTGCACTTCGTCGTATTTGTTTGATCTCAGCTTTCTGCGTTATCTATTTTGATATAAAAGAAACCTGTTGACTGAATGACAGACGAACAAACAGATAAAATCGTGATCTGTAAATGCGGCCTGCCATGAGAGGGTCAAAATTTTGTCAAACGTGAGACGAAGCTAAATGACTGTCTGTCCGTCTGTCTGCAGAGAATAGAAGAGCTAAGCCGGCAGGACGAGACTTCAGCAGTCTGTATCAACCGGCTGATCGGAATGGCGTCGGCACTGGCAACTACGAGTTGTCCAACGCCAACGATACAACGTACCCCAACTCCCTTAGTCGACCTCCGATTTCTACTTCTGCCGGAAACTCCACTGTGACGTCATCAGCGCTGTGTCGCAGCCGCGCTAACGGCTTCATCGTTAACTGCGTCGTCGCTTTAGTACTGCTAACTTCATGCATACTTAAGACCGAAATCCCATGAGCGGCGCTAGGTATCTGAAGCTGAGGGCAACGTGGGGACAAGGGCCAGGGCACAGAGGGGCAATAAATTCCCTTGTGTGTGTGAACCAACTGTCGACCTTATTCAGTTGTCGTGTGCATCAACAAGACGTAGCCTGGTCTGGGGACAGAGTCCCTGGTCGGGCGGTCAGGGAAGGGGGCGAAACCCCTAATGCTAAAACACTTTGTTTTTGGATGTTCAATAAAAGCCGCATATTTGGATGTTTTTTTTAATATTTGGAAACGCAAAAGTTACAGATATCTGTGCTGTCTTGCAAAAATGACGTTAAATAAGTCACACCTTGGCATTTGTATGGTTACCAGAGGTCAGTTTAACATTTCTCCTGAGCGGAACCAGGGAGATGGGGCAAGGGCAAGGGTACCAGGGGGCAGCTGCTTGCCCTGCTCCCTTTCTGGCGCCGCCCATGCAAAATCCACCTGTTTATTTGCAGTTTTATCGGGTGGCTAGTAAAAAGTAAGTTTCTGGCTTTCGTACGTTCATTATTCTATCAGATATTTCGGCTAACCGATTTTTAACATTCTTTTACTGGCTACATGTGCGGTTAATTTGAATTACGCTAAACGTCACGGTCTAAACTCGTCATAAAATTTAATCAGCTTTAGCGTATACTAAAAGTTACAACTCACTTATTTTAAAGTTGACTAGATTTTACTAAATGACGCGTTTAGAATGTTATGAGAGTTTTGATGATTACTTGATTGCAAATTACTGCAAAGTACATCGATAAAAAATTGATATTGATGCAGTTATGACAAAAAGTTTAAAACTTACTTTTTATTAGACTACTCTGTATAATTTTAACTTCCGGGCCTTTTAGTTATATATTTTTCTGCGTGAACATACTTGTTGTGTATTGTAATATATATTTTGTTTATTTATTTTACATACAGTACTGACTTTGAGTTGGTAAACAACTTTGCTGAATTTATTAGATTAGCTATAGCTGACAAATCGGAAACGACCGATTTTTAACTTTTTCGAAAATTTGTTGCAAATTATTTCCAACTTATTACAAGTATACTTTCTGATCTGTTTTTACAACTCACTTTATTTGGATTAACTCAGTCGTTTGTACAATTGCTGCACTTTTTTAGCGATTTTGGATTAGGCACTAACAAGATATAATTTTACCGATACGATGTAACGTTGCCGTATGTATGTACATGTTTGTTTCGGCTTGGTTTCCGTAAACAGTCAGTTTCGTTATTTCACGAATGTACTTTGTGGCTATCCTATAGATTTAAATCGTGAAATCAGGTAGTCTTTAAGAGCAATTTGTAAAGCATTTTATTTACTTAATATGAACTTACAAGTCATATACGAAAAACAAAAAAATTAAAAAATAAATAAAACCAAAAATGTGTACTATGCTGTTTTTATGAATTTTTTTTTATTTTAAACATTTTGCACGAGGATTTCTTTACATGTAAGCAAGATGTCTTTCAATTTTAGGGATTCCGTTAAAGAACATTTTTGCAGGTTTTTGAACATTTTACGCGCTGCAGCTATGCTGTAGGCGTCCATGACACGGTATGTCGTCTGTCTACCTGTCCGTCTGTCAGTTTATAGTGAATGTATTGTAGCTAAGCCTTGGGTCGTAAAAAACTTTTTGCACGAATAATTAGGACTTTGTTGAGGCTCTTTACGTACGAAATTTGGGGGATGCAGTGCAAGGAAAACATTTTCAAATTTGGGGGTAAATGGAGGGTAGGTAAGAAAAATGTGCGTTTTTCAACGGAAAACTGGCCATATCTCGGAAACGGTGAGAGATAGGGCCAAGGTTATTATTAATCACTAATAGGAAGTTGCATAATGGCTTTCAAATGACATGAAAATCAGCGACCTTGGATGACCTTAAAAGTACTATAACAGGAACTATATAGGCTGTATCGCGTCTTCCCTAGCGACAGCTGGGCTGTTTGTGTAGTGTAATAGGTGCAGCACATATAGGCTATTAGTTTCCACAGCCACCATTACGCAAGATAAGTCTTCTTTGACAAGCTTTTGACTTCCGTTACATTGACCTATGCTCTTTATTCTTTTTAACTGAAAATCTGCACACGGGTAAGTCATACCTAAAAAAATCTTAACACCATGTTGGCTGATCTTCGCTTTCGAGTTAGCGTCCCGTACACGGACAGATGGACTGACAGACGAACGGACGGTCGGACGGACTGAAAGGCATGACGCGTAACACGGCCTGTAGGACCGTCGCATAATAACACTGCGAATTACTACACACACCCACGTGTATACATACCCCCTATACTCAGGCTCTATGACTCTGCAAGTGATCATGAAAATAGCGAGGACAGTGATCATTCATTCGATTATGGTCAGCGAACATTCTGCACCATTAGTCGTAGGCCGATACGCATTAGCACCTTCAGATCCGAGACCGTACGTTGTCTTAGCGCGCAAAACCTTGTAAAATGTTTGACTTCCGCCTTGGCCTTTGACACCCTATCTGTTATTTACTGCTTCACAGACTGCCGCGACGTTCTTTAATCTTTGTGCATACTAGATCAGCAGCGGGTAGTTAATCGATTCTTCTGCTTCATGAATTAGGCTAGTATATTCTGTGCCAGCCGCTGAAACAAACGAATGTCGCTGTTTGGCGTTTGTTTGCAACACTTAACTTACAGTTCTTGTTGATGACAGAACAGCTAATAGAACCGACTTGGACCGACATTATGCAACCGAACGCGTGCAGTCACGTACGTCGTACATTGGCTTACTTTTAGTAAATCTATTGTTCGTACCGATCATCGGTAAATGTAGGCCTGGGAAAAGGTTGCAGAATATAAGCCCACGTCGACATCAGCGCAGTAAAGGTTTAAGTATTAGATATTCATAACAACTCTCGCAAAGAGGACAAATATGTAGATCTTGGCGCCCGTTATATTTTTGAGCCCATTGCCATTGAGACCTTGAGAGTTTTCAACGCATCAGCTCGCCAGCTCCTGGCTGATCTTGGAAGAAGAATCTCAACTAATACTGGTGAGGCTAGAGAGACCAGTTATTTGTTTCAGAGGATTTCTGTGTTGGTGCAGCGCTTTAATGCTGTTTTGTTGCACGACAGTTTGCCGGCCGCTGACTGCACGGACTGACGATCGTACCCACCTTTGTATTTCGTAGTTAACTTTTAGGCTCCCTCGGGAACGGAGTACCGAGGGTTAAAAAAAATTCATAACAATAATAACAATAATAATACAATTTTTATAGCGCCATGACGTCCTAAAAAGAGGAGCTGAGTTTTAAGTATTAGAAGTATTAAGAAGCACCCTGTAATTATAATTACGAAGCAAACAGTACATATAGTAAATACTGCGTAGATTAGGTTTACAACAGTAAAATGTCTGTGTGTTTCAGTTACCGTAAGCAGACTGTAATTGAGTTGAACAAAAAAGCGACTTGCGTCAAGATTAAGAACCTAAACAATATGCCATGAACGTAGCGCCTGCACACGCGTACGAACGCTGGGTCACTCTTTGTGTCCTTATTTTTCACCTTTTCTACGAATTCCACTCCTACATTTTCAGTCTGAAATTTTGCTCAGTCCGCATTCTTCAGCGTCCTGCCTAAACGGAAGTTTATGGCCAGCTGATGTATTTCACGTCATGTCATCTTAGTGATACGGCGTGCTACTGCTGCTGCTGCTGAGGTGACAAGAATAATGACGTAATGAAGACGTACTCGACGACTGCTCGAAACGTCGTAGTTCGTCATCAGCACACTGCTCTAACGCACGCATTTAAATGTACCGTACGTCGACAGATGAAGAGTCGCACAAGAGGACATTGTTTACAGAGACGACACGAAGATGGCCCATAAATATTCAGTTTATGTTACAATATTAGCTTACCTCATGCTTTGTAGTAGGCGGCAGGACAGATACAGCTGGAAGAAGAGAGTATCAACGGCCACAGGTCTGCTCATTAGTAGGCCTACTAACTCATACAGCCTGCCGTTCTAAATCGTTGCCATCATAAAAAATATAATCCACATTGCTTACTGTTTATTGAATCATTAGCGCAAGTTGAACATGCTCAGTATCTAAGCCGATACAAATAGGCGTAGGCTACATAAACTTAGTGCCATATTTACATGAAAAGTTTAAGCTTTAGACTAAAGATACGGCAAACTTTTGTTGTTAGGCCTAGTATAAAACTATAATGCATCATTTTCAGCACTGGCATAATGTTGTACGGCACTATAGATCCTGGCAACTTACTCACTTTATGTTGTTTGTCAGTGGCGATGATTCGGATTATAATGTAAGACACGTTGTGTTGCCAGTCGCCGCTAGGCAAGCCGTTGTGTGAATCAGTCGACGGTTGTCTGCTCGATTGTTCCTTTAATTCGTTTAGCAGTCTTGAGGCGAGTCCGACGCCTGCTCGGTCGTGACGTCACCACTCACCGCCTACCTCGTCTGCACATTCGTGCTGTCGCGGCTCGACTACGGCAGTGCTCTGCTCGCCGGACTGCCGTACTCAACTATTGCGCCACCACAGCGCGTCATCAACGCCGCCGTGAGACTTGTGTTCACGTGACCATGTTTCAGCAGCGGCCATTAAGTTACGTGATTGGCTGCGAATCATTATCTGTACTCACCTAATTGCCTGACAAAGCTCCATCATACATATCGGTTCGTTTATGACCGGTTTCCGAATCTCTTGCGCTCGACTTAACTACTGCCTGAAGTTCGGAGAATTCGCTTTCAGTGTGACAGTTCCAAAGGCGTGGAACTGCCTGCCATTTCATGCACGCACACTCAAAACACTGATTGAAGCAGAGACTAAGCTTTTTCGGCAGTCTCCACCAATAGTCGCATTTTGCTCGATACTTGAGGCATTTCATGCATCACTCGAAAAGGTTTTAAAAAAGACACTTTATGTAAGCAAATAAGTTAAATAAATAAACAAATAAGTAAAACATGAATTAATATAGCGCATAACGTAAAAATTAACCGTTTTGTCTTCTGTCTAAAGTTAAAATATTTTTCAGTACTTTTATTGCCGAAACAGAACAACTAGTCAGATCAACAACAAATGAACACGAGAACTGAAAAAATGCCGTTACTTAACATTTTTTGCCTCGACAGCAATACCAACGAGCTAATTTATCGATATTATCTGATATGTCCCAAAATCTGAGAAAACTTAACACATCAAGGGTAGAGTAGTGTGTAAGATGTCACAAAAATGCCTTTGATATATAGGAACAAATAAACAAAATATAGTGACGGTATCAGCGCAAGACAAAAAACCGCACGTAGGGGTCGTTTTGACCCCCTCCTTGAGCATAAAAAGGTTAACGGTTTTTGTCAGTTGAAATGCTCTTGTAATTTTTGTTAAACTTGGACTTTTTTGTAGGCTTATACTGCTGGACTGGTCAACTCCGCTGTAAACTGTCTTTTTCAGATAGGCTATTATCATTATCATTGTTATTAGTAAACATGATATAGCAGGCCAATGTGTGTGTCGCTGGTCGAATTCCTAGCACGTGTATGGCGACCGTAAACTTTACATTCCGTGACGAGTGAACTGGTTTCCTGAATCAGATAGCACGTTGATAAAGCCGAACAGGAATTACTGTTAAGTGCTGATACGAGAAGCAACAAAACTGTTTAGTCTGTTATTCAAATCAAATCAAATCATTTATTTAAATAAGCAGATACATAAAAAACGTTGACAAAATGAGTAATGAAAAGGCTTGAGCAAGGGCACAAAGGGCTGCAAGAGCCTTTTACATGGACCCAAAAAAGAAAAAAAACATACGAATAAGACAACACAATAAAACCTGTTAAAACACAGATGTAAACCAAACCAAGTCAAAATCATTTAGTCGAGCTTTAAACATTGCCAGGGATGTGGCTGCAACAAACTTATTCGAACTTATTCACGTCAAGTAAACTAAGAAGTTTTCAAAGCGCAGACTTATTTCTTAAATAACCGCTATTAATGACAAAGCTAGCAACATTGTATCCGACATTATCCGACATCAGCAACCGATGCGGAAACTGAATCGTGCCCCTAGCCAGTGTTGTAAAGTATTTAAATACTTCAAATATTTAAATACTATTTAAATACTTAGGCAGTATTTAACAGCAAGTATTTAAATACTTTTAAATGGCTGGTATATGAAGTGGTATTTCAATACTTTTAACACCTATTTAGTATTTGAAAATTTTTAATTACTTACTCCGGCACTCTTTAGCAGTGTTTGCCTGTTTGACAGTTCCAAATACTCACTGCAGCACTGTTTGAATGTTAGAACACTTGCACTCGCAGCCACACCTAGATTATCTTGACTACAGCAGTAACGAACTGTCAAACACCTTCTTGTCAAACAACTTTTTGTTCGCTACAACGCGTGCCTACCTTCAAGCGCTCCAGTGGAAAGACAGCTTCACTCGTACTGACAAAACTGCGAAATAAACTTGGTGAAAACTGTTTGAAAAACTGGCAATACTGGAAGCTAATCAGCATTACTGATGACTAAGAAATGAATTAACTGATGGCGGAAGATAAACTGATGTCAGATGATTAATAACATTGACAGACATCTGTGATTTTAGTCTATTAGCGATTAGGTCTACTGATTGATTAAACTGTTACCATTTTGCTGTGCTTTTTACTAAACTGATCAATAAAAAATGGCATAAAAATTCTGTCGTGTAATATTACAGTATTTGAATTGTATTTAAATACTATTTAAATACTTTGAAAGTTTCAAGTATTTGTATTGCATTTAAATACTTTTATTTAGTATTTGTTACAACACTGCCCCTAGCCTATTATTTTATTCCTCCTTTCTACTGAGTCAACTCAGTGTGCTGTGCATTGTGTAGGCGCGCGCGTGTGTGTTGCCTCCGGCGACTCTTCGCTGATACTTAAACCGACTCTCGCTGGCCGCGAACGCTGTCAGCAAGGCAAGACATCAATCGACATTCGGTTTCACTGTTAGGTAAGACACTCGCTTCGTACTTTATCTGCTATTACGGGATTTAAGAATTGAGATGCAATAAGCGAAGCATATAAATTGTTAAGGCATAAAAATTTCGCCAGATTGCGAATTGAAGCACAAAATTTTTAGGCCTATAATGTCTTGCCAGTTGTGGTCATCATTGCTAGTTGGTTTGCCACGAATTTGCGTTATCAGGCATCTACATATTGAGGCTAGATGGGCGGCAAAATATTATCTAGTTTTTTTACGCGCGACAGCATGTAATAGCTATCGTTGGTTCCGTCTGTCTGTCCGTCTGACACACTCCGGTACTGTGTCACAACGACGCAAACTAGGATCACTGTAGGCTGCCACAAGACTCTAGTTTTGAGAAACGGTGCTAGACAGAGTTCAGGTTACTATTAATCACTAACAGGAAGTCCCATACTCCTTTCGATTAACATCAAAATCAACGACCATGAACGACCTTAAATTTTAAAATAAAGGTCTTAGTGATTTTTTTGGCAATTTTAGGCTGCAGTGCACATTTAAGGGTGAATTGCGTCGAAATGGTTGGAGATAGACCAAGACAACCTGCACAAAATTTTTAGCATGAAATGTAGAGTTCAACAGTTTAAGTTTTAACCCCTTACGTTCAAGGAATTTTCCGTACCGGGGCCTTAAATGTATGTACCCCTTCACAATGCTCAGTGTTTGCTAGTATTACTAATCTAGCGTAAAACGGTCGCAGATAAACACAGTCTTGCTGCTTATCATAACAAGCGCTATTGACGAGCTTACCGAAAGTGTCTACATTGATGACCTTCAGAAAGCGGGGTTTTAGTGACTTTTTTCGCGATTTCAGGCTACAACGCACATTTCAACAGTAGATTGTGCCGAAATTTCTGGAGATTGATTAGGACAACCTGTACATAAAATTTGCAGCATAACCGTCCGAGTTTCGACCTCCTATTGGTCAAGAAGTCTTTTTTTCATAGGGAGGCGTCAAACTTTGGGTACAGTTTAAAACGCATCGCTATTTTATTGCACGTTGTACACTTATTTCTCACATAGTAGCATCGATGCTGTCGCGCGTCACGTGAGCTTTTCTCTAATTACTTGTAATATAAGACAGCCAGTTTTATTTTTGGCAAATATAGTCCAGTTTTAATTATTCTTTTATCGCTACGCTCTCGGTTAAACTGCGGAAAAGCTTTAACAAAACACATTACGTCATTTAAACTGACTAATAATAATTGATAACAGTAATAGTGATGGGCAATGTTTATGGCGTTGTCATCATGACACAGCCACTGACAGAGTTCAGCCGGTTCATTTGAGTGATGAATAGAACAGGAGCAGCTGCGAACTAGGCCTATTCATTCACATTATCTGCCGTCCGTACACAGCATCAGGCGTTGATTTCATTTTATGATAATAAACAGGATACATTCTTGTTTTATTACACGACGTCGTCAACATATATATCCTAAATATCCTTAGTCTAAATTTTTAAGGGTATATTATTATTTTTTTCTGACAATTTTGTCATTAAAAATCTCACTTAATTTATATTAAACTATTATCCCATATGGTTTTATTAGTTTTCCGACAAATTCCCGACAAGCAAAATTTTATTAGGAATATCTCAATATGGAATTTTTAGTAAAAAACAGTTCTATTTTTTACTGCTAAAAAGGGGGTTATCCCCTTAAAAGCTAATATTTACTAGTATTTCATGATTTTTAAAAAGGCAAAAATGTGATCATTTTTTTGTGATTTTATGCATGCAAAGATCATACCCCCCGCATCCCTCTTCCCGCCTCTTCCCCGCATTAGCTATGGTAGGGGTGTTTGTCCGTCTGTTTATCCGTCCGTCACGCGCTGCCACGACGGACCACGATGTCAAAACGACGCCAGCTAGGTGATGACATTTTCACCGCCGGTGTCACATTACAGAGTCTCCCCGCGAAGAAATCTGTTCGTATGATCGGCAAAGGTCATCCACGGGCACAAATTCGAAATAGTTGGATCACTCCAATGGGCCAACTCATCTCCTTTTTAGCCACCACTTTTAAGCAGTTCATACACAATTTTTCTATCATTAATTTTCTTATTTATGCCTTGTTTTAGCAATTATTTTTAGTCTTGACGGTTGAACTATGCACTCTGCGTAAATGGATTTTCTGCTTGTCGGTAAAGATTTAAGTTGATGTTTTATGATGTTATATTATTTATTAGGCGTGGCAGCAAAATCGTCATATCGTAAGCGATTTTCCTAGCGTGATCCGTCGTCTGTCCTCTGTCACATGCTTGCACCCGGCTTGACAGATTTACATGCCGTTTGGCATGTGGTTTAATGTGTGTTTAATCATCTAATATTCTAATTGTTAAATGGACTCTCTCTGTCTCTGGCCTTCAAGGAAAGGGGAGACTGAGTGCTGGAACCTTCGAGCCAAAACTTGCACTTGCCTATTTATAGTTCACTATGGGGCAGCATCAGTCGGCAATTTCGCGTCATAACTAATTACTTCGGTCACTTGTTGTTGTGGTCGCTGCAGGTGACGTATGCATGAGTATGTCGACACAGTAATTGGTTGCAAACTGACAACGAATTGTGCGCTACCAGCGTCTGCTTCTGCGGCCTGTAACAACGCCGACGTCGTGCTCAGCTTGACTCGTCGACTCAAGATGAACAACGTCATCGGCTGCTGGGTCGTGCGTCGAATCTACGTCTGTCTGTTGGTCCTGACGCTGCTTCCGACCGGAAACTGTGACCCCGCGCTGTCCGAGTCATCCATCCGTGTCCCTCCAGCGTCCCAGTTACTAGACGCCGCTGATCAAACTGAGTACAGCGACGAGGCACGCGTAAATCTAGATCTGCCTCAGCGTTACCGAGACTTCGCTCAGACGGGGTCTCTGAGCCTGGCTGTCGACAGCCGGCCAGACGTTGCCGTGAAACGCGAATTCACCCCATGGGGCGGCAAGAGAACTACCAGAAACCACGCCGCCGCCTGGAAGCGCGTCAGGTTCCAACCGTGGGGAGGCAAACGATTCATACGCAAATCGGCTGTTCCGAGATACGCAAATAAGCCTAGCAGAATGTCGGCGTACGTCGATGACTCTAAAAGAGAATTTCACCCGTGGGGTGGAAAGCGCTAAGCGCTTGCAATGCGTGTTTAATAATGGACATATTACCACGCTTTCATAGCAATCCAGACACTGTTCTGTTGTTGTTGAAAACCTCCAATAACTCGTCACTGGATACACGAATACAGTGTATAGCCAGTAAGAAAATCGATTAAAACTTTAAAAGTCTGTATGAATTAAGCATAAGTCTTTCTCTATTTCGGAGAATAGTCAAAGGCGCATGTTTAACCAAATTTAATAAGAAACAAACTGTCTCTAGTTACAATAGGCCTAGCATATAAAAACCGACCAAATAGCAAAGTGGACTGGATAGATATGTCCAGATGGTGTAATTTTTTTGCGGCGATATTTGCATATTGTATAATGATTATGTTTGGGTCATGACAAACAGAGCTCGTTGCTTCCACGTACTGAGGATACGGCTGACTGGCGTTGCGTCAATGGGCGAACCTGTACACGTCATGTAGGCCTACGGGGTGCGGCAAAAAAGTAGCCCCCTAAATTTTTTGCCGTTTTCTCAGCAACCGCTTGGAATTTTAACATGGAATTTTACAGATTCATTTACAGAAACGTTCTATATCTAACTGCTAAGTGAAATGTGATTCTGTTGAAAAACGACGAAATTATACACTTCTGAACATGACCGCCTACCGATTTTTCAGCATTAAAAATGTTTCAGCTAAAAATGCTATTTAATTTTCAAAAACCGGTTACCACATTACTGCCGATGACGTCACAGTGACGCTTTGACAAACAGTAGTTTATTTTGTTTATAAATTATCACTAAATTGTCGTTCTTTTTAAGCAATCGCCGGCTGCCCACCGGATTCATCTTCCAGAAGACAGCGCACCAGCACACACAGCGCGCAGCGCAGGAAACTGACTAAAGGTCAACTGTCCAGATTTCATCAGAAAAGACCAATGGCCTCTAAATTCGCCGAATGCAAACTCGGTGGACCATCACGTGTGGTGTGCAATGTTGGAGCTTACCGCAAGCTTAAAACAAAGCCAAAAACAATCGCGGAACTCAAGGAATCGCTTCAGGTTATCTGGAACAACCTACCACAAGGACCGATCGACAAGACTGTGAAAGACTTCTCAAATTAAGCGACTGAAGGCTTGTGTTGGAGCTTGGAGCTGTCGGTGAACACTTCGAACATTCACAGT
>Ga0209671_1003502_pt1 | contig 15128 bp, 9 predicted proteins | sample WorMetHERISLAND2_2_FD_187401 | JGI IMG/M metagenome (GOLD analysis project Ga0209671, IMG submission 187401) | Marine gutless worms symbiont microbial communities from Max Planck institute for Marine Microbiology, Germany - Olavius geniculatus... | ecosystem: Host-associated > Annelida >... | reverse complement strand
ACCCCTATCTTAGCGTTCAAAGTCATCCAAGGTCATTGAATTCGGTGGCAATCGAGAGCCAGTGTACGACTGACTTCCTATTAGTGATTAATAGTAACTTAGGCCCTATCTTGCACCGTTATTGAGATACAGCAACTTATTGGCTAAAAACCTTTAATTTTTTTTCACCCCCTCTCAGTTAGGGCCCTCGTTCGGGGTGACCCCCTTCGAATTTATGGAAAAGCTTTACGGTTCCTGAAACTAGAGTCTTCCGTGCAGCCGACAGTAAAGATTTGGTGATCCTAGCTTGCACCGATTTCACTGATCCACACGTGTGACAGACAAACAGATTGACAGACAGACAGAATTGCGATGGCTAAGACGCGCTGAAACCAGTAGCTACTTTCGCGCGAAAAAATTCCAGAAAGCTCATTAACACGCGTATTCGCATGCATGTGATGCAGTGTATTCAAACTTCAAGATCGCACATGGTAAGTCGGAGTACACTTGAAAGCAAGTTGCCTCTTCTGGTCAGTCCTGACTTCAGCGGGCAAAGATTTCATTCCGAATGTAAAGTGATTTCAGCTGAACTTCAAACAAGTTAGCTAAAACTGCCAACTTTGACACATTTTCCTGAGAACTTCCTAAAAGTTTTTCCTACGATGTTTACAGAATGTGCCCCTGATTTTTTTCGAAAGTGCACGTTTCATCACAGGAAGGAATTTTGCCGCAAGAGGGGGGGGAGTTGATCGAACCTCTCAGTACCTATCTACATGTTCATGCCGTGTACTCATCGCCAATGTATGTCAGTCATCACCGGCACAGATAAGCTCATTGCAGTTCTCGGACACGGTAAGAACGCAGCGGAGACGGCAACAGAGAAAGATATGAGAGATACAGCACAGCTGATCAAACACGGATCGGCAAATAAAAAGCACCCGTCGACAAACGAGTTAAGTAGTGCCAGACAGACAGAAAGACAGACAGGCGGCCGGGCTGCTACAGTTCTTTGCAAATACAATGCAAGCAAATATGGCCTTCCTCGCAGTGTCACACCCCTACTAATGTGTTGGCAGTCCCTTTCACGCATAAAACAAGAAATTTGAGCTAATGCTCACGAGACGCGCGAAAGCCTATAGCAGTTCCTGTTCACAAACTGTCAGTCTATCTCCAGCCATTTCATCGCGACTTTCACGGGGGTACCGCTCTTTGATGCCCTCCTGCGCAGGTTTCCGTGAACCTAGAAAATCGAGACTTGGACCGTCGAAATCTACGTTCAGTGCTGAAAATTTCACATGCAGCTTGTCCATGTCCATCTCAATTGGTTTCGGCGCAATTCGCTCTCGAAATGTGTCTCGCAGCCCAAAATGGCCAAAAAATCCATAAAAACCCTATTTTAACGTTCAAGGTCATCTAAGGTCATTGAATTCGGTGGCATTCGAGAGCCAGTGTACGACTTCCTATTAGTGATTAATAGTAACCTAGGCCCTATCTCGCACTGTTACTGAGATACAACGACTTATTGGCCAAGAATCGCAAATTTTGCTTACCCCCCTCTCATTTAGTGCCCTCGTTCGGGGTGACCCCCTTCGAATTTATGGAAAAGCTTTACAGTTCCTGAAACTAGAGTCTTCCATGCAGCCGATGGTGAAGATTTGGTGATTCTAGCTTGCACCGTTTTTGACTGATCCAGCTGTGTGACAGACAAACAGACAGAGAGACAGACAGAATTGTGATGGCTAAGACGCGCTGAAAGCAGTAGCTGCTTTCGCGCGTAAAAACTAGCCGCGTCACCGAAGATCCGAAGATTATGCAACCACCACCCCGCCATACTTTGCATGATAATAGCGCATCATGACGCTATCCTATACAGTCCGCACCGGTACCAGTCAGCGCCGCTTACGCCAGGCACCGTATAATCAGCCAAAAATACGTACAATACCCGCCCAGTTCTGCGCTACAATTATGTACTGAGCAGTCGTTATACTAATGCTGTGTGAACAGTGCACTTTGCAGTGTGCAATTAAAGTCCAGGCCCGTTATTCGATTGCATTAAGCACTCCAAACATTTCTTTGTGTATGCTGAGTGGCGACTAGCAATCCACAATAAGCAGCCAAGTCGAAACATTATATACCAGCACATCACATTCAACCAATAACGAAGTACAAATTACTTACTGCAAGTGAACAGCGAGACCAAAAGCGGAAAATTAAAAGCCATCTGGACGACCGAGAGAGTTGAAGGTAACCGGACACTTCGGACCTAAAAGTGCGAGACACTCTGGACCTATTTTTCGGTATATATTTTTCTGTTACTAGCAACACGTTTTCGTTAATAACGGTTGTATAGGGTAAACTCCCGAAAATGCAACACTTAAGAAACCATGCGTCTTTTTTAATAAAGGTCACAATTAGAAGTTATGTTGCATTGTCACTCACTGACATTAGGTATGTGTTACAAATGTATGGTGCTGAGAGTAAATAATCTGCTGGATAATTACGACTAATTACTAAAAAAAAACTTCGAGCTACTAATATGATCCACTTTAGGAAACATACCCTAAAATGGAACAATAATGCAACCTAAAGCGGAACACTTGTTTTCAACAATCTCTACGCAAAACAACCACAGCATATCACATGGTTTTATTGTTATATTTTAGGCGTAGTGTTTTTAGTTGTTAAGCGCTGCCGTTTAGGACTGTAGGATGCGCTATAAAAATTTGTTTGATTGATTGATTGACTGATTGATAATAGCAACTATATTTGCACAGCCCGGTATAGTGCATAGCTTATGAGAGATTGGCAGTTTGCACCCAACTGCACTCGCATGGCTCAGGTACTATCACGATAGGCAGTGGTGGGCCAAAACACATCGATCGCTACAGTCCTGACACGTAAGCCTATGCACGTAACTAAGTAGTTAACTTTAATTTTAGTCAAAAAAACCATTAGACCACTATAAATGTCTGAGACAATAATGTTATGGGTCCGAAGTGTCTGAGACACTTTGAACCTAGGTCCAAAGTGTCCGGTAAGCGAGTTGAATTGATAAAAATGAGAAGTAAATGAGAACACAAAACTAGCGTTCGACAGAACAGCAGTGATTAAGGAGTGTCACCGTCACTGTCAGTGTAACATATATCAAATTTATCAATTCGGATGTAAACGTCATATATCATCAACCATATACAACGGTTCAGCCGTTAAGCGAAATGTCTATAACTACACTGTGCACAGAAAAATGTAACTCCCTAGACATCGTACAACAGAAATGTCAAATCTGAACGAATCTGGATAAAATTTCGTACATTTAATCCCAATAAATTGTTGAAGCGATCAACAAATTTCGTTGAAAAAGAGTGTGTCATGCAGACTGCCCAATTCACGCGGTGACCAGCATGGCAAGATGTTAAATCACAGACCCACAGCGGCAGACAGGCGGACAGATCGCATGCCCGTAACGTATATAGGAGTCCATGGGTGGATTAACATGAGGTTGCCATAGCAAAGCAAAAGCAGCATGCACCGTCGGCACACACGGTATATGAAGGCGGAGTTAATCGTTATACAACATACGGGCTCACAGCAAGCCACATATTGCATGCTACACAGCAGGAGGAAAGGCACATACAGAGACAGGCAAATAAACGGATAAGCGGTATCAAAGATAGCCCGAAAAATACGAATGTGGTGGCGTATATATGTAGTAACGAAAATAAATCGAATTACGATCCATACAATTATAAAAAAACCTCTTGTCCCAAACCTAGCTGTCTAAAATTTTTAATGAAAGACAACGGCGTAGCCAGAAATGCGAATTGGGGGCCTCCCCTTCCTTACCCCTTCCCTTCTCCTCCTTTTTCCTCCCGTCCCTTCCCTTCACCCTCCCTCTCTCCCCTTCCTATTCTTAAAAGTAAAGAATAACAGGATCTCTAAAATCCAGCTAGGGGTCTGAGGAGCGCTGTGAGCTCCCCCATTGAGGTATAGGGTGAAGCGGCAGCCCCAGCCAAAATCGAATATGGTGCACTATAGGGATTGCAATCCCTCGGGATCCCGAATCACAAGATCCCGGCTGTTTTCGGGCGGCGCCCCAATCCCGGGATTTCGGGATTACAAAAATCAGCTAAATTTGTACTTGTTCGCATGCTAAATGATACAATTAAGAACTGTAGTTGTCTGATGAATAAAATAGTTCATGTGCGCTAGACTCCTCTTTGCTGTGCATTGTAATTTGTATTTTGACAGTCAACTGTTACTAAATACAGTTCAGAAATACCTTCCATAGGGGCCTTTAGCCCTTTACACTACATCCTATATGCATAATTATGTTCATTTTGAATACCAAAGTGACGACAAATCTGTAAGCCTAATCCTGAAACAGGATCCCAAGATTACAAATTTCTCAATCCCGGATCCTGGGATTGAGAATTCAATCCCGGGATTGTAATCGCTAGTGCATTATAGCTTTAAAATATGAGATCTGATAGTGGCGACAATTTAAATCAACTGATCAAATTTAGTGCAATTTAAACGTGCGTGTGTCTTATCTATAGGAAATAGAGGGGGAGGGAGAGGGTGAGCCACTGAGCGCCCCTTGTCTACGCTATTGACGAAAAAGACCTCAAACTTACGCCGCGAACGGTGCTACCATCAGTAAATACGAAAAACTTAATAGCTATATTGTTAGTTCTTGGAACAGAATTCTGGAGTGGATGATGATACATGTACAAAATCCACAAAAGAATCCGGATCGCCACCGAAATCTAATCACAGTTATAAATTATCATAAATTATTATGATCATGGTAAACAAACAGGTTAACTCACAGCAGAGCGGGGACGACCAGACGCTGGACAGCGGGTTGGCTGCGTCGACGACTCCGTACTGCCAGACGCCGGCGCCGCAGTACTTGACCCTCGACTCAGTCCCAGTCCGCAGTTCCACGTAGTCAAACGAGCAGTAGGGCGACGACGCTTCCAGCTGGAAGCGGTAAAACGTCAGACAGACGGTCAGCGTGCTGGTGCGAGCTACCCGGGAGTCGTTCACGTAGATCGTCGACCGGCAGGTCAGGTTGTCGGCGTAGTCGAACGGGAAGTTGGGACTGGACACGTGACCCACTGACCCGACCCGACCCAGATACGACCGCGAACAATCACCACTGCCTGTACACAGAGACAAATACACACACACATACATGTCGTAGTGCAAGAGACTCGAGAGATAGCGGGGCCCGAGACCCGGGAAAACTTGCTCGCGGGGCCCCTCAGAGAGAAATTTTTTGAATTTTTCTTTTCAAAATGGCGCATTCTGGTGTACTGCATATTTCTCAGCGACGGAAAAGGCTCCCCAAACGTTGCGGAGCCCAGGTTAACTTACCCTCTACCCCCTCCCCCTCTCGACGGGCCTGATAAAGTGAGATAAACGAACTTGTATTATTATACACTCCATAGTTTAACCGGCGCTTATTCCACAGTCTCCAACCCAACGGTCGGTTCGGTGGTGTAGCCTAAGCCTGCACTGCCGTTCGTTCAATCACGCTTGCGTGCACCCATGCATGTTATACCACTGCAGACATAGTGCTAGAGATATGCAGCAAAAGTGCAACTGATCTATACCGACTACTGAGAGACCATGTGAGCTCATAGCAGTGTAGGCTAGCGGGGGAGGGGGCTAAGACCCCTGCTCTGGAGGTCTCAGCCACCCCTATTCAACATCGGGCTTACCCAGTTCTGCTCTATAAGTGAGATGCAGAGTAAGACGACATCTACATCAGGCTAAAAAAACTGTAAAAGACTGTCATCATTTCAGCCAAATATAATAATAATTTATTAATCAACCTACAAGTTACAACACGTCTATTTTCTGAAGAAACAGCACACCTACAGGAGGAACGTATCCAATAACCAACCACTTGCATGATTTAAGGGAGACAGACATTAGTTCTAAAGATAACGGAAATAGAACCAGCATTTATAGATTATAGCTGTAAGACTGCTGTTTAGTGTATATAGCGACGGATATGCGAATTATCCCGGACCAATAAGGTCAGACAACGATGGGTTTGTACGGTATCTGCGTAATGGACCGGTGGGCTATAATAGAAGGATCAGACCAGAGTCGTGACCAGCTTAATGCCACGTTACTACACGAAACCGCTTCTTCCATTACAGAGCCGCCACGGCCACACACGGAAAGCAATTTAGCAATACACGCAGTGAGATAAACAGACAGATGGATGACGTAGAGACCGGCGGAAAGAGGCAGCTGATTGGCCGAAACGACGTGACGTCACAGCTCACGACGTCACGCGCACTGATCGCGGCAGCAGCCAATAGCGTCACGTGTTCAACACCATGACGGTAATCAGAAACGACACTGATACAACAGTCGCAGGAGAAAATTCTCAGGCCGGCCAAATATCTCAGCTAAGGCAAACGGACATTTCCGGTATTTGGTGACAACTTATGGAATGATCTTCACGCTCGGTCTTTAGGCAGCGTCTCAAGACTTTCCTCTTTCTTTCGTCGTCTATATCCGGATTTGCTTATCCGACTCTTCGCTGACGATAGTGCATATAGAAGTCGTGCTTAGGTCTATTACTTAGACCACATTAAAACTCTCCACGACGAAGACATGTGATGGTTATTTGCAAGACACAAAACATCTGTAAACACGTATGTCCAAGAATTAAGTTAGGCCTACCGGTATTTTTTGTACTGCATGACTGTTTGTATCCAAGTTAACTCAAAAAGTTATAAACAGATTCTGATAATTCTCTGGAAGGAGTAGAGCCCAATACAAGAAAGAAGTGATTAGATTTTAAAGGCGATCCGAATTCTTTTGTGGATTCCGGCATCATCGACGATTCTTCATCAGTGACCAGTGGTCGTTAAAGGATGGACAAGATTTGTCAAAAGCTACAGTTGGTGAATTACTTATGGACAGTGCGTCGTCGGGTGAGACAAAAGATAAATAATCCATCACAGGCGCACGTCGTATATTCTGCTAACAGTTCTGTTACTTATTTATCACAAGCAGCCGCAGATTGATGGTCACGGCAACTCGCCAGTCTCAGCTGTTCGGCGACCCGCAGCTGCGTGAATATATGCTCACGCCAGATGTTATGTGCGAAACCAAAAACTGTCAATCAAAAAAACCACACAGTTTTTCTGCTGTAACTTTGGCAAAAGAGAACCGATTTTAACTTAAAAACAAGAAATTTGAGCTAATGCTCACGGGACGCGCGAAAGCCTATAGCAGTTCCTGCCCGCAGGCAATCACCCATCGCAGTACTAACCGGGCCCGGCGTAGAGTAACTTCGTTTCAGCCGAAACGCGTTACCAACGACGCCACGCCACCAATGCCAGCACCGTGGCGCCGCCTTGTGAATGATTTTGTCGCAGTCCAAAATCGCCCGAAAAATCCATAAAAACCCCCTATTTTGGCGCTCAAGGTCATCCAAGGTCATTGAATTCGGCGCAAATCGAAAGCCAGTATACGATTTGCTATTAGTGATTAATAGTAACCTAGGCCTTATCTCGCACCGTTACTGAGATACGGCGAGTTATTGGCCAAAAATCGCAAATTTTGCCCACCCCCCCTCTCATTTAGCGCCGTCGTTCGGGGTGACCCCCTTCGAATTTATGGAAAAACTTTACGGTTCCTGAAACTAGAGTCTTCCGGGCAGCCGAAGGTGAAGATTTGGTAATCCTAGCTTGGATCGTTTTTGCCTGATCCACCCGTGTGACAGACGGACGGACAGACAGACAGACGGACAAAATTGCGATGGCTAAGACGCGCTGAAAGCATAGCTGCTTTCGCGCGTAAAAATATGCCGACCCAGTGCCGACATATTATGCAGCCGTCCGTCGTAACCGTGACTCTAACATTGACCAGTGACTTTTTGAACTGAGACTTGGCAATTTGGCACACCATACTCCTACCCTCCAGGGGAACGTTCATACCAATTGTGTTTTAGTTTCTACGTCTTTTTGCTTTCCATTTACAGAAATACGGACGGATAGACGCGCAAAACATCTCGCGGTATATAACCAGCCACCAAATCGACTCAGAATTCTACCCTCCATGAGTGTCAGCCTTGAAGCCGAAGACTAACAAATGGCACGGTCAATGTACGTGACCACTATCATTTGTTAGTCTTCGGCTTCAGCAAATATAACGGTACTACAGCTGCCTATTCAGGCGGATCTGTGGCTCAAGCTGATCGGTGTTCTGCATTCATCAGATGACCGCACAATAAACACCGTTATTTACTAATATTATGATATCATACGCGCATGCCATAATCATCATTATCATCATCATCAGCAGCAGCAGCAGCAGCGGCAGTGGTGTGACGTCAACCCATGCAGCGCCAATCAATTAACGGCGTAATTCCCGAGAGAATGTGGAAACTGTAACGGTATAGACGTTGGATCGACAGGCCGATGGATCGACTTCCTGTAGGGACACTATCAAGTAGTTTCTACTTGGATGGGTGACTTTCGGCGGACAAGTAAACCATCTGAGTATGTAAGGTCCACTCAGTCTTCCATCCCTGTGGGGTATAGGTAAATCGAATACTGACCGGTCTGTCTGGCTGGGGTTGAGACAGGATGCGTTCACTTGCGTCGGGTGGCAGGTAACACTGTGTGATGAATGTGATCCCATATGACAGGTGACGCTCTGCAGGCATCTTTGAAATGGGTTTCCCATTAAAAGCTATAACCTTTAAACCTCGCTGGGTAAAGGTTTCTGTCTCAGTCCAGAAGAACCCCCCTCGGAACCAACACTTTCAGACAGGCTGATGCAATCAATCAAAACGCATCATCTGCATCATCCGTATGCCGTGTCATATCTCTGCGATTAGCTGCGAGAATTAACGACACCACAATGACACGTTATAGATCACTGGCGAGCAGTGTCCAAGAAAACATCCATTATACGACAACTCATTATCGCTGTCTGTATGACAGATTGTCACTGCCAATCCGCTTATGACCCATCATGCATCACGGACATCATCAATATGTTATTATGCGTCATCTCCCGCGGGAAAATATGACCCATGCTTCCGGATTATCATCCTGTAACACCTTTAAATCGTTCCACAGGTTTACACCAAAAACACGAAGACAAGCTGTTGCTAAAATGAGCCGACTGTACCACTTATATCCGGTCACAAAAAGAAAGCGGCTTCCCAGAGTGACTACAGTCACCATGCTATGGTGACGCTGCTATATCGATCGCTATACAATCAACGCTAGGATACGATACAGCAATTCGGAGCATGTGGTTGACGACTGCAAGCAGAATCTATGCATTCAAAACGTCAAACCGCTGCACATATATATATATATATAGACAATTACTAATGATATCCTACAGGCTCGTAATCGTCCTATCCAACGGCACAATCCCCGACCCCCTACGACGTACCGTTTAGGCTGTTTAGCCACAATACATGCGTTAAAGAGAGACAGACAGACGATTGAGAGACGACACATCATACCCAAGGCTCAGCCAAAAAAAGGTATGTGGATAGTAACGACTTAGCAAAAGAGGAAGTATATGCTGTCACAGTCAAAGGGCTGGCGAAGGCTGGCTGACCGAAGCCTCTGGCATTTCACAGGACTCGCCTTTTTCCCTTTATAGCGTCAGACAGGAACAGAACTATAGTTGCAGTACTAGCATGCAGCGCATACTGATGACGGGCTGTTAATAGACCCTTAGCAAAGTGATTTAGCGGTGACTGGTCAGTGGTCACGAGTCCGAAAGGACACTAGTGCAAAAATGACTCCATCCGCCATATCCAAGGACCGTCAAGGCCAAAGATGCAAGCAATCCTTATTTTAACCCTATCACTAACTCTCACGCTGTCTGAACTAGTGCCATTTCAGACTAAGCTTAGCAAGTGCATTAGAGTGATCTGACTGCATGGCATCTCTCAGCTTTCTGCCCTCCCCCTCCTCCCGTTCCCGGTCAGCTGTCAGCTTTCTCTTTCCTCAGTCACCCGGCGGTCCATCCACGCCGGTGACCCGGACTATTAGACACAATACATCGCAATCAAGGGACGACCAACATCGATTTGACCCGTGGCTCCGAGACCGGTATGACGACACTGATGACATGCAGTTGAATCAAGAAATAAATGATGCTATGAGCTCAGCTTGCATTGCTTGACATTCACTGCATTGACGTCTTCGTGTTACTATAGCAACCGCCTCAGCAACCGGCAGACAAACCCCGTCATCATATAGCGGTTAAGGCGGCATTATTTCTAGTAAAGGGTCATCGTCATCATCAGTCATTGCGATGTCGGGATGTCGCTCTCTGGTCAATATCTGGTCAGAGGTTGATCAGTGATCTGCGGCGGGTCTAACAAGGACTGTTTTAAGCCGTGCGCGCAGGGACTATAGGTCAATAGGTCATATGGGTGTTTAAACGACCCGCCACGTATCACGCATGCCAATCGTTGTTCATACTACACCGTGTCTCAAAAAAAACATCCCCAACATTTTTGACTGTAACTTGAAAACCAATTATCAGATTTTGATAATTTTTGGTACAAATATTCCTAACACAACTTGCCATCAAATGACCATTCAGTTTCCAACCTCACCCAACGTTTGCTTTTCGCTTGATCCGCTTTCCCTAGGTAGTGCAGAAGCACACATTGGGTAAGGTTGGAAACTAAACGGTCATTTGATGGCAAGTTGTGTCAAGAATATTTGTACCAAAAATTATCAAAACCTGATAATTGGTTTTCATTTCAAGTTACAGTCAAAAATGTCCGGGATGTTTTTTGAGACACAGTGTAGATACTCTTGGATGAGCTTGAATGCACTATGGTGTGCCAATCGTGCGGTATTGTGGCTACACGGTAAGTCGCAATAACCATCACGACACGCGTAGAGCGCGACAGTCTTTTGAGCTATAAGAGCTTGTTTTAATATTAGTGGCTACAGTTTGGGTGAGTTTTTAACAGTTTCACTAGGTTTTCTGGGGCCTAGGGAAGGTGGGATTGAGTATCTACACTGTGTCGTGCGCGCGACAGTAAATATTTGTGGTATAAAATTGTTTTGCGAAGACTGCTGAGCACATGCTCTAGCTGATCACAGACAGAGACGGACCAGTGACCACACTGTGTCTGTGAAGGTAATAACAAGCGAGCGATGACATCAGACACGACGACGACCGGCAACTCATAAACCAACCACTTCGCCAGACAGACCATATATACGCACGACACACTGGCTACCGGATGGCCGGGTCCCCCGTGGGACGACCAATAACGCAATAAACACGCCGTTCGTTAGAAGCTCGGCCCCCAGCTGCATCAATTGCAATATTACACAAATGTCATCGCTTGCCGCATAAATTCTGCGCCGTTACAATAGCAGTTTCTGCACTGCAGTCAGCAAATTAATCGCCGCATAGTTCGCATCGCGCGAGGTGTTCGCTGTGACAGTAGGGCTGCGACGCTCTTCTTGAGCAAAGCCTACATGCTCTGCAGCTGAAGAAATTCCAACTTCACTTATTCTAAAACTGCTGACTACATATCACAATATCACAAGGTAGCGCAGCGACGCGTTTGGACTGTGGTGAAATCTTTAGTGATCACTTAACTGCAAAATACTGCAGAATACATCAGTGAAAGAATTCTGAAAATATGTCAATATACGACGCACTTAGAGCCAAAATACTGAACAACTCTGTCCACTTTCAGCTTAAGCGTGCATGGTTTCTATCCAATGCAACACACGCAACAAACACAGGAAAAGAAAGCAACAAACGCAGCTGACGCAATGACAAAAACCCAAGGACAGAAGCGGTGTCTATATTTTTACGTTGCGTGTGACGGAACCACGCTTGACCCCTCAGATAATCTGCAATGATCTGCAGTGCCTTAGACTTAAGCCTGAAGCCAAGGGAAAGGGTCGATCATTTGACGGCTTCCATGCATTGATCCCTTCAGTCAGCTGAAAAGTGGAAAATGCATAAAAATAGCTATCAAGAAATTTGACCTACGCACGCCACAGCTATATATCAGTTCCTATTTCAGTTGTGGTCTATGTGTAGCCATTCCGTAGCAATTCTAATAATCTTGCAGGCTATTGCATCGCTTACCGTTTCGCGCTACCGCGTACTGACTTTCAAGGTCATCCAAGGTCAATGATTTTCATCTCATCTGAAAGGGCATATGCGACTCTCTATTAGTGATAAATAGCAACCTATATAGACTATATCGCACCGTTTAGCCACAATACATCCGTTGCACACAGACAGACACAACTTAACAGACAGCTGTATGGAAAAGGTTGGCTTCAAGCCGGAGATTGGTCTGCGATCACAAAATAAGCAATTTCTGTTGATCTGTGGTGTTTAGACAGTCCGCAACAGAACAAAGTAGGAAGCAAGTCACCGGCTGCCTTCACAAACCGGTAGGCCTATAGCGACGTAGGCCTACGTTTAAGCTGCTATCCTGTTTCTGTTTCGCGGCAGTCAAGCTTCCAAGGGTCTCGGCCGCTGCGATCTCTCAGTCGCTAGTCGTAATTTACTTATTTATCGCGAACGTGACATGAACTATGAGTCAAGACGTGGAAGCTTGCGCCTGCCTGCAGCCTTTGTTATGCTTTCACTTCCCATCACTTGTAGCACGCCTGCGCCGGTGCCCCATTGTAGGATCGCCCCCAGAAAAGTCTCTCCCGGCCGACAATTTACCGGCAAAAATCCGCGCAGCCCGGTGACAGCCCCGGCGGAACGGATTTTTGCCGGTAAATATTGTCAGCCGGGGGAGACTTCTCTGGGTAGCGATCCTATAATGGGGGAAACTTTTTTATGCGGCCGGCGATATTTTAATAAGGGGAAGACATATCAATTCCGTGATTATCTCTCCACGGGCGGATTTTTCATAGGGAGACATTTTAACGTGACACCGGCCGGACGCTGCAGTATGACCCGATAATTGATTGATAGCCGTAGGCCGTCATCATGAATACATACTGCACCAGTGCCGCTGCAGTGGCTGCTTGGCATGGGCAATGGGGCGACGATTTCTAGAAATCACCACTGTGGGGGTCAGCACGTCGGGCGACACTTGGCCTGAATAATAAACACGTTTTTTTCTAAAAACAGTTCCTGCAGCACGTCACTACAGTATCAGCTAAGAATAGGTCTGCAGTGTCCCTGCCCTGCAAGACTAAGCCGCCATCGTGGGTTCAGTAATACTCGCTTAACTAACTGTATGCGTAATACTTAATTGGGTACACCATACACGGCTTTCCTAATTCATGTTTTTTCTTTATAAATATTTTAGCATGACACCTGCCCGCTCTTGATCCACAGCGCCGCTGTATTCTGGAACGTAAGGGCGCTATAGAAATTTTATTATTTTTATTATCTTGACACCGAAAATGTGGTCGTGGTCTTGAATTCCAAGAGATCTTGTTCATGATCGTCACTCACTGGTCTTTCACATACTTGCCTTTCGCGGTTAATGATGGCACCATCGGTCTCGGGGTCGGTTTCGCGGTCTTAACACCGTTATCCGATCTTGGGTTCTCATAGTAACTATAGTCATTTGAAACTGGCGGCGTCAATTTGCAGAAGTTGGCGCCTGTGGCGGCTGGATCAAAGGAGTTCCGTCTACATGCATTTTCCATTACCGTCGGAGCTGAGAGCAAGACAAAGAAGGAACCGCAAGAGGACAGGAGAGGCATCATCTCATCACCGCTCTTGGGCTTACAGTCACCGCTCAACTGATCATATACCGGCAACAAAACCACCAAAATAACAAGCCCATCTGCTGGAGCAAAAGGTATATAAAAATGACAGACAGACAGACATTATTCTCAGCATTCGACGTTCCTTTCTTTTATAAGTTTCATATAGCCGCCGTGGCGCAGGCTTCAATCTGCGATGCCTAACAGGAACAAAAAAAGGTCTGCATAAAACAAAGATGTCGGCGCCTAATACCGACATACATGCGGCCATCCGTCCGCTTGCCGAGTCTCGTGCATTGCGAGAATTATCGTCATTATCGAAATTTTCAATGGTAGGCCTACACGGAGCCGTACGTGATAAGCGTTACTGCGATGAGGTTGAGGCTTTTGACGCGAGACCAACCTATCGAGCTGGAAATAACTGTTACGGTTGGTGACTCCTGCCATGTAGAATGTTCACATAAAATTAGTTTCTGTTACATGTTTTTTTTTGTTTTCGAGTTACAGGCCTAAAGCCCGTACCGAACAGACAGACCGCACAGACGGACGGTCAAGACATGTAACGTCGTCCATAGACCGGCCTCATAATAACGTAACGTTCAACTACAATCGCGTTGATAAACGAAGAAAAAACGTGCGTGACGGAATGAGTCAATTTCGTGTCAGATAGGCCTACATGCACTCACTACAACATCTAGGCTAATGAGAAGAAACGACCTCGAAGTGATGGGCAAAGTACAGAATCGAAGAGTACTACTCGGTTTCCAGCCAGTCGAGAGCAGGGCGCTAATGAACGCAACTGATATTAACGGTGCTTCGGTGCACTGCGCTACTATAGCTGCTGTTCAGGGGAATTACCTTCAAGCATAGGTGCCGTGTGGGGCACATCAGATTCCCCTGTAGCTATATATGGGCATGTAGAGAGAGAGGGGGTTGTGAGGCGGCACGGTCTCGCATTTTCTCCAGGGATGGCACGCGTTCCCATCCTACAAAGATCTAAGTACATGTAAAAAACCAACGTGTTTTGAGCATTGTAAAATAAATGTATATGCCTGTGAAGAAGTGGTTCTCCGTCTGTGTCTATGATTGTTTAAATTTGTTTAAAAACTTACAATTTCATTTCACAATAGTTGATGTAGCTGCAAAACATTTCCCTTTTAAAACAAAGTGCCATGCAAACATGCAAAAATTCTTCAAGCAAGATTTTGTCTCACGCCACTTGAGTTTCAAGCGTGCCTGCCCCACTTTCGTTTCTAGGACTGCAAGTCTGCAACACTGGACACAGGCCCGTCGAGAGGGTGGGGTAGGGAGGTGTAACTACCCCGAGCCCAGCGACTTTTTTGGGAGGGGGCGCCATCACTCAAAAATATAAAGTACACCAGAATGCACCACTTAAAAATTCAAAGATTTTCTCCCCAGAGG